>Ga0209236_1001264_pt1 | contig 15222 bp, 11 predicted proteins | sample GraSoi013_1_40cm_FD_185819 | JGI IMG/M metagenome (GOLD analysis project Ga0209236, IMG submission 185819) | Grasslands soil microbial communities from the Angelo Coastal Reserve, California, USA - Sample 09_27_2013_1_40cm (SPAdes) (version 2) | ecosystem: Environmental > Terrestrial > Soil >... | reverse complement strand
GGGCCGCTTCAAAGATACCGGCAGTCGACGATAAGTCCCAGTCCTCGCGTCGAAGTTCGCCGTCCTTGGAGCACGTCCACCCCTCGCCCCCCGTGTCTATGGCCGCCGCGCCCGCATCGCGGAGCAATTGCCTCGTTAGCTCGCCCCGGCCGTGGATGAATTCTGCGCCGAGTTCCGCCGGCGTCACGTTCCGCCCTGCGGGACGCGACCACACCCGGCCGCCCACACGGTCGCGTGCCTCCAGCAAAAGCACTCGCACAGAGCGGCCGGCGAGGCTTCGCGCCGCCGCCAAGCCCGCCGCGCCGGCGCCGATCACAATAGTGTCCGCGTCCACGCGCACAAGTATATCAGCCCCTGGTGCCCAGAGAATAATCCGGCGGCCGGAAAATATCCGATCGCTGCAGTCTCTTGCTTCTTCCCAGAGGGTGCCTCCCTCTGAAATCCATCACGCGACCAATATTCTTATTGGCGCCATGGCACTGCGGAGACTCGAGGCAACCTGCAGAAGGCGTTGACCTTCGTTACCAGCCGTAAGGAAAGTGAAATTCTGTGGAGCGGGGAACGGGAATCGAACCCGCATCCCCAGCTTGGAAGGCTGGAGCTCTACCATTGAGCTATCCCCGCACGCCTTCGGCGAGTCTACCAAGTCTACTATGTCTACCAGGTCTACCGGGTCTCCTGACTCTTCTGGATCCGGTCAGTTAGACCCGGAAGACCCGGTAGACTTGGAAGACCTGATAGACATGTTCTGGTGGGCGGGGAAGGATTTGAACCTCCGAGGGCCAATTAAGGCCGGCAGATCTACAGTCTGCTGCGTTCAACCAGGCTTCGCTACCCGCCCACGCACCATCCATTATACGTTCGGGGTTCGTGGTGCGGCAACGTGAACAAGCTTACATCGAGAGGGCATTCCGTCCGTCGTTCGAATTGCCGCTCGTATAACCAGAAGCCGGCGGAGTCCGCCGGCCGAAGTCATCATACAACGCGTGCGGTGAGCGAATAAGCCTTGGCTGTCAGCGCGACCGTTCGATGCGGCTCTGGAGGGCAGGCAGCTCATCCCCTGTCGCCACCGACAGCTCGATCCAGAAGCGCCGGGTCTCCCCTGGGGCCAGCACCTGCAAGGTCCCCCGCGCGCGCTCCGCAGCCCGGCCTTCGACCAGGCAGTTTGCCGGCTCCAGCCCCATGACGTAGGTGCCCTCACCAAGCATCTTCCATTGAATGAGCCGCGGGAGCGCTTTGGCATCATAACGGACGCTGAGCGCCAGCCCGCCGCGCAGCCGGCGGTTGAGCAGGGCCACCTCCGCCGTCCCGTCTGGGCCAGGCTCGATGTCGTGATAGAATACCTGCTCCGCGTATCCACGGACCGGCCCGTGCACCTTCATGTAGGCTGACACGCCGGGGGCGGCCGCCGCATCACGGGGTCGCACGGTGCGTGCCGGCGAGAGTACTTCCCCACCATCGTCCAGCAGCGGGAAACCCAGATTCACGTGATAGAGGAGCATCAGCGGGGTAGGTTGGGATGCAGCGTTTTCGATTTCGTCCTCGATCCGAATCGAACGGCTCCCGAGGGCGGTACTGATCGTCCTCCGCACGACGAGAAATTCACCAAACACGGCTGCCTCGCGCATTCGTCCGCGGACTGTGATGCGGTGAATTCCTTCCTCCCACCCTTGCTCAACCGATGCATCCTCGGCGGGAATATAGGACGCGCGGCCGTGCTGCCCCCACTCCTGACCCTCGTCCACCGAGGGTACCCCAGCGGTCAGGTAGCCACAGGTGACCATCAAACCGCCATAGAACCCACGCAGCCATCCGGTCCCGCGAGGATCGTAAAACGCCGGATGCACGCGCCCAGTATGCGACCTCCACGCCAGCGGCATGCCTTCGAACTCTGCGTCGGCAATGTCCAACCCGCGCGAAGGCAAGACCAGGAATCGAAGACCGGCGCCCGTGCGGATGTCTATCGCCTCCACGCCGGCCTCAGACCCGTCGGCCAGGACCACCCGCGTTGCACCCGCGACCTGCGCCAGATCACCCACCCGGGCACGCAGATCCTTTGGATCCCAACGCCGGCCAAAGAGGGGCAACATCGCGATTCCCCCGGTTTCGAGGACGCGGCGACGGGTTCCTACCGGAAGGGCACGACCGGTCAACTTCGAATTCAAACAGAAGACATGCAGCGCGATGGTCAGTCACACCAACCAGAGTTGTGGCTCGAGCACTGGCGAGACGAAGGGGATGCCGCATTCCTGTATCGACGCATCGCCGCCGCCGAGACGGACCCTACGCGGGCGAAAGTCTTCGCGAACCTGGCGCGGGTCGAGGACCAGCACGTCACGCGGTGGGAACAGGTGCTGCGAAGCGCAGGGGTCGCGCCCCCGCCGCTTCGACCCAGCCTGCGCGCGCGGATCATGGCGCTCGTTGGGCGCCTGCTGGGTTGGCGCCTGCTGGCGTCGATTCTCCTCGCCGAAGAAGGCCGCGAAACGAAAGGCTACCTGCGTGGCGCACTCCACTACGATGATCCGAACGCGTCCAGGACCGCAGCGGAGCTGGCGAAGGAGTCGGCTCAGCATGCGATGCAACTGGGCGAACTGCTGGGTGTCTCGGGGGAACCGTGGCATCGCATCGAGTCCGGTGGGTTTCTCCGGAACGCGGTGTACGGTTTCAACGACGGCCTCACCGCCAACTTCGGGCTGGTGATGGGCGTGCTGGGCGCCAGCATCCCGCATCACATCGTCCTGGTATCCGGAGCCGCGGGGCTGATCGCCGATGCGCTGTCGATGGGCAGCAGCGGGTTCCTCGCCGCCAAAAGCGAACGGGAAGTCTACACGCACGAGATCGCGGTGGAACGCGAGGAGTTGCATCTCATGCCCGACCTGGAAGAGGCGGAACTCGCCCTTCTGTATCAGACCCGGGGCATGGGATCTGACGCGGCCCGGCGGGCGGCGAAAGAAGTCATGGCGAATCCCGAGCACGCGCTGCAGGAAAAAACCCAACTGGAACTCGGAATCGGCCAGGCCTCGATGTCTCCGCTGCGTGAAGGGTGGATCACCGGGCTGGCCACGGCCGTCGGCGCTTTCATCCCGGTGTTTCCGTACATCGTGCTGCGGGGGATGCCGGCGATCTGGCTCTCATTTGCGATCAGCATGCTGTCCCATTTCGGCGTAGGCGCGGCGCGCAGCGTCTTTACCGGGCGCAACGCCTTCCGCAGCGGATTGGACATGTTCGTCGTGGGGTTAGGGATCGCCGTCATCGGGTATCTGGTGGGGGAGTGGATATCGCACACGCTGTAAGCCCCCGGGTCCTCTTGCCTCTGTGGCGGGTCATGTGAGAAGGTACGTTCGTGGCCGTCCTGACCGTCCGACCGTTCGAGACCCGCGACTATCGCGCCGCCATCGCGATCGGCAGTTCCGTGTATCCCGACCATCCCTGGTCGGAGGAGGAGTGGCGGCACGAGGATGCCCGCTACGATGGGACGCGGTTCACGCTCCATCGTCTCGTGGCGGAGGACGCCGATGGGAAGCTCCTCGGCGTGGCGGAATTCCACCACGTCCCCAGCATGTACCATCCGAACAAGCTGTGGGTCGAGATCCTCGTCCATCCGCAGCGCCAGGGGCGCGGCATTGGCACACGGCTGTATGAAGCCCTGACGGCGGCGATGCGGCCGTTCCGTCCCATCGTTACCTGGGCCGGCGTTCGTGAGACGCTTGACCGCGGCATCCGGTTCGCGCAGGACCGTGGGTTTCGTGAAGTCCGGCGGGTGTGGGAGCTGCGGCTCGATGTGACGCGGTTTGATCCCACGCCGTTCGCGGAGAAGGCTGCTGCGGCAGTCGCCGGATTCACGACGACAACCGTCGATGAGTTGCGCCGGCGGGACCCGCGATGGCTCCCAAAGCTCTTTGACCTGCACACCGCGGTGGATGCCGATGTCCCCCGGCCGGACGCGTACACGCCGCTGGGCAAAGATCACTTCGTCCAGCACACCCTGGAGCACCCCGATTATCTCCCTGACGCACACGTGGTGCTGCTGGCTGGGGACCAATACGTCGGTGAGAGCTTCATGCTCAGAAGCCAGCAACTGTCCGATGTCCTGTACCAGGGGTTGACGGCGACGACTCGGGAGTACCGCGGCCGCGGGCTGGCCCTGGCGATCAAACTACAGACGATTGAGTACGCCAGGACCCACGGCTATCGAGAGATTCGCACCTGGAATGATTCTCTGAACATGCCGATGCTCCACATCAACGCCGCGTTGGGGTTTGCCCGTCAACCGGCGTGGATCACGTTCGAGCGGCGGCTCGAGGAACCGTAGCATGCAACGGTCTGTCGCGCCGGCGGTGCAACCTAGAGAAGACCCCTGGGAAGCGGCGCTGCGGCAGTTCAACCGTGCCGCTGATCACCTGCCCCTGAAACGCGGCATTCGCGAGTTTCTAGCCTACCCGCACCGCGAATTGACGGTCAACTTTCCTATCCATATGGACGACGGCTCAGTGCGCATCTTCACCGGGTATCGGGTCCACCACAGTACGGTGCTGGGCCCGACCAAAGGCGGCATCCGCTACAGTCTCCGCGTCAACCTCAACGAGGTACGGGCGCTCGCGATGCTGATGTCCTGGAAGTGCGCGTTGATGCACCTGCCGTATGGGGGCGCCAAGGGCGGCGTGGCCTGCGATCCCAGCCAATTGTCCCGCGGTGAGCTGGAGCGTCTGACGCGCCGGTATGCTACGGAGATCAGCGTCATCATCGCTCCAGACAGCGACATCCCGGCGCCTGACGTCGGGACGAACGAGCAGATTATGGCCTGGATCATGGACACCTACAGCATGCACCGGGGGCACTCGGTCCCGGCCGTGGTCACGGGCAAACCGATCAGCATCGGTGGGTCGGCGGGCCGGCGGGAAGCCACGGGACGAGGGGTGATGATTGTCGCCCGCGAGGCGGCGCGCACTCGCGGCATGCCCTTCGCCGGCAGCCGTGTCGTCGTCCAGGGATTCGGCAACGTGGGATCGGTGACCGCCTACCTGATGCATGACCAGGGCTGCCGCATCGTCGCCGTCAGCGATGTCTATGGAGGCATCCACAACCCCGCGGGCCTGGATCCCCGTGCGGCGCTTCGGCACATGCAGCAAACCGGTCGGGTGGCCGGCCTGCCCGGCACTGAGACCGTGAGCAACGACGCTCTCCTGGAGTTGCCGTGCGATTTTCTGGTGCCGGCAGCGATCGAAGGACAGATCACGCAGGCGAACGCGCCGCGCATTCATGCGAAGATCGTCGTAGAGGGCGCCAACGGCCCCACCACCCCCGAGGCTGACGAGATCCTCGCCGATCGCGGGATCCTCGTCGTGCCGGACATTCTGGCGAACGCCGGCGGCGTGACAGTGTCGTACTTCGAATGGGTACAGGACCTGCAGGCGTTGTTCTGGTCAGAGGATGAGATCAATCAGCGGCTGGAACGGATCATGGTGCAGGCATTCAACGGCGTCGTGCGCCTCGCCCGCGAGCGCGAAGTGGAGCTGCGCACGGCCGCCCTCATTTATGCTGTGAAACGAGTAGCTGATGCGCTCCTGACACGAGGGATCTATCCCTGAAACTCAGTCTCCCCGGTCTTCCCAGTCCACCCAGTCTCCCCAGTCCACCAGCTACACAAATGACTCGCCAAACTCAAAGACGCCCGGAGGCGTCTGATTTTCGCAGTAGACTGGGAAGACTGTGGAGACTGGGAAGACGGGGTAGACAGGGAGCCTATTTTCGATTTGGCTCGAACACGACCTTAAATGCCTTCGACCGAGCCTTGCCCATCGCGGTCTGTAGGGCGTCGCGGTACGCATGTAGGGGAAACCGGTGCGTCACCAGATCTCCCAGGCGGAGGGTCCCCTGGGCCATCCACTCCAGCACGAGCTCCATCGTCCTGGCGGCACGGCCCTGCCACTGTTCGACCGCATAGATGTAGCTCCCGGTAACGCGCAGTTCCTTCCACCAGATCGGCGTCCAATCTACCCCCGACGGTACGGCCGCGAGCCCCAGCAGGATTACCCGACCTCCCGGCGCGGTGAGGCGCAGCGCGTCGTCAAGGCTGCGCCCGGAGCCCACACATTCGATGGTCAGATCCGCCCCGCCGATCAGCACGCGCCGGCCGATCATGGGCCGCCGGAGCGTCCCGCCGACAGCATCCGCCACCTCGTCGAAGTAGCGATCTCCCCGGCGCAGCAACACCACCGTGTCGGCGCCAAGGCGGCGCGCGGCGTCGCCCTGAAACGGATATTTCACCAGCGCGATGACACGCGCGCCACTCCCAATGACGCGCACCGCCGCGATCGCGCACTGACCGATCACGCCGCCGCCGATCACAAGCACCGTGCTCTGATCCGGCGGAGGCGAGGCCAGCAGCGGGTGAACCGCGCACGCCATCGGCTCGGCCATCAACGCGCATTCATCGGTAACCCCGTCTGGCACCGGCAAGACCTGAGAGTGATGCGCTACAAATGCGGCGCTCCAGCTCCCACCCGTATCCCGGCAGGCACCGACCATCAGACCTGGGCTGAGATGACCCTCAGTCGTCCGGAGACACACGTTGTACCGGCCCGCCGCGCAGTTCCGGCACAGCGGGACGCCTCGGGCCACGCACGGCAGTGCGGGTTCAACGGTGACGCGCTGACCGGGCCGGAGCGCAGGGACCCCCCGTCCCACCTCCAGCACCGTGCCGGCGTTTTCGTGCCCGAGCACAAACGGGAACGACGTCAGGGCGGACATCGCCGGACTGGTGTCCAGGTGAATCGTGTGCAGGTCGCTGCCGCAGATACCACCGAGGCGCACGCCGACACGCACCCAGTCTTCTCCCGGCAGCGGCGGTTCGGCGATGTCACGGTACTGCAGGGGCGAGGTGGGCCCCCACACCGCGGCGCGGCTGACCGCAGACAAAGCCTTCGTCACTAGGAACCGAGGGATGGTGGGATTGAAGAGGATGGCCTTCATCAGAAGCAACAGCGGATTGTCAATTGGGAATTGTAGATTGTGGATTTGACTACCTGCGCTTTCAATTCACAATCCACAATTTACAATTCACAATGGTTCTTTATGACATCGGCACCTGTCGCATGAACCCGCGTTCGAGACGGTCGAAGATATCGTCGAGGCTGGGGCCGGTGATCGTCAGGCCGTGGTTCTTCAGCCCGACCACCGCGCGCTGAGGCGTGGGAGACTGACGGACGATGTCGGCGACCGCCCCCGCCAGTTGGATGGTCCCGCAGGGATAGTTGATCGTCGTGGACTTGATATTCTCCATCCAGGCGTGGACATGCACGATCGCGCCGACCTCTGGGTGCTCGGTGTAGATCATCCAATGTTCGATGGCATCCACGGACACCCGGCGCGGCCTGACGTGCAGCGGCACACTGAGGAGCATAACGTTCCGGTCCCGATCGAACCCCTTGACCATCAAGATGTCGCGGCCGACCTCCGTCATGTTGCTCTTGTCCACCCCACTCGCGCTCATCCAGAAGCGCCGGGCGTCTTTGCGCACGCTGAGGTTCCCATATGACAACCCGCCGATCCCATAGAGCCGTTCGATGTGACGAAGGTCACGCTCGTCGAGCAACTCGTGGATCGGGAACGGGGCAGGGAGCAGGTCCAAGGCGTCCAGGCGTTTCCCGGCCGCGCTGAGCTGGCGGGTGAGGGCATCACCGCTCCACAGCTCTGGCTCGAGGTCGGTGTGGAACTCGTTGTCGATCACCAATTGCGAGGACGCCAGCGGGTGCAGCCGCTCGTACAGGTAGTCGAAATAGTCGTGTCCGGCTAAATCAGGAATTGGATAGTACCCCTGCTCCAGTGTCACAAAATACGTGTGCACCATTTCGCCAGTCCGCACCAGGTAAAGGCACAGATTCGCCAGCGAGCGCACCAGCAACGGATAGGCCTGGCGCAGTACGTTGTCCGGCCGCTCGCCAGTTACCGCGACGGAGAGGACGAAAATGGCCTTCGCCCGGCGGCGGTATGGCTTCGGCCGCTCCGCATCAATGAAGTTCACGGCCAGGCGGAGATCCTCGGCTTCGGGATCGGACGTGTACTCATGGCCGCGGCGCTGGAAGACCGCCCGTAACCCCTGCGCGATATGCGCCAGGGCGGGATCGGTGTAGTCGCCGACGAAGGTGAAGATCATTGATGTATCAATACAAGAACCGGGGGGTCGCTCCTGCGTCAGCCCAGGATGCCCTGGGCGTGGCGGCCTCGGATGGGATGGCCTTCGGCAAAACGGGAGAGCCGGAACATCGAGAGATCGATGTCTGGCGGCTCACCGGCAATGATCGCCGCCAGCACCTCACCCAGCGCCGGGCTGAGCTTGAACCCGTGACCGGAAAACCCCGCCGCGATGTACAGACCGCCGATGCCGTCGACCGCTCCGAGCACGGGCTGCCAGTCAGGAGTGATGTCATATAAACTGGCGTACCCGCGCCGGACCTCGGCCTCCCGGGCTCCAGGGTAGCGGGAGGCCCACATCCGGCCGACGCGCTCGACGAAGTCGAAGTCCACGCCGCGGTTGAACGCATCGGGTGACACGATCTCCTCTGCTTCCTCTTCCAGCACGCCGGCCAGAATCGTGCTCCCGGCTTCCGGCCGGACGTAAAAACCCTGGGCCATGTCCTCGATCACCACGCCCAGCAACCCAAACGCCGGCGGTGGCGCCAGTTGCACGACCTGCTGGCGTGAGGCCTGGATCGGGACGTTCACACCCAGGGGCTGTAGCAGAGCAGGCGTCCACGGGCCGCACGACACCAGCACGGCCGGGGTGCTGATCTCGCCCCGCGCCGTCTGCACCGCGCGCACGCGCCCAGCGTCAACGATGAGCCGCTGCGCCGCCGTCGTCTCCCAGATTTCTGCTCCTTCGCGCCGCGCCGCCGCCGCGAAGCCGGCCGCCGTCGCATAGCCGTCAGCGAATCCAGACCCTGGTTCCCAGGCCGCGCCGTCAACGCCGTCGAGATGCAGGCGAGGATCCAGCGCGGCGATCTCGGCCGGCGCCAGCACGGACGAGACCATGCCAAGCCTGTGCTGCAACTCCACATTGGCCCGCAGCACAACCATTTCGCGCTCCGGAGCCAGCAGCAAGAAGCCGCAGCGGGTGAAGTCAGCGACCGCGCCGGTGAGCTCTTCAAACCGGGCGAACAACTCGAGGCTGCGGGCTGCCAGACGGATCAGTGGCTCGTGAGAGTAGTGCAGGCGGATGATGCCGATCGATTTGGCGGTCGGCCCGGCGCCCGCGGTGTCCCGTTCTACCAGCACGACCTTGCCGGAGTGGCGGCGGGCCAGCTGAAACGCCACGCTGGTGCCGGTGGATCCACCACCCAGGACGTCTGCGGTCGCCAACGAGGACCTCCGGTTCAAAAGAGATCTTCTACCGTTCCCCAAACCGCCGGTACCACTGCTCGCCCTCGTCGGCCAGCCGCACTTCGTCCCAGCCCACAAATGACGGGTGCGCGAACCAGGGGCGCGCGCGCTCGACCACAGCATTCGCGCGAACAAAATTGTACGCGGCCGCGGAGGTCAAGTACGCGCGCATGGCGCCCAGATCGGGATACCGGGGCACCACGTCTTTCCAAATGGCTCGACCGCACAAAAAGCCGCTGGCCCCGGCATCGATCGCCAGGTCAAGGTTGGCCAGAAACTCCTTGATATCAACGCCTCCGCTGAGGATCACCCACGGTCGCTGCGCGGCGGCGTCTACCTCTCGACAGTATCCCTGGACCTCTTCCAAGGAGTAGACGGGTGCACGCTCCCGGCCGTCAAACACCCCCACATGAAACTCCCGCGAGTACTTGAGATCGCCGGGAAACTCGAGCTTCAGGATGTCTACCTGATAGCGCCCCTTCGAAAACTCCCGTGCCGACTCAATCGTGTGGCGGGGACGCCGCCTGGCAAACTCCGGGGTGTCCGCCGACGGCTCCTCCGTCGGATAGGTCACCAGCTCCAGGAGGAAGGGCAGGTCCTCCGCCACGCATGCCTCGCCCACGCGCTGGGCCAACTGCTGTTGATGTGACAACACCTCGCTCGATGTGTCTGGATTGTAATAGACAAGCAGTTTGACGGCGTTGGCCCCCGCTCGCTTTGCCTTGGCGACCGACCACCCATCGACCAGCCGCGACTTGCGTCCACGGGTGCCGGCGCGCTCATACCCTGTGTCCTCGGTCGCCACGAGCATGGCCACGTCGCCGGGTATCGCCTTCACGGCACGCGGCCAGCCGTAGATAGGATCTACCAACGTCGCGGTGGCATAAGGCGCCAGAACCTCGGTGATCAGCGCTTTCGTCGTCGCCATGTCCTCATAGGTAACGTCTTTGGGCTCACGCCGGGTGGCATTCCCCAACGCGTTGCGGAGTGAGTCCCGTTGGTCGATGGCCAGCATCTTGAAGCGCCCGCTGGCATCGGCGAGACGGAGCAGGTTTGTGAGTTTGCCGCTGCTCAGTACTGCCATTGTTGCCCTCCTACGACGGCCCGAAGGCGTTCGCCAGATCGTACAGGCTCAGGTCCAGGGTGTGGCTGCCCGTCAGGCCTTCCTCCAGCGTCATCGAGGTCAGTTTGTTCCCGCGAAATGCGACCATGTAACCAAAGCGCTGCCGCTTGATCAGGTCGACCGCGGCGACACCAAACCGCGTTGCCAGAATCCGGTCGAAAACGGTCGGCGACCCACCCCGCTGGAGGTGTCCCAACACCGTGACCCGCGTCTCATAGCCCGTGCGGGTCTCAATTTCCTTGGCCAGGACGGGGCCGATGCCGCCCAGGCGCACATGGCCAAAAGCATCCGTGCCGGCGTCCTGCGCGATCGGCGTCGCCAGGTCCTTGGGCTTGGACCCTTCCGCGACCACCACAAGGCTGAACAACTTTCCCCGCTCACGCTGCGCTTTGAGGCGCCGGCACACCTCATCGACACTGAACGGGACCTCGGGCACCAGGACCACATCGGCGCCTCCGGCCAGACCTCCCACCGCCGCGACCCATCCGGCGTCTCGTCCCATCACCTCGATCACCATCACGCGCCGGTGGGCCTCCGCAGTGGGGTGCAGCGTATCGCAGGCGTCCATGACGGTGGTGACGGCGGTATCGAAACCGATGGTGTAATCGGTTCCTGGGATATCGTTGTCCATCGTCTTGGGAATGCCCACGACGCGTACCCCCATCGCGCCTAGTTTGGCTGCGACGCCCAGAGTGTCATCACCGCCGATGGCCACCAGCACATCGATCCCCCGGGTCCGAAGAGTGTCCTGAATCCGCCGGGCACCCTCAGCGGTCTTGAATGGATTTGTGCGAGACGTCCCAAGGATGGTTCCAGCCCGAGGGAGGATGTCTGCAACTGTTTCCGGGGACAGGAGAAAAACGTCATCTTGCAACAGGCCCAGCCACCCATTCCGGATACCCACAACCTCGTATCCCTCGCGCCAAGCCGCCTGTCCTACCGCGCGGATGGCGGCGTTTAGTCCCGGCGCATCGCCTCCCCCAGTCAGTACGCCAACCCTCATACGTCAATCAAACCTCCCGTCAATCACACCTCGCGCGTCCTGGTCCACCCAGCCCGGCTGGTAATCCACACACTCCATCATAACGCAAGTGAACCACCCGCTCGTACGCACGCACCGACCTATTGTCCGCTGGGTAGCGGCTGCGATGTCGTGCAGTCCAGCCGGTATGCCGCCGTCTTCGGAATTCCCGTCCCCCTGATCTCAAGTGGTTACCCGCAGGAGTAGCATCGTCGCATGAAGGAACAGTCAGATGCTGCTCCACGTTCGGAGGCTCATCGGTGCCCGACCAAGCTGACGCCCCTGCGCAGGTTCAGATTCGCTCGGCGCTGACCGGCAACGTGCTGGTGAGCGGCCTGGTGAGTTTCTTCACCGACGTCTCCTCGGAAATGATTGTGCCGGTCCTGCCGCTGTTCGTGACCGCAGTCCTGGGGGCGTCGATGACGGCCGTCGGGCTCATCGAAGGAGTCGCGGAGAGCACGGCCAGCGTAATGCGTTCCTTTGCCGGCCTGCTCTCGGATCGTTTCGGCCGCCGCAAGGCGCTGATCGTCTTTGGCTACAGTCTTTCCAACGTCACCAAACCCCTACTCGCGCTGACGGGATCGTGGGGGCAGGTACTCGCCATCCGCTTCGGTGACCGACTGGGCAAGGGGATTCGCGGCGCCCCGCGGGACGCGCTCATCGCCGATTCGGTGGCCGCCGAGCGCCGGGGACTGGCCTTCGGGTTCCACCGCAGTCTTGATACGGCGGGGGCGGCGCTGGGCCCGCTGATCGCTTTCGGGACGCTGGCCATCATGCCCGAGAACTATCGGGCCGTGTTCTGGATCGCCACCATTCCGGGGGCATTCGCCATCCTCATCGCCGGAGTCTTCCTCCGCGATCTCCGGCGCCCTGCCGCATCCCACGCGCTGGGGACCGTGAGAATCGGTGGCCTGGGGAGGCGGTTCGCTGTCTTCACCGCGATCATCACGCTTTTTGCGCTGGGGAACTCTTCGGACGCGTTTCTCATTCTGCGGGCAAAGAATCTCGGGCTGCCTGTGGCCACCATTCCGCTGATCTACTTTGCGTTCAACGTTGTGTACGCTGTCCTGTCCATTCCAGCCGGTGCACTGTCCGACCGGTTGGGACGGCGGGGGGTGTTGATCGTTGGATACGTCGTGTTTGCGATCGTGTACTTAGGATTCGCGGTCGCCTCCGGCCCGGCGGGGCGATGGATCGTGCTCCCGCTGTTCCTGACCTACGGAATCTACTACGCCCTCACCGAAGGCGTCCAGCGCGCATTCGTGGTTGATCTCGTTCCCGCTGACCTCCGCGCCACCGCGCTGGGCACCTTTGCCTCTGCGACGGGGCTGGCACTGCTGCCGGCCAGTCTCGTCGCGGGATTCCTGTGGGACCGGATCGGGCCGGCGGCACCATTCTATTTCGGTGGCGTGATGTCAGCTGCGGCGGCGGTCTTGCTCATGATCGTCGACGCGGGCTCCAAAGCAGCCTTAGAGATGCGGCAAACCTGAGAATACGCTAATCTGGAAGTGAGTTTTTGAAAGGGAGGTCTGATCATGGCGCGCAGACTACAGAAGGGGAAGAACCGGCTACTCCTTGGAGTTGCGGGCGGGCTCGCTGAGTATTCCAACATCGACCCCGTCATCATCCGAGCAGCCTTCATCTTGTTGGCTTTTGCCGGCGGGACGGGAATCGTGTTGTATCTCCTGCTGGCGCTCCTGATGCCCAGGCCGGAGACTGTCACCTCCCAGCCGCTTGACGTGGTCAGAGAGAACATCAAGGCGGCCCCGCGAGAAGCAACAGAAGCGGGACGCCGTGCGGTTCAGCTCCTGCGGGGCACACCGGAGAAAAAGGAGTCAGAAGGACCAGGTTCGGGGCGAGACGGCGGCTAGGCTGGCCGTCACGGCGGGGCGCTAGGCCCCTCGCTTGGCCACCAGCTGGCGTACGACGTACGGCAAAATGCCGCCGTGGCGATAATATTCCACCTCGATGGGGATGTCCAGCCGGGCGATCACCTGGAACGTTTTCGGACTCCCACCTTTGCGTGCCCGCACCGCGAGTTGCTGGCCAGGCCGCAGCCCCGCTTCGATGCCGGTGATGTCGAAGACTTCCGTGCCATCCAGGCCGACCGTTTGAGCGGTCTCGCCAGGAAGGAACTGCAGGGGTAGGACGCCCATGCCGATGAGGTTGGTGCGGTGGATGCGTTCAAAGCTCTCCGCCAGGACCGCGCGCACACCCAACAGACGCGGGCCCTTTGCCGCCCAGTCACGCGAGCTGCCTGAGCCGTACTCCTTCCCCGCGATCACCATCAAGGGAGTTCCGTCCTGCTGGTACCGGACGGCAGCATCGTAGATGGTCATGAGTTCTCCAGAGGACAGATGTCTCGTCCATCCGCCCTCCCGATCGCCGGCCAGGCGGTTGCGCAGCCGGATATTGGCGAATGTCCCGCGCAGCATCACCTCGTGGTTACCGCGCCGCGCTCCGTAGGTATTGAAGTCGACCGGCTTGACGCCATGCTCGACGAGGTACCGCCCGGCCGGGCTATCGGCCGGGATCGCGCCCGCAGGCGAGATGTGGTCGGTGGTCACCGAGTCTCCCACCCACACCAGCACTCGCGCACCCTCAACGCCGGCAGGCCGATGCGGTTCTTTGGCCAGGTCGACAAAGAACGGGGGCTGGCGTACGTACGTGGACGCGGGATCCCAGGAGAATCGCTCCTCTGCCGAGACCGGCATCGTCTGCCAGGTCGCATCGCCGGTGAACACGTCGCGGTAGCGCGCCGCAAAGAGCTCCGGCGAGACAACACGCCTGACGACTTCGCGTACCTCGGCGGCGCTCGGCCAGAGGTCCTTGAGGTACACCGGGCTGCCGCGGGCGTCGCGTCCGAGGGGCTGCCTGAGGAGGTCGAGCTCCACCGTCCCCGCCAGAGCGAACGCCACGACCAGCGGCGGAGAGGCCAGATAACTTCCCCGCACCAGAGGATGGATGCGACCATCGAAGTTGCGGTTCCCACTCAACACCGCGATGACCACCAGGTCGTGCTCCCGGATCGCGTCGGCGACCGGTTGCGCCAAGGGTCCGCTGTTGCCGATGCAGGTCGTACAGCCGTAACCCACGAGGTGAAATCCTAGCGCCTCGAGGGAAGGCGTCAGACCGGCCCGTTCCAGGTATGCGGTGACGACCGCGGAGCCAGGGGCCAGGCTGGTCTTCACGGCCGGGTTGCGTTGCAAGCCACGCTGGACTGCATTCCTCGCCAGCAATCCCGCCGCCACCATCACGTCAGGGTTACTGGTGTTGGTGCAACTCGTGATCGCCGCGATGGCCACTGCGCCATGCCGCAGCTGCACGCGGTGCCCGTTCAGCTGCACGTCGACCGCGTCAGGTCTCGCGGCCGCACCGGCAGACCTCGGTGACGCACCTGTACCAACCTGTTGGTATCCCTCCGCTGCAGCATTGTTCTGGGCCTGGGGGCCAGTTGTGAAAAGGTCTGAGAACGTGCGATGGAAGTTCTCCGGCACCGCCGCGAGCGGCACCCGGTCCTGCGGCCGGCGGGGCCCTGCGACGCTTGGCTCGACGGTCGCCAGATCCAGTTCCACGACCTGGTCGAACACCGGCTCGGGGCCGGCAGGCGCACGGAACATGCCCTGCGCCCGCGCGTAGGCTTCGACCAGCTGAACGTGTGACTCGGCCCGGCCCGTCAGACGCAGGTAGGCCAGCGTCT
>Ga0209236_1001259_pt1 | contig 15273 bp, 11 predicted proteins | sample GraSoi013_1_40cm_FD_185819 | JGI IMG/M metagenome (GOLD analysis project Ga0209236, IMG submission 185819) | Grasslands soil microbial communities from the Angelo Coastal Reserve, California, USA - Sample 09_27_2013_1_40cm (SPAdes) (version 2) | ecosystem: Environmental > Terrestrial > Soil >... | reverse complement strand
CCACATGTTCGAGCCGTTCTTCACGACCAAGGAGAAGGGCAAAGGCACGGGTCTGGGCCTCGCCACCGTCTACGGCATCATCAAGCAGAGCGGCGGATTCATCTGGGTGTACAGCGAGGTCGGGCACGGCACCACCTTCAAGCTGTACCTGCCGCGGGTGGAGGAACTGGCCGAGCGCGCGGCCGCGCCCGCGCAAGCGCGGACACGCCCGGCGCGGGGGACGGAGACGGTGCTGGTGGTCGAAGACGAAGCCCCGGTGCGGAACGTGGCCCGCCAGGTGCTCGAGCGCCACGGCTATACGGTGCTCGAAGCGCCCAGCGCCGAGGCCGCCTTGGACATCGCGACCCGGTACTCGGGCACCATCCACCTCCTCCTCACGGACGTCGTGATGCCGGGGCTCAACGGCCGCGAGCTCGCCAGCCGGCTGGTGGACCTGCGCCCCGACGCCCGGGTGATTTTCATGTCGGGCTACACCGACGATGCCGTCACGCGGCACGGCGTGCTCGAGCCCGGCTCCGCCTACGTGCAGAAACCGTTCACCCCGGACGCCATCGCCCGCAGGGTGCGGGAGGTCCTCGACCAGTGAGCGCAGCCCCAGGGGCGTGACGCCCGTCACCCCGGTCGCCGAGGGAGTTGCCCCCGGGTGGTCGCCGGGTGAGTATTGGTGCCCCGGCGAATGACCACCGCAAAGCCCGCAGCACCCGTGGCCCGCGACGCCGATGCCGAGCTCGAGGCGTTGTTCGCGGCGATCGACGACGTCATCCTCGTGCTCGACGCCGAGGGTCGCTACGTCAAGATCGCTCCCACCAATCCATCGCTGCTGTATCGCCCGGCCGCCGAACTGCTCGGCAAGACGCTGCGGGAAGTGTTCGACCCCGCCCAAGCGGAGCAATTCATGGAGTACATCCGCACCGCGCTCGCGACCCGGACGACGGTCCACTTTGAGTACAGTCTCCCGATCGCGGGTCGCGAGGTGTGGTTTTCCGGGGCGATCTCGCCCATGAGCCGCGATCAGGTGGTGCTGGTGGGCCGGGACATCACCGATCGCAAGCGGGCGGCCGAGCGGCTGCGCGCGAGCGAGCAGCGGTTCCGCGCGCTGGTCGAGCACTCGAGCGACGTCATCACGCTGCTCGGGCCGGACGGGACGGTGATCTACGCCAGCCCATCCACCCAGCCGGTACTGGGCTACGGCGCGACCGAGAACGTGGGACGGAGCGCCTTCGAGCTCGTCCACCCCGACGACCGCGCCGACGCCCTGGAGCTGTTCGGCGAGCTCATGCAACGACCCGGTCACCTCGTCAAGACAGAGCTGCGCGCCCTGCACAAGGACGGGCGCTGGCGCCGCCTCGAGGCGGTCGGCGTGAACCGCCTGGACGACCCGGCCATCCACGCGATCGTCGTGACCTACCGCGACATCACGGAGCGGCAGCGTACGGAGCGGGATCTGCGGGAGACACTCTCCTTGCTCAACGCGACGTTCGAATCCACGACCGACGGGATCCTCGTGGTGGATCTGGCGGGCCACATCATCAGCTTCAACCGCATCTTCACCGAGCTGTGGCGGATCCCCGACTCGATCCTCGAGTCCAAGGACAGCGCCCAGACGCTCGCGTTCGTGCTGGAGCAGGTCGTCGACCCGGCGGGATTCCTGAACAAGATCCGCGAGCTGTACGCACGCCCGGACGCGTCCAGCTTCGACGTCCTGACCTTCAAGGACGGCCGCATCTACGAGCGCTTCTCCCAACCCCAGCGGATCGCCGGGAAGAGCGTCGGACGGGTGTGGACCTTCCGCGACGTCACCGACGCGAAGCGGGCCGAAGAGATTCAGCTCGCCACCTATCGGATCTCCGAAGCCGCCCATGCCGCGCGCACCCTCCAGGAGCTGTTCGGCGCGATCCATCGGATCGTGGGTGAGCTGATGCCGGCGAAGAACTTCTATATCGCGCTGTACGACGCCGCGAACGATCACCTGACCTTCCCATACCACGTGGACGAGTACGACTCGGACTTCCCATCCAAGAAACCCGGCAAGGGACTGACCGAATACGTGCTCCGGACCGGCCAACCCTTGCTGGTCACCCCGGAGGTGCACGCCGAGCTCGAGCGGCGCGGCGAGGTCGAGCTGATCGGGCCAGCCTCCATCGACTGGGTCGGCGTCCCCTTGAAGATCGGCGACCGCACCATCGGCGTGCTGGTCGCTCAGACCTACACCCCCGGCGTCCGCTACCGCGACACGGAGAAGCACGTCCTGCAGTTCGTGTCGACGCAGATCGCCATGGCGATCGAGCGGAAGCGGACCGAGGAGCAGCTGCACGAGAGCGAGCGCAAATACCGGCTGCTGTTCGAGACCAATCCCGAGCCGATGTTCGTGTACGACTTCGAGACGCTACGCATCCTCGCGGTGAACGGGGCGGCCGTCGCCCGCTACGGGCACACGGAGTCCGAGTTCCTGCAGCTCACACTGCGCGACATTTGCCCGCCCGAGGAGCAGGGCCGACTCGACGAGGAGCTGGCGCGCCGGCCCGACGACGATGCCGTACGCGCCGGAGTCCGTCACTGGACGAAGCAGGGCCAGCGCTTCGACGTGGATCTCGTCGCCCGGCCCCTCGAGTTCGCGAACCGGCACGCCCGGCTCGTGCTCGCGCGCGACGTGAGCGCACAGCGGCGGCTCGAGGAGCAGCTGCGCCAGTCGCAGAAGATGGAAGCCGTGGGGCAGCTCGCGGGCGGTATCGCGCACGATTTCAACAACCTGTTGACCGCCATCCTGGGTTCGACCCAGCTGCTGTTGCACAACACCCCGCCCGGCGACGCGCGGCGTGAGGACGCCGAAGAAATCCGGCACGCGGGGCTTCGAGCCGCGGAGCTCACCCGGCAGCTGCTGGCATTCAGCCGTCGCCAGGTGCTCGCGCCCAAAGTGCTCGACGTCAATGCCGTGGTCGCGAACATGGACCGGATGCTGCGGCGGCTGCTCGGCGAAGACGTCGAGCTCGCCACCTCGCGCGATCCCGCCGCGGGCACGGTCAACGCCGACCCGGGGCAGCTCGAGCAGGTGCTCCTGAACCTCGCCGTCAACGCCCGCGACGCCATGCCCGGCGGCGGCCGGCTGAGCATCGGGACGACGCGCGTCACGCTCCACGAGGAGCACGTCGAGCGGCGCCACCGCATGCCCGCCGGCGATTACGTCTGCCTGGCGGTCGCGGACACCGGCGTCGGCATGGATGAGACGACCCAGGCACACCTGTTCGAGCCGTTCTTCACGACCAAGGAAGTCGGGAAGGGCACCGGCCTCGGCCTCGCCACGGTGTACGGGATCGTCAAGCAGAGCGGCGGCTACATCTGGGTCTACAGCGAGGCGGGGCACGGGACGACCGTCAAGATCTACCTCCCCCGCGTGCCCGGCGTCGCCGAGAGTCCGGTGCCCGCCCCCGAGCCGCAGCAGGTGCGGGGCGGCGACGAGACGGTGCTCTTGGTCGAGGACGCGGCGCCGGTACGCACGCTGGCCCGCCGCAGTCTCGAGGCCCGCGGCTACCGGGTGCTCGAGGCCGCCGACGGGCCGTCCGCCCTGCAGCTGTCCGCGCGCCACCTGGACGGGATCGACATCCTCGTGACCGACGTCGTCATGCCCGGCATGAGCGGCCGCGAGCTCGCGGAGCGGCTGGCTCCCGAGCGGCCTAGCATGAAGGTGCTGTACACGTCCGGCTATACCGACGACGCGATGGTCCGCCAGGGGGTCCTGAGCGCCGGCGTCGCGTTCCTTCAGAAGCCGTTCGTGCCGGACACGCTCGCGCGGAAGGTGAGAGAAGTGCTGGACGGCTGACGCCGTGGTTCGGCCTTTGGCGGCCGTTACGGCTTCCCGTTCCCGGCTCCCTGCTCCCTGTCTAGAATCGCCCTGATGCGCCCCAGCAGGTCTTCCTCCGTCCACGGCTTGTGGAGCAGCGGAACCGACGGGTCGAGACTCGCAGCCCGGTCAGGGTCCGAGTAGCCGCTGGCGAACAGGAACGGTGTGGCGTGGCCCTCGCGACGCGCGGCGTCGTACAGCGCGCGGCCCCCCAGTCGCGGCATGACGAGATCCGAGAACACGAGCCGCACGCCCGTCGTCTGGCGCAGCGCCTCGAGTGCTTCGAGGCCGTCCGCCGCGGTGACAATCTGATACCCGGCCGCTTCCAGAATGCGCTTGACGGAGCGGCGCAGCTGGTCGTCATCCTCCACGACCAGGATCGTTTCGAGGCCGCCGCGAACCTCGGCGACGCTCGCGCGGGGGCGCACCGCAACGGCCACCCGCTCGTCCACGGGGAAATAAATCCGGAAACGCGTTCCCTTCCCCGGTTCGCTGTCCACATCGATGCCGCCGCCGTGCTGCTTCACCAGCCCATACACCGTGGACAGCCCGAGGCCGGTCCCCTTCCCCGCCGGCTTGGTGGTGAAAAACGGCTCGAACATGTGCGCTCGCGTCTCCTCGTCCATTCCGATGCCGGTGTCGCCCACCGACAGGCAGACGTGCTCACCCGCCCGCACCGATCCCCATGCGTGCCGCTGATCCTCGCTCAGGTGCACGCGGCTGGTCTCGATCCGCAGCACGCCGCCGTCCGGCATGGCGTCGCGGGCATTGGTGACGAGGTTGAAGAGGATCTGCTCCGTGGCGTGCACATCGGCGCGCACGTCGGGAAGGTCATGCTCGCTCGAGGCCATGATCTCGACATCGGCCGGCAGGATGCGTCGCAGGAACCCGGACAGATCGTCGATGAGCCCGCCGAGGTGGACCGACTGGAGCTCGAGGCGCGAGCGGCGTGCGAAACCGAGCAGCTCCTTCACCATCACGCGGCCTCGCAGCGCCGCCGACATCACGTCCCGCAGGTCGGCGTGGGCATCCGCGTGGCCGGACGGGAGCGCTTTCGCGACCAGCTGGGCGTTCGCGAGGATGATGGTAAGCAGATTGTTGAAGTCGTGGGCGATGCCGCCGGTAAGCTGGCCGATCGCCTCCATTTTCTGGGACTGGCGCAGTTGCTCCTCGAGCGCGCGCCGCTCCGTCACGTCTTCCGCGATGGTCTCGAAGCAGTCGATCGCGCCGCCGCGGCGCCGCACCGCACGGCCCGAGAGCCGCACCAAAATCTCATCGCCGTCCTGGCGCTTCCACGTCACCTCCACGCCTTCGACCACGTCTTCCACCTCGAAGCGCCCGAGGATCCGCTGGCGCTCCTCCGGGTCCGCGTAGACGTCGACGGCGAGGTCGACGGCCAGCAGCTGCTGCTCGGACGCGTACCCGAGCATCCGCACGAGCGCGGGGTTCACGGTCAGGAACCGTCCCTCGACGGAAGACCGGTAGATGGCGTAGGAGGCGTGCTGCACCAGGGCGCGGTGGCTCTCCTCCGAGTGGCGCAGCGCGGCCTCCGCCCGGCACCGCTCGGTGATGTCGGTCCCGACCCCGATCACCCCCACCACCGCCCCATCCGCGTCGCGGACCGGCGAGTACCAAGTTTCGAACACGGCCCCGAACACCTCGACCGGGGACGAGAACGCCTCCCCGGTGAGGGCCCGGCGCACATCCGCCATCGCCTGCGGGAAGTCCGCGAACAGCGTGAACACCGAATGCCCGAGGAGCAGGGCGGGCCGGACACCGACGGCGTCGAGCCCGCGCCCCTCGACCATCGTGAACACCCCGCCACGATCGAGCGCGAACAACACGAGCGGCGCCCCGGCGATGACCGTCCGCAGCCGCTCCTTGTTCTCGCGCAGCGCCCGCTCCTGGCGCCGCCGCTCGGTGACGTCGCGGGCGTTGACGATCAGCTGGGCGGCGTCCCCAGGGCCCACGCGCGCCTGGCCCACCGCCTCGAGCACCCGCCACGCGCCGTCGTGCGCGCGGAACCGGAACTGCGCGGCCTGGGGGACCCCGGGGTGGTGGATCGCCGCCGCCAGAGCCTCGGCGACGACCGAAATGTCATCCGGGTGGACGTAGTCGAACGCGTTGCGCTCGAGCAGATCCCGGGGCGCATAACCGAGCACGCGCTCCACCGACGGGCTGGCATAGCGGAACACGCCGTTCTCGCCCACGATCGTGACGATGTCCGACCCGTTCTCGATGAGGGAACGGAAGTGCTCCTCGCTCCGGCGCAGCGCCTCCTCGGCGCGCGCGCGATCGATCGCGGTGGCCAGGACGTTCGCTACCGCCTGCAGGAAATGCGTGTCGTGGATGGTGAACTCGCGGGGCTGCTCCGTATGCACGCCCAGGATTCCGTAGGGGTGTGCCTTGCTGTGCACCAGCACGCTCAGGCTCGATACGACGCCCTGGGCCAACAGGAGGGGCGCGCTGCCGAATCGCGCATCCGTGGCCAGGTCCTCGACCACCACCGGGCCCGTCGAGCGAAGCACATACCCGGAGTGTGAGTCCGCATCCGCCGGAAAGACCGCGCGTCCGACGGCGCCGTCGCGCCAACCGACACCGGCGCGCAGCAGCAGCGTCCGACTCTCGGGACGGAGCTCGAGCACACTCGCGAGGGGGACCTCGAGCACGCGCGCCACCACTGCCACGGCGCCCGCGATCAGCTCGTCCGGCGGCGCGCCGGCCAGCGCGCGTTGGCCGACGTGGGCCACGGCCTCCTGCTGGCGCGCCGTGGCGCGCAGCTGCGCCTCCGTCCGCGACAGTTCTGCGTCGCGCACAGCGTCGTCCTGGCGCAGTAGTCTGAACCGGCTCGTGCCCACGTCTAATGATTCCCGAAAGTGATCTGGGGTAATGCTGCACGAAATGCGCGTCCCAACCTTGCACCGGGCCACCCGGTTTTCCATTATGGTCTTCACACGACGCGTGTGCCCTGCATCACCGCAAACCCCAACTGAGCCCGGAGCAATGACATACCACGAGCGGCCATGAGCGAGTACCACGTCCTCAAAGACCTGGCGATCATCTTCGCCGTCTCCCTGCTCGTCATTCTGATATTCCACCGTATCAAGCTCCCCGCCCTCCCGGGGTTCATCGTCGCGGGCGTGCTGCTCGGCCCCAACGCGCTCGGCCTGGTTTCCGACGCGCACCAGGTGGAGAGCCTCGCGGAAGTGGGTGTCATCCTCCTGCTCTTTACCATCGGGATCGAGTTCTCCTTGAGTCGCCTGCGTGAGATGGGGCGGCAGGTGGTCGCCGGCGGCGGCTCTCAGGTAGCGCTCACCGTCGTGCTCGCGAGTCTCTTGGCCGTGGCCCTGCGCGCCGACTGGCGAGTGGCCGTCCTCCTGGGGTTCCTCGTTGCGCTCTCCAGTACCGCGATCGTGCTCAAGGGCCTCACGGACAAGGGCGAGATCGACGCGCCCCACGGCCGGCTCGCCACCGGCGTGCTGATTTTCCAGGATCTGTGCGTCGTGCCCATGATGCTCGTGCTCCCGTTTCTCGCGGGGCGGTCGGGCGGCGGTGCGGGAGCGCTGCTCCTCGCGCTCGGCAAAGCCGTGCTCGTCGTCATCAGCGTCTTGGTGCTGGCCCGGACCGTAGTCCCGCGCGCCCTCTCGGTGATCCTCAGGACCCGGAGCCGGGAGCTGTTCCTGATCGCCGTCATCCTGGTCGGAACGCTCACGGCCCTGGGAACCGCGGCGGCCGGTGCATCCCTGGCCCTGGGCGCGTTCCTGGCGGGACTCGTCATCTCCGAATCCGACTACGGCCACCAGGCGATGGCCGAGCTCCTGCCGTTCCGGGACGTCTTCATCTCGCTGTTCTTCGTGGCGGTCGGCATGCTGGTCCAGGTCGCGTTTCTGCGCGACCACCCGCTGCTGGCCTTGGGCGGCGTGGTGGGGGTCATGGGGGGGAAGGCTCTGCTCGCAGCGGTCGGTCCCGCGCTCATGGGCTACTCCGGGCGGGTGGCTCTGCTAGCAGGGCTGGCCGTCTCACAAATCGGGGAGTTTTCCTTCGTGCTGGCGCGCGAAGGCCGAGGGACCGGGCTGCTCTCCGAGGGCCTCTACCAGACGTTTCTCGCGGTGGCCGTGCTGACGATGCTGGTCACACCGTTTCTGCTCCAGAGCGGCCCCGCCCTGCTCGATGGCGTGGAGCGACTGGTCCCCCTGGACCGCCTCCTGCCCGGGCTCCGCCCCGGAAGGATCGCCGTTGCCGAACAGCCGCTCACCGACCACGTCATCGTCGCCGGCTACGGCCTGAATGGGCGCAACCTCACGGCCGCGCTGCGGTCCATCCAGGCGCCCTATCTTATCGTCGAGCTGAACGCACAGACCGTCCAGCAGGCCCGCGCGCGCGGCGAGCCCGCCTTCTACGGCGATGCCACCCGTGAAGAAATCTTGCGGGCCCTCGGCGCGGAGCGCGCCCGAATGCTCGTCGTCGCGATCTCCGACCCGGCAGCGACTCGCCGGATGGTGCGCGTGGGACGCGCCCTCAACGCCCGCATCCACATCATCGCGCGCACCCGCTATGTGACGGAAATCCCCGAGCTCAGCCGGCTCGGCGCGGACGTCGTGATCCCGGAGGAGTTCGAGACCTCGATCGAGATCTTCGCGCGCGTACTGGCGCACTACAACGTCCCCCGGTCCGACATCGATCGCCTGGTGGATCAGATCCGCTCGTCCCATTACGAAGCGCTGCGCGGCGGCGACGGCGCCGGACGTATGACCCTCGGCGCCGTGACGGGCATCCCCCAAATGGCGGTCGCGCGCCTGCGGCTCGCGGCGGGCTCGCCCTTGGTCGGCAAGACGCTCGCGGCCACCGGTCTACGTACCCAAACCGGCGCGTTGGTGCTCGCGGTCGGTCGGGGCGCGGACGAGATCGCGACGCCGGGGCCCCAGTTTCGCCTCGCGGCCGACGATGTCCTGGTCGTCGTGGGTCAGCCGCCTCAGCTGCGGGCGGCGGCTCGGTTGGTGGCGGGTGAGACCGCTGCGTAGGCGCGACAATGACTAGAGACGGGTGTTGCGTCGACGCATCCCAAATAGATGCCGAAAACGTAAGGAAATTGGGCACTATCTCGCGAGTGTGTGCTCACTTCATGCTGTAAGATCATATGGGATAAAGTGCTAGACCAGCACAAGCCCCAAGAAATCAGCCTAACAGTATGGTACATAACGCGTTGCATTTTGCAAATCGTCCAGTTTTACCACCCCAGACTAGATTCCCGCCATGCCAATCCCCCCCCTCTACGCCCATGAGGGGATCCGACACCGGCTGGTAGGCGCCATCGCCTCCGGCCGGTTGCCACAAGCCCTCCTGTTTGAGGGCCCAACCGGTGTCGGGAAGCAACGACTGGCGCTCTGGTTGGCGCAGGCGCTGATGTGCGACGCGGGATTGGGAGAAGGATGCGGGAAGTGCCAGCACTGCAAGCTGGTCCTGAGCCTGTCGCACCCCGACGTGCACTGGTTCGTGCCGCTCGAGCTGTCGAAGAAGGGCGGCGATGCGGACAAGCAAGTGGAGCTGGTCGAGGAGGCGTTGGGGGAGGAGATGGCGGCGCGGCGCCAACAGCCCCTGTACCAGCCGCCCTCGGGGTTGGCGAGTCATGGAATCGCCGCCGTCCGGCTGTTGCTTCGACGCCTGGTGCTGACGCCGGCGATGGGTCGGCGCAAGGTGTTCGTGATCGGTGACGCAGAGCGTCTGGTGCCTCAGACGGGAGCGGAAGCGGCCGCCAACGCGTTACTGAAGGCGTTGGAGGAGCCGCCAGCGGACACGGTGTTCGTGCTGACCTCCGCCGCGCCGGATGCGCTGCTCCCGACCATTCTGTCTCGCGTAGTGCGCGTCCGGGTGGCACGACTGGGCGACAGCGTCGTGGCAGCATTCGCGCAGCAGGAGCTCGGCGTGACAGGGCAACGCGATTTAGGGCAACGAGTTGCACTGGCCGACGGACGGATAGGCAAGCTCCTTGCAGATGGGGAAGGCAGGGCGAGGGGCGCGGACGCGGCAGACCGGTTTCTCGCGGCGGTGGAAGCAGGTCCGGGGCGCCGATATGGATTCGCGCTTGGCCTGCAGCCATTCCAGGCACGGGGCGGCTTCACCGACATGCTGGACGGCCTGCTCGAGCGGTTGCGCGAACAAGCGCGGGCCGGTGGCGAGACGGAGAAGGTGGTCGAGGCGATCGCCCAGGTCCTCGAAGCGCGCGGCCTCGCCCAAGGGAATGTGAACCCACAGCTCGTGGCGGCCGTATTGGCCGACGACCTGGCGGAGACGGCATGAAGCTGTCGCATGTGGACGAGGCGGGCCGGGCGCGGATGGTGGACGTTGGCGACAAGCCCGTCACGGTGCGCACCGCGGTGGCGGAAGGCGCGATCCGGATGTCGCGCGAAGCGTTCCGGCTCGTGGCCGAGCAGCAGGTGGCCAAGGGCGACGTCCTGGCGGTAAGTGAGGTGGCGGGGACGCTGGCGGCGAAGCGGACGGCCGAGCTGATCCCGCTGTGCCACCCGCTCGGGCTGGACCACGTGGAAGTCGACGCGACGCTGGACGAAGGGCTGCCGGGAGTGCGGGTCAGGGCGGCCGCTAAGGCGGTAGGGCGGACGGGGGTGGAAATGGAGGCGCTCACGGCGGTCTCAGTGGCCTTGCTGACGGTTTACGACATGGTGAAGGCAGCGGACCGGGGGATGGAGATCGAAACGGTTCGGCTGCTCGAAAAAACGGGTGGCACGCGCGGGGACTGGCGGCGCGACTCGGCGGATTGACGGCGGATTGATGGGGCGGTGCCAGTATGGGGACCGCCTGGGCATACAAGAGAGGGCTATGCACACGACAACCCAGAAACTGATGCTGCAGGGAGGGCTCATTCTCCTTGGCGCTCTGGTTGTGAGCAGCATCGGCGGTTGGGCTCGACGCGCCACTGCCGACGATCAGCCGGCGCCGTTGACGGCGCCCGCGCTGATCGGGGAGCTGCGCTCCCTCGAGCAGGCACTCGAAGCGACCCGGGGAGAGCTCGCGGTCGCCCGGCTGCAGCTCGAGCGCGCCAACGCGATCATCGACTACTCCACGCATTACGCGATCGCGGCCGACCTGGCAGCGGCGATTTACGACGTCGCCCTCGCGGAGGGGGTGGACCCGGCGCTCGCCTTCCGCCTCGTGAAGGTCGAGTCGGGGTTCAATTCGAAGGCGCGGAGCAAGGTGGGAGCGATCGGCTACACGCAGGTCCTGCCGAGCACGGCCCGGCTGTACGAGCCCGGCCTGACCACGGCACAGCTGTACGATCGCAGCACCAATTTGCGGCTCGGCTTCCGCTATCTCCGGGATCTGCTGGAGCGCTATGAAGGGAACGCCGACGCGAAGCTGCGCCTCGCGCTGCTGGCCTACAACCGTGGACCGGCCAGGGTGCAGGAGCTGCTGGACGCCGGGAAGGACCCGCAGAACGGCTATGCGGCGGCCCTCATGAAAGGCTATCGTCGGAAAAGCTAAAGACGTAGCACGAGGACGTAGCACAAAGGCGTAGGGGAAGGATCCCTACGCCTTTGTGCTACGTCTCTATTCTTTTTGCGGAATCTTGATCACGTCCCCCGCCCGCAGGACGGATCCCATGGTGAGCCCGTTGTAGTTGAGGAGCGCCGTCAGCGAGACGCGGTAGCGGCGCGCGATCTCGCTCGCGGTTTCACCCGACCGGACGCGATGGCTGCCCGCGCTGACGCCGGTGCTCGACACGCGCCGGTAGCGCGGTTCGGGGGGCACCGACCACGCCGAGGCGGGTACGACGCGCCCGCTCATCGGGATGATGAGCCGCTGCCCCACGCGCAGCGCGTGCGCTCTGATGCGGGGGTTCGCACCCTCGATCATCGCGACGCTCACGCGATACCGCTTCGCGATGTCCGACAGCGTCTGCCCGCGGGAGACGTAGTGGTCCACGAACGTGATCCGCTCGGTCACGGGCAGGCTGTCGTAGCGCTCCGCCACCACTGTCCCGTGCCCGCGCGGCACGCGCACCACCACATTCCGGCCCGGGGGCGTGACGCCCCGGACGTACTGCGGGTTGAGCTCGAGCAGCGCCGCGACGGTCGTGTCGGCGAGGCGGGCGATGACGTCCAGCCCGGTCGCGTCGGGAACGGTGATCTCGTCGAAGGTCAGGGGCGGAAGCGGCTCGACGTCGAAGCCGTAGCGCCCCGGCTGCTTCGCGATCAGCGATGCGGCAATGAGCTTGGGCACGTAATCGCGCGTCTCGCGCCGCAGGTAGCGGCGGTCGGACAGCTGAAAGAACGTGTGATCGTCCACCGAGTCCGGCTCCCCCGGCAGCCGGTCGATGCCCCGCTCGATCCGCCCCACGCCGGCGTTGTACGCCGCCGCCGCCAAATACACGCTCCCCAGCCGCTCGCGGAGGTCGGCGAGGTAATTCACCGCCGCTTCCGTGGCCCGGTAGGGGTCGCGGCGCTCGTCCACCCAGGGGTCGACCGTGAGGCCGTACAGCCGCCCGGTGCTGGCCATGAACTGCCACATGCCGACGGCTTTGGCCCGGCTCACCGCGGTGTTCGAAAAACCGCTCTCGATCAGGCAGAGGTAGAGGAGATCCTCCGGGAGCCGCTTGGCGCGAAGCCGCTCGCGGATCATCCCCTGGTAGCGGCCGAGCCGGGCGAGCCAGATCTCGAACCGATCGCGCGAGTCGACCTGGAAGAACTCGAGGTACTCGAGCACGCGCCGATTCGTGGCGAAGCTCGTGACGTCAATGTCGAAGGTCGGCTCGGCCGACGGCGCCGCGCCGATCACGGCGCGACCCTCGGCGCCGAACAGGCGCTCCGCCTCGCGCTCCACCTCTTCGCCCTTGATGGGCGGCGTCGCGGGCGGCCGGCCCGCGAGGCTGTCGGGCCGAGCGTGCGGGCGATGCAGGCTGTCGAGCACCTGCTGGTCGGCGGCGGAATCCTGCTCGGCCCGGGCCGCGAGCGCGCCGACCGAGTCCGCGCCACCCGCGGAGGGCCGGAGGGAAAGGGCCGTCGAGTCGGCCGCGGCGGGAGCCAGCGCGCCGGAGCGGACGCCGCGGGCTCCGCCGCACGCGACGCTCAGCGTGCCGCCCAGCGTCGCGCTCAGCAACGCGAGCAGTCGAATCCGTGCGGTTTTCATCATCGCGTCGCGAAGTAGTTCCCGAGTATACGGTTCGTCGCGTTCAACACCGCAAGCGCCGCGCCGCGTGGTGGATCGGTCTCGGCGAGATACGCCCCCACGAGGCGCGAGGCGCGCGACTCCTGTCGAGCCGAGAGAGAAACGATGACGACGACGGCATCGAAGGCACGGACCGCCTTGACGCCCACGAGCTCGAAGCCCATCTGCGGCTGCACCACCCGCTCCAGCGCGCGCACCGTCGCCTCCGCGCAACAACGCAGCTCACCGGCCTGCGAGATCACGCCCTCGGACTCGCCCGTGAACTGCCGCCCGTCGGCCCACGACAGGACGACCTTGGCGCGACAGCGCCCGCTGGCCATGCGCTCAAACGCGAAATCCTGGAAGCGCAGCCGCTCGGTCTCGCTCACGCCAATCGCTCCGCCAGGAGCTGCGAGAGAGCCGTGTCGGGAATGCGCTCCGCCTGAATGAACAGAGACGATTTCGAGCTGGCCTCCAGCGGGTATAGCGTCCAAAACGACCGCTTGGCCCGCTCGGAGGCCGACCGGAAAGACAACACTAGCTGCCATGCCTCGGCGTTCGCCGGGCGTTCCGCGAGGGCGTCCACGTGCCAAACTTGGTCACCGTGGGCGATGACTCTCCATGGCATGCATCACCACCTTGCAAACAAGGGCCCGCCAATATGCTGGCTAACCCCAAGTCCTGTCAATAGTTGAGGGCTGTCAATCCCCTCGGGTGGCGAGCGCCTTGAAGCGCTTGGCGAGCGCCTGCGTGGTGGGTCCCGGCTTGCCGGTCCCGATCGACCGGCCGTCCAGCTTGGTCACGGCGACGATCTCGGCGGCCGTGCCGGTGAGGAACATCTCGTCCGCCGTATACAAGTCGTAGCGGTTCAGGGGTAGCTCTTCGACCCCGTAGGTCGCTTCGCGGGCGACTTCGATCACGGCATCGCGCGTCACGCCGCGGAGAATCCCCGCGTAGGCGGGCGGCGTCTTGAGCGTACCGTTCGTGACCGCGAACAGGTTCATGCCGCTGGCCTCGGCGACGTAGCCCTGCGAGTCCAGCATGATCACTTCGTCCACCCCGGCCGCGATGCCCTCGACCTTCGCCAGGATATGCGAGAGATAGTTGAGCGATTTGATCCGGGGCGACAAGCTCTCCCGGTGGCTGATGGGCGTGGCGGCCGTGAGGGCGGTGAGCCCTTTCTCGTAGCGCTCGGGCGACCAGAGCTGGATCGTGTCCACGATGCAGATGACCGACGGCTTGGCGCACTTGCGCGGGTCGAGCCCCAGATCGCCCACGCCGCGCGTCACCACCAGGCGGATGTAGGCGTCCTCGAGCCCGCTCTTCCCGACGGCTTCCTCCACCAGTCGGTGCATCGCCTGCTTGGCCATGGGGATCTCGAGCCAGATCCCCTTGGCCGAAGCGAAGAGCCGGTCGAGGTGCTGCCCCAAACGGAACACGCGCCGGTTGTAGACACGGATGCCCTCGAACACGCCATCACCGTACAGCAACCCGTGGTCGAACACCGATACCTTGGCATCGGCGCGGTCACTGTATGTCCCGTCGATCCAGACGATGGGCGGCATAAGTCCCTTAGCGTGAGTTGGCGACGATCTTGTCCAGCACGGAGCGGGCGAAATCCTTGTCCCAGGTGACGGCGGTGCGCTTAGCGACTACCTGTACCCGGGTCCCGTTCTTGCCTTCCGGCTTGAGCGTGACGGTCACCTCGCGGTCGCCGGCCGTGCCCTCGATTTCCCGCTGCTCCCCGTCATCCCCCTGCTCGACCTGCGATTTCGTTTGGCGAACCTTGAGCTGACCAAATGCCTCGGTCGTGGCGGCGGCCGCACGCTCGACTGTCGCGGGGACGACTGATTCGACCCCACGCTGGGTGAAGTAGATGCCGCCCCCCGCACCAGCACCGGCCGCGGCCACCACACAGCCTGCGAGCAACAGCGCCGCAGGGCTGGCAGCCGCCCAGGACCGCGCGGTAATCGACCGTCGCATGCGTAGGAAACCTCCGAAGGCGGCTAGCACCCTGCCCCACCGCATCTTGCGCGAATATACCTGGCTCAGCGACCCTCCGGCTACCGTGCACCAGGGTGGTGCGTGGTAGCCCAGATCACAGATTCTCGGGCTCAGAACGGCAATCTCTAGGCCATGGAACAGATACTCGGCTGGGCTCGCCTATGGTTCGCAGCGAAACGCGAGGATGACGCCGAAGCGCCCCTGCGCAACGGGGCATGGTATCCGGTGTTGAGCAGCGGCGCGAACCGGGCGGTGGTGGAGGTGTCAGGCCA
>Ga0209236_1001251_pt1 | contig 15314 bp, 9 predicted proteins | sample GraSoi013_1_40cm_FD_185819 | JGI IMG/M metagenome (GOLD analysis project Ga0209236, IMG submission 185819) | Grasslands soil microbial communities from the Angelo Coastal Reserve, California, USA - Sample 09_27_2013_1_40cm (SPAdes) (version 2) | ecosystem: Environmental > Terrestrial > Soil >... | reverse complement strand
AACCCGGTGGTCGCAGCCGGCCGAATATCGGAACTTCAGGACCCAAACAAGCAAGACCTAGTTCAGAAAGTGAGCCCCAAAGAGCCCATCTACTATGATGGGAGGGAACAATCGACTATCGTAATCGTAGACTGCGGGGTCAAATACGGGATACTGCGCAGTCTCCTCGCCAAGGGAGCAAGAGTTGTCCGCGTCCCGTATCACTTTCCTGCCAACAAGATCCTCGAACTGAATCCCCGCGGAGTCGTCGTCAGCAATGGACCTGGAGACCCCAAAATCGACCTCAAAACCATAGAGACTACCGGGCGTCTGATGGAGACCGAGATTCCAATAATGGGAATCTGCTTAGGCGCCCAGATCCTTGGGTTGGCCGCTGGAGCGGAAACCTACAAGCTGAAGTTCGGCCATAGAGCTGTTAACCACCCGTGTATGGACCTTGAAACCGGTAGGTGTTTCATAACAACTCAAAACCATGGTTACACCATCGATCGTAACTCATTAGAAGATACCGACTTCTCAGCGAACTTCGTTAACATCAACGATAAGACCGTAGAAGGCATCAGGCACAGGAAGAAGCCGTTCTTAGGTGTTCAGTGGCACCCAGAAAGCTCGCCCGGCCCGTACGATACTAGATTTCTCTTTGACAGATTCTTCGAGGAGGCATTGAAGGCTTGAAACTAGATGGCATCAAGTCGGTCGTTATTGTCGGAAGTGGCGCGATAAAGATTGGCGAGGCTGGCGAGTTTGACTACTCAACATCTCAGGCGATCAAAGCCCTCAGAGAAGAGGGAATAAAGACAATCGTCGTCAATCCAAATATTGCCACTATTCACACCGATGAGAAGTTCGCAGACAAAGTGTATTCCGTTCCGATAAGGACGGACTTTCTCGAGGAAGTTATCGCCAAAGAACAACCCGACGGCATCCTTCTAGGCTTCGGAGGACAGACCGCCCTCAACTGCGGCGTCGAACTTGCAGAGCGGGGTATTCTCTCGAAATACAACGTGAAGGTCCTAGGCACTGGCATCGAGAGCATCGAGATTGCCGACAACCGGGAACTGTTCAAGAAAACCATGATCGAACATGATATCCCAGTTCCAAAAAGTCGGAAAGCAGTTGACCTAGAAACGGCCCTTGAGGCGGCACGCGAAATAGGCTTCCCTGTGATGGTCAGGGTCGCCTACACGCTCGGGGGTCAGGGGTCAGGCGTAGCCTTCGATGAGCGAACACTCGGGGAGATTGCGCTCCGAGGACTTGCTTACAGTCGGATCAAACAGGTCCTGATCGAGGAATACCTCGAGAAGTGGAAGGAGGTCGAATACGAAGTAATGAGGGATCGCGATGACAATTGCATCATAATCTGCAATATGGAAAACTTGGATCCAATGGGGGTCCATACTGGCGACAGCATCGTAGTCGCTCCCTCCCAGACACTCACGAACCGCGAGTACAACCTTCTAAGAGAAACAGCCCAGAAAGTCATACGAACCCTTGGCATAGTCGGAGAATGCAACATTCAGTTTGCGCTGGACCCAAGGAGCGAGGAATTCAGGGTAATAGAAGTTAATTCACGACTCTCTAGAAGTTCCGCGCTAGCGTCAAAGGCCACAGGCTACCCCATAGCATACATCGCTGCAAAACTGTCCCTTGGCTACATTCTCCCAGAACTGTCGAACAAGATAACTGGAGTGACTTCGGCGTGTTTCGAACCCGCGCTTGATTACATTGTAGTCAAGGCTCCTCGCTGGGACTTCCAGAAGTTCCGCAAAGTCAACAAGGGTATCGGGACCCAGATGAAATCCGTCGGTGAAGTCATGGCGATCGGAAGATGCTTCGAAGAAGCCTTGCAAAAAGCGGTCAGGATGCTCGACATTGGGAGAGAGCTGACTGATAACGGAATTCCAGGACGAAGTATCGAGAGGATCCGAAAAGAGCTCAGGGAGCCCACAGATAAGAGAATCTTCTACGTAACAAAAGCTCTGAAATCCGGAATGAGCATGGACGAGATTACGAAGTTGAGCGGGATCGACGGATGGTTTCTGGACAAGATCAAGAACATTGTTGAGATGGAAAAACGGATCGTAAATGAGAGAATCAATCCAGACATTGTCAGGAGGGCGAAGGAATTCGGTTTCTCAGACAGGAAGCTGGGAAAGCTTCTTGGAAAGACCGAAACTCAAGTCCGAGACTACAGAAAAGGGCACCGCATAGTGCCAGTAACTAAACAGATAGACACAATGGCCGCCGAGTGGCCCGCCGCGACAAACTATCTCTATCTAACATACGGCGGTGAAGTGGACGATTTCGAATACGCGCCTGGAGACAAGGTGGTTGTCTTGGGCTCTGGTTGCTACAGAATCGGATCGAGTGTAGAATTCGACTGGTGTTGTGTTAACATGGCTACAGCCCTGAGAAAGAGAGTGTCAGAGGTCATTATGGTAAACTGCAATCCCGAGACCGTATCAACTGATTTCGATATACTTGACAAGCTGTACTTCGAGGAACTGAGCCTTGAACGAGTCTTGGACATATTGGACAAGGAACGCCCACGTGGTGTAGTTGTAAGCGTCGGCGGACAGACTGCAAACAATCTCGTCAAAGGACTGTCCGAGCACGCTACGATTCTGGGCACCACTCCCGACAGCATTGACACCGCAGAGGACCGCTCAAGATTCGGCCAGCTGCTCGACCAACTGAAAATTGAACAACCGAAATGGGACAAGCTCAGATCTCTCGAGGACGCCAGACGATTTTCCAAAGAAATAGGATACCCCGTCCTCATCCGTCCGTCCTATGTTCTCTCAGGCTCGGCCATGAACGTCGCTTTCAACGAGGCGCAACTTACTGGCTACATTCGAGAAGCGGCACGTGTTTCTCGGAAGAATCCGGTTGTCATCTCGAAGTTTCTGACGGGGGCGAAAGAGGTTGAAGTTGACGGCGTTTGCGATGGCTCAAGAGTCTTCATCGGTGCAATTATCGAGCATGTGGAAAATGCCGGCGTCCACTCGGGCGACGCGACAATGACCATACCGACCCTCTCAATAACCGGAACGGTCAGAAGAAAGATGCTATCCTATTCGAGAAGGATCGCTAGAAGCCTCAAGATCCGAGGACCGTTCAACATCCAATTCCTCGTTAAGAATGGGCAGGCTCTGGTTATCGAGTGCAACCTTCGAGCCTCCCGAAGTATGCCATTCGTATCCAAGACAATTGAGACAAACCTAATGGATCTGGCCGCGGAGGCCATAACTGACGGGACCATAAAGCAGGGCGAAGGAATTCACCGAAGAATCGGAGTGAAAGCACCTCAATTCTCCTTCACAAGATTGGACAAGGCGGACCCGGTGACAGGGGTCGAAATGGTCTCCACCGGAGAAGTCGCTTGTTTCGGCGAAACTTTCCAAGAGGCATTCATTAACGCCCTGATCGCGAGCAACTTCTACATTCCAAAGAAAGACGACGCCATCCTCATCTCGATGGGTGAAACGAGAAAAGGAATAATTCCATACGCTAGAATGCTCGCGCGAGCAGGCTACAGGATATTCGCAACACAACATACCGCGGAAGAGTTCTCGAAGAACGGAATCGAATGCAGGATACTGTACAAGGTGAGCGAGAAGAAGAAACCGAACATTATGGATTACCTCCAAAACAGAGAGATTCGTCTAGTGATCAACATTCCGAGCCATGAGGGGGACCCCGCATCGCATCGAATACTGAAAGACGAATATCTCATCAGAAGAAAGGCTGCTGAATTTGGGATTCCGATCGTGACCAACCTCGAACTTGCCCGAGCATTGATTAAGGCGCTTGTTCGACAGAATGCTCGACAACAATCAAAAGGTCCCTCTGACGCCCGGACCCGCGAGGTTTCTCCTTCGACTTCGACCACCATTCGTGTCTCCCTTAGAGATTCAGCCAATCAAACGGAGCCGATGCATGCCCCTATCCCTCAGACATCTTAGAATTCTACAGCCTACCAGAAACCCGTCTACTGCTGTCGAATTGAGGGGCAAATTGATAAGAGACTGGGCGCACCAGCGTCGTCACTAGCGGTCAAATGTTCACCTGTACTAAGTGTGACAAGCGGGAATTCCAGCTAACCCAGCTCTCGGAGATGAGGCTACTTGCAGAGTGTCCGTCATGCGGTGCCTCGTTTATCATGGACACAGTGACGGAGAAGAGGCCTAGGGTCGAAGCCTCGGACCCAAATCAGCATATCATTTGGGATTGGAAAGCCGAGAAATGGATTCCGGCGAAGAGAAACTGATCTTCTAAGACCGCTGATCTATTGGCACATACGGAACCTGAGCGGGTCCCACGTATTCTGTCAGAGGCCTGATGAGCCTATTGTCAGCGTACTGTTCATAGATATGCGCAATCCAGCCAGATACTCTGTTGCAGGCAAAGACGGCGGGCATCAAGTCCTTGGGCACTCCAAGCGCGTTTAGTACGACCGCTGCATAGAATTCGATATTAGGCCATAACTTCCTCTTGTCCATTACGACCCTCTCCACTTCTTCGGCGATATCGAGCCATTTTCTGCTGCCTCCGCGTTCTTCAGCCAATTTTTCTGCAATGTTCTTCAGTATTCTGGCCCTCGGATCGTAGGTCCGATAGATTCTGTGGCCGAATCCCATTACTCTCCTGCCCGCGGCTAGCTCACGGTCAACGTATCCCTCAACTTTTTCCATAGTCCCAATCTCTTCGAGCATCTCCATTACGCGCTGGTTTGAACCTCCGTGGAGGGGACCCGCCAGAGTAGCGATGGCGCTTGTGACCGCTCCGCCGAGGTCGGCGAGGGTGGATATTGCTACGACGGCCGCAAAGGTAGAAGCGTTCATTTCATGATCCGCGTAGAGGACGGAGAGGGTATCAAAGGCGGCTCTCGACACTTCATCTGGTTTCTTTCCCGATAACCCGTAGAGAAAGTTCGCAGCATGTCCCAGCCGCGGATCCGGCCTAATGGGGATCTTTCCCTTTCTTACTCGTTCGTAGCTCGCTACAATGGTCGGAAGAGTAGATGTGAGTTGTAGAGACTCGCGGTGGTTAAACTGGTCAAAGGTCTCTCCTTTTTTCCTAGGGAACGTCGCCATGTAGGAGACAGCTGTTCGGGCAACCTCCATAGGGATCGCCCCCTTCGGTATGCCCCTTAGAAGTTTCAGGACTTCCATGGGGAGGGGACGATGAGCTGTGAGTTGTCGCTTGAATTCTGAAAACTGGGCTCTGTTTGGAAGGTTTGCGTTCCAGAGTAGGTAGGTGACCTCTTCGAAGTTCGATTTTGCTGCGAGTTCGTTAATGTCAATCCCTCTATATCGGAGGATTCCTTGCTGTCCGTCGATTAATGTGATAGAACTCTTCGCAATAACAACACCTTCCAGACCCTTCTCGATCTCAGTTGTTATCAGTCTCACCATTGAACCGTTGGAATGGTATTGCTGGTAGCACAGATTCTAGTCCTAGTTAAGGAATATCAATGACGCGAAGAACGCGTCGAAGCTTCAACTCGGCCACAATAGCCGAGAAAGCCTTTTTCAACGACAATTCGACGACCCTCCCACCGAGAGAACTTTCATGACGACAAAAGTGCACAAGATCGCAGTTCTACCTGGAGATGGAATTGGGCCAGAAGTTGTCGATGCCACGCTTATGGTATTAGACGCCATCCAGAAAACCGGACTAGTACACTTGGAATATCTGAAGGGCGATGCCGGATTCCACTCGATCGAAAAATTCGGCACAAACCTACCGGAGAAAACAGTTGAGATGATGAAGCGAACGTCTGCATGTCTGAAGGGCCCGATGACGACACCGGAGGAGCCTGGAACTCCTCGTAGCGCCGCGGTGACGATGCGCTCTCTCTTCAATCTATACGCGAATGTTCGCCCTGCGCGGACCCTTCCAAACGTGACCGCTCTAAATCCTGGAATTGACTTGATAGTGGTGAGGGAGAACACTGAAGGACTGTATTCCGGAAAGGAATTCGAAGTTACTACAGGAGTCGGTGTGGCGATGAAGATCATCACCCGAGCCGCCTCGGAGAGAATCGCGAAATTCGCGCTCGATCTCGCTATGAAAAGGAGAAAGAAGCTTGCGTTCGTCCATAAGGCAAACATCCTGAAGATCACGGATGGCATCTTCAAACAATCAGTCCTCGACGTCGCTAAGGACTATCCAGACGTTGAGCTTGAGGATCTGCACATTGACGCTGCAGCCATGCAGCTGATCAGACGACCAGAGAGCTTCGATGTAATAGTGACCATGAATCTCTATGGCGATATTCTCTCGGACGAGGCTGCGGCAGCGGTGGGGGGCTTGGGAGTTGCTGCCGGCGCGAACATTGGTGAGACCTACGGCATGTTCGAGCCCGTTCATGGCTCTGCGCCGAAATACACGGGCCAGAACAAGGTGAACCCTGTCGCGACTATCGAGGCAGGGCGAATGATGCTTGACTATCTAGGTGAGAGTAAGGCTGCTAATCTTGTTGAGAAGGCTACGACCTCTGTCCTCAAGGAGGGGAAGGTTTTGACTTACGACCTTGGCGGAAAGGCGCGAACCAGTGACGTGGGCAAAGCGATAGCTGAGAAAGTTGTGTCCTTGAAGTAGGATTCTACATTCGTTCGGCAAGTTCTAGGCCTAAGAGCCCTGCAACAGTTTTCAAGACTGTTCTGACGGCTAGGACAAGTGCGACCCTTTGCCATTTGAGTTCGTCGTTGCTAACGTGGGATATGTCGGATTTTTCGTAGAACTCGTGGAACCTCTGGGCAAGAAGGTTGGCGTACAGGCAAAGCAAGGTTGGGTTAAGGTTATCAGCGGCTTTCGAGAAGGTTTCTGGAAACTTGGACAGTTCTAGAATAAGGGCTTGTTCAACGGGGTCTGTCAACAGGTTGAATGCCTTTGGTTCTGTTATCCTCCCGAGCTTCCGGAGAATTCCGGAACTCCTCGTGTAAGCGTAGTTGATGAAAGCAGCGCTGTTAGTTTCGAAGTTCAGGACCTTGTCCCAAACAAAGTTCGTGGACTTTATGGCCTCTACTGAGAGAATGGCGTATCTAACGGCTGAAATCGCGATTCTATCTGCCACTCTTTGCCTGATCTCATCGGGAATGCTTGGCGAGCGCTTGTCAACTTCTGACTTTGCCCTAGAGATGGTCTCGTCGAGAACTTGATCGAAGGTTACGTATCGGCCTCGTCGAGCGGACATTCGTTGTCCCTCTAGCATGAGCTGACCGATGGGGAAGTAGATGAATTTCTCAGCTTCTTTCCGGTGCCCGATAATCCAGAATGCGACCTTGACTTGGAGCTGTGCGAGAGACTGTTCAGTTCCGATCACATTGACGACTCTCTCCGCTCTACCGAACTTGTACAGCGTGTAGGCTATGTCTCGTGTTGCGTAGAGGGAGGTTCCATCAGATCGGATGAGGGTGAGCGAGGGAATCTCGAAAGTGGGGCTTACGCCCAGTTTCTCGCGCAATCCGAATTTTTCAACCGCCTTGGCTACGTCAAGTTCCAATGCTCCTCCTTTGTTCAAGGTGAATCCGGATTCCTTCAGCCGGTCTAGGAGTTCGGCAATACGTCCTGTCCAGATCAAGTCGCTTTCCCAGTCCCACTCGTCGAAGCGGATTCGGGCCCTCCGCAGGGTCTCCTCGAACCCTGTTAGCACGGTTCGGCTGACACGTCTCATCAACTCCTTTGTATCAGGGTCATTTTTCTCGTACTTCCTGATTAGTTCCCGAATCGAATTCTCAGGGTCCGGATCCTTAGAGATCAGCTTGCCTAGAAGATCGAATTCCTCAGGGTATTTGCTTCGGAGGTCTGCAGCTATGCCTACCCATTCGTCGAGAGATTTTGTGGTGGCGACGATGTCCGCGTCGGAAGCGTTGGTCTTCTTGAGCAGGGCAAGTCGCTTCTTTAGCTCCTCAATCTCGACAAGGGTTGCGGTTACGGAGTAGATCTTTCCGATGAAATGGTCGGGTTTTCCCTCCGGAGTCGGCTCGTTCAGCAGTTTGTAGCCGTAAGCCATGATAGCCACCTGTCTACCGGTGTCGTCTATGTAGAAGTGGGTGCGAACGTCGTGTCCTCTTGCGGAGAGCAGACGTGCTAGTGCATCGCCGAATATTGAGTTCTTGGCGGTACCTATGTGGATGGGTCTCGCGGGGTTTGCGCTAGTATGTTCTACTATGGTTCTCTCGGGAGCATAGGTTTTGAGGAGTCCGTATTCTGCTCCGGCTCGCTGAACCGCTTTGAGAGTGAGTTCGGTGAGTCTTGCAAGGTTTGCGTGGAAATTTACGTAGCCGGGTTCGGTCGCCTCGATTGATTCGACAAGGTCGAGTTTTGCGAGCCGTTTGGTGGTCTCTGCTAGGGTTTTGGCTACTTCGATCGGTTTCCTCTTCTCGATTTTCGCCAATTCGAAGCTCAGTGAGCTGGCAAGATGGCCGAAGGTCGGGTTGGGCGGATCTTCGAGGGTCGACACGATATCGAGGTCTGGAAGATCATGTCTCGAAGTTTTCCGGAGAGATAAGTATCCCTTTTTCAGCGCCGTCTCGCATTCGCGCCTGAAAGATCCGAAAGGATCGGCCTGATCCGGGTTCTCCCGTCTAAGTGTCTGCGCCAAGTCCGGAGTCACACGAGTGTCGCAGGATTCTGCCCAAGCTTCTTATTAGGGCATTCTTGGTTCGTCGAATTTGCAGGGAATACTCTCTCTATGCTGGTCGTTACGCCTTTCGAGGTACTGTCGATCTTTCTAATGTCGATTCTCGCTGGACTAGTAGGCGCGGTCTTCGGGCTTGGAGGTGGGATCTTGATTATTCCGTTCTTGACGCTTGTCGAGGGGGTTCCATTGCCTTTTGCCGTGGGCGCGAGTATAGTCTCGGTTATCGCGACCTCGAGCGCTTCCGCGGCTACGTATGTTCAGGATCGGCTTACGAATCTAAGGCTGGGAATGTTTCTTGAGGTTGGAACCGTTCTGGGCGCTATTACCGGGGCTTTTGTCGCTGCCTTTCTTGCTCCAGGGATTCTCTTGGTCCTTTTCGGGGTTCTCCTGATTTACGCTTCTGCGATAATGATAGCTGGGCGGAAGGTAGACTCTCCCTCAGGAGTCGTCCCTGATAGGGTCTCTCGGAATCTTAGGTTGGGGGGTGAATATTTCGATCCTGCTGCGGGTGCCACAAACCGGTATGAGGTTACAAATACTCTCAAGAGTCTTGGTATTAGCGGCATCTCTGGTGTGGTGTCAGGTCTCCTCGGTGTCGGTGGAGGAATCATCGGGGTTCCTACGATGAACTTGTTGTCTAAAGTGCCGGTAAAGGTGGCCTCTGCAACTAGCAATTTCATGATCGGGGTGACCGCGGCGGCGAGCTCTTCTGTCTACTTTGTTCGTGGAGACGTGCAGCCGCTTCTTGTTGCTCCCTTGATGATTGGGGTTGTGATCGGTGCGGCTGTCGGCACCCGGTTGCTTCGAAGAACCCCTCCACTTAGAATCAAGCTACTATTCGCTATCCTTTTGGTGGCGGTTTCGATTGCCATGATTCTGAAGGGGTTCTTTCCGGGGATTGTGTTGTGAGCGCGTTTGGATCTTAACCGAATAGTGGCGCAGTCGCTACGGATTGGGGTTCTAGCAAGTGCTTTCTTGAGTCTTCTCGGTCTTGTTTTGTGGGCCTCTGGCGGTTTTCGAAGCGTTACCGTCCCCGGTGCACTAAATGTTTTAGACATCGTTAGAGCCGCCTTTACCGGGGATTTGACGGGAATAGTGTATCTCGGGGTACTGGTACTCATTGCAACGCCGATTTTTCGGGTGGCGGTATCGTCCGCTTATTTCGCCGTTGAGAAGGATTGGGGGTACACTGGCATCACGATTGCGGTTCTCGGAATGCTCTTGTTCGCCTTGTATTCGGGAGCAGCGGGCTAACCAAGACCGGCCCTCTTTCTAGTTGACACGCTTGGACTGAGACTCTCGACCGCTTCTGCGTCGCGAGGTGTGCTGTGCAAGACCCCCCTTTCGGGAGAGGTCTCTGGTTGTTTCGCGCGGATTCTGGGCGAGTCTCATGATTCAGGCTGCAATCTAGGCTTGGATGTCCTAGCGAATTAACGAGTCGTCAAGAAGGATTTGCTATGCAATTAAGCGACAGGGCGCCAGATTCGAAATCAGGGCTGATAATAACCGATTTCACAATCCTCTCTTCCCGGATTCACCCACTCTCGCACACAAGGATTGTGGAAAAGTTATAGGAATTTCTTGTCGAGAGGCTCTTCCTGTCTGGGCAGGATTACGGGCTTGTTCTTTCGAGACCGGTGCGTTATCGGCTTGTCTGGCCTTTCTCGGTCCCTGTGGATTCCCCTTGGGATAGGCGTGGAATAGTATGGTATGGAAATCGCGGGCTTAGATTCGGGATCGGGGCTGAAAATAGGCGATTTCAGTTCTCCTTTCTGTGGGCGTAGGTAGAGACCCGAGAATGCAAAATCGTTGGTGAGGCTTGAGTTTGAATGGTGGGTTGTCATTGACCTTGGAAGCTGTGAGACTTGAAATCTATCATAGATCTTTTTCGAGGATCTCCGATCCTTACCCATCACTCATCATTTGGTACGGGCGCGAAAGAAGGGGATAAATTACCGCAGCTGAGTCCTGATAAGATGGGCAAACGGTTGTCGGTGGCGGTTGAGGGATTCCACCCGTCAACCTTTCTCTCGGAAGAAACCGCAAGACTGCACGACCTCGCCCGAGGCAAGAAGGTTATCTCAGCAGTTTCAGGCGGCGTCGACAGTACTGTCGCAACTCTAGTTGCGAGACAGGCCCTCGGCGACAACCTACTGCCGATAATGATCGACACGGGCTTTCTCCGGCTGGGAGAACCCGAACGCGTCAAAGAAAGACTGGCCAAGCCTCCAACCTCACTGAGAGTGAGCCTAGTGCACGCCGGCGGTCGGTTCCTAGCTTCGGTCAAAGGAGAAACAACCGCCGAGGAAAAGCGAAAGAAATTCCGAGAAACATTCTACCAAATCCTCAAAGAAGAAGCCGAGAAAGAAGGTTGCGAATTCATCCTACAGGGCACGATCGCTCCCGACTGGATCGAAACCCAGGGTGGGATAAAGACGCAGCACAATATTCTAGAGCAGGTTGGTATAGATCCCGCAACAACCTATGGATTCAAGATCATCGAGCCTCTAGCCGACCTCTACAAGGACCAGGTGCGAACGCTCGGGCGTCACCTTCACCTTCCGAATGAACTCTCTGAGAGGCAACCCTTCCCAGGGCCAGGACTCCTTGTCCGATGCATTGGGAACGTGACCAAGGAAAAGATCCGTGTGCTCAAAGAGGCGACAAAGATGGTCGAGACAAGCCTCTCTCCTTTCAACTACGAGCAGTACTTTGCAGCGGTAATAGAGAACAGGTTCGCTAAGGACCCCTCGCTCGAGACTGTCTCAGAAACTGCGAGTGAGGCACTTGGACTTCCAAAGTACGAGGTCCACGCGGACGTCTTTGAAGACAGGGTGACGGGGGTGAAAGGGGACCAGAGATGCTATGGGCTGCTGGCCGGCGTCAAGCTCTCGGAGGAATCGCGCGAGACCTATGGCTGGCTCCAAGATAGGCTTCGCCAGCTTCAGGCGGGAATAGTGGAAAAGTTCCCGGATATCACTAGAGTAGCATTGCTCGTCAAGGAACGAAGAGGCGGAGGACCCTTGTCCATCCTCGTGAGGGCGGTTTCGACAAGGGATTTCATGACGGCCGCAGTGTCCCCGGTACCTTGGAAGATCCTCAAAGACATCGGCCAGCAGATCTTCAAGGAAGAGAGCGTTAGCCGGGTTTACTACGACATCACACCGAAACCACCTGGAACCGTCGAGTTCGAATAAGACATGACGACAATACCAGTCGTATACGTCAAAGGCCAATACAACCACCTGATCGTTCGAAACCTCAAGGAGCTAGGAGTGGAATCCAAACTATTGACACCATCTGTCCCCCTCGAACAGCTCGAATCGATGAACCCGGACGCGCTGGTAATGGGGGGCGGTCCGCAAAGCGTTAGATCTCCCAATCAACTGACTGGGGAGTTGGCGGATGCAGCCCGACTCATCAGACAAGTCAAACTGCCCATGCTCTGTATCTGCGTTACTCACCAGCTACTTGCGACGGCTTTTGGTGGGGTGACCGAAGCCGCACAGAAACCGGAGTTTGGTCCGGTAGAAATTTCGGTCATTGACGAAGGACGAATTCTTGAGGGATTAAAGCCAAGTTTCACCGCGTGGGAGTCTCACAACGATGAGGTGGTAAAGGCACCAGAAGGTTTCCGCGTGCTTGCCAAGTCAAACAACTGTGAAATTGAAGCCATGCGACATGACAATAGACCCGTATTTGGAGTCCAGTTCCACCCGGAAGTATCTCATACAGTGAAAGGCGTAGACTTGTTCAAGAACTTCCTACATATCGTCGAAGAAACATAAGCGAACTTAGCTACTTTGCTCGCTGACAATCATTCGAAAGGGGCCGTTTTTCGAGCCTAGACGCCATAGACAGCAGCCCCGAGTGGAGACATTTGAAGGTCCTTCGAGCTGTCTGTGGGAACCGCATCTCAAGCTCGGTGCCCTTCTAAGTCCCCCGTTCTCGGGCTTGATTCATCATTTGAGCCTGTCTCAATTGTTGAGATCTCGTCCGTCGCCTAACGTACACATAGTCATAGCAAGCGAGCGCCCAATTTCACCGGGTTCTGAGATGGGAGTCTTCTATGGATTCTCCCAAGTAACGGCTACACAGTAGTTAGTGGCCTGGTAGGTCGTTTCTGCTGGTCAGAGGTTTCCTGCGGAGAAGAGACTGTCTCAGCCCATTCTACGACAAAGTCAATCAGCTGATGGCGGAGCTCTTCGCCCTTAGACTGAGATCGTCTAAGGGTCCTGATATTATCGGCGAGTTGAATCGAACCCAACACATCCTTCGTCCATTTCTCAAGATCCCTCCGTCCAATATGGTACTCCAGAGATTCTAATGGCACGATTTTGAGGGCTTCCAGGAATTCTCCAATTGAGGAGGCTAGTATTCCCGAATATTGTCCGAGACCAGTGTCAAAGTAGAATGACTTGTCCCTTGGCACCGCCATGATCCCATCTACGGTCGTGTCCGCTTCAACCCTGGTATTAGGCCACAATCGACTCCCGGGCAGAATCTTTGCTCGGTCTCCGAGCGTGCAACCCTGCCCGATTATGGCTCTATCAATGGTTACGTTGTCGCCCACGATCGCTCGCTCACCGATTATCGTTGATTTCACTGAACAATTACTTCCGATTTCCGTATGACGAAACGTAACCGTTTGGTCCAAGAATGTGCCTGAGCGTATCTGGGAATCTTCTTCCAAGACCGTTCCAGGCTGGATCTTAACATCATCTTCAATCTTGGCATCATTGTCGAACCATGATGGACCGGAAATCTGAACGCGTTGACCCATCCTGATGTTTCCCCTCACGAAAACGCGCGGTTTAGAATTGCCTAGTGCCCTTGCGTCCACAGGAGCATCTTGATCTAGCTTGCCTAGGACCCAGCCAACTCCTCTCAAGTAGCCCTTGAGTTCTCCCACGTCCACCCAAAATGACTTGGAAGTGAACCCGAAGAGATGTTCACCTACTCGCATTAGGTAGGGGAACAGGTCGCGAGCAAAGTCCCACTTTTCATCCTCTATGTAATCGACGACATCGGGTTCGAGAATGTAGAAGCCCGTGCTCGCAAGGTTACTAAGCGCTGTGCCTGGTGTCGGTTTTTCTAGAAACTTGACAATTTCCTCCCTCTTCCCCAGAACCGCGATTCCATAAAGAGACGGGTCTTCTACTTCAGTCAGAGCGATGGAGACTTCTCCTCCCCTGTCCAAATGAAAGTGAACCATTTCGGTCAGGGAGATTTCGCTGATTGTATCAGATTGAACGACCAGAAATGTTTCGTCCAGAAGATGAGCGGCCAGTTTCAGGCTTCCAGCGGTTCCGAATGCGACTCCTTCCGGTTCGACAAGGTATGTGATTCTGACTCCGAACTGGGAGCCGTCTCCTAGGTAGCCCATCAGTTGATCTTTGAGATAGCCAACGATGATGATAACGTCGTGAAATCCGTTCGAGGACAGATGGGAGAGTACGTAGTGGATTATTGGGTTGGGACCGAGTGGAAGCATTGGCTTAGGCCGGGTAAAGGTAAGAGGTCTTAGACGGGTTCCTTCGCCCCCGGCTAGAACAACAGCCTTCAAGGTTCACGCGAGTTCTAGGTCAATGATACCCGCGTCTGCCCCCACAAGAGACTGAAGCCAGTCACGTATTAAAGTGCCTAGAAGGCGAAAAGAGGGAATTTCTGACCGCGAATCTCTTCCGCTCCTAGTGCCAGCCTTGATATTGCAAGTCCAACAATTGAGTAGTGACGCCGGCCGAGGACCCATCGCTGTTGGTATTCAGGAGAATGCTAAAGAATGCTGATTGCCGCTGTTCCTTCGCTAGCAATGGTTGCGATACCTAACCCCTTTAAGTTTCGCAGACTGGACCCTCTTGAAGAAAGGCACTGCAGATGCTCTCGACAAGCCAGCAAGCCCCGATGGGCAATCGTTCTACTCTAATTACCATCGGGAAGAACGGAGAACTCAGGCACCTATTCTGGCCTACACACAACTATCCTCAGCATGTTCGGGGATCTCTACCGGGGATCATATGCGGGAAGGGTCAGAACGAATCCTTCAGCTGGTTGACAGACGATCCTTGGACAAGAAGACAGAGATATCTTCCCGATAGCACTATTCTTGAAACAACTTTCACTGATAATCGTAATGGTTTCGAGGTAAGGGCTACGGATTTCGTCTTGCCCAGCAAGGATGCCCTTGTCAGAGTTTTCGAGATATCCAACAAGAACGTGGCTCCCATTGACACAAGTTTCCTTTACTACAACGACTTCAACATCGCTGAAACCCCTGTCGGTGATGCCTGCTACTACGACCAGAGATCTGACACGATCGTCTCCTACAAGCGAAACTATTGGTTCGCCTTTGGAGGTCTGAGACGCTCTTCCGCCCATCAGTGCGGGGTCCACGAAGAGGCATCAGATGCCTTTGTTGACGCAAAAGATGGCAAACTGTCCGGAAACTCTCTCGCCCTATATTCAGGGACGAGAGGAGTGAATTCCTGTCTCAAGTGGGACCTTGGAAGTCTGAATCCAGGTGTCAAGGAACAACTCGTTCTCTTGATGTGCTTCGCACACAACAAGCAAGACGCGTTGTCTCTAATCGATACTGCAAGGAAGAGTTCGCTTCCGGAGATGGTTAATGACGTCAACAAATACTGTCAAGACTGGCTTAGAAATG
>Ga0209236_1001243_pt1 | contig 15356 bp, 13 predicted proteins | sample GraSoi013_1_40cm_FD_185819 | JGI IMG/M metagenome (GOLD analysis project Ga0209236, IMG submission 185819) | Grasslands soil microbial communities from the Angelo Coastal Reserve, California, USA - Sample 09_27_2013_1_40cm (SPAdes) (version 2) | ecosystem: Environmental > Terrestrial > Soil >... | reverse complement strand
ATGGGCGAGCGCTCGTTCGCGGAGGACGTCAAGCAGCTCGGCTACGGCGCGGGGGAGATCCTGCGCGGCGAGGGCATCCTCGCGATCACCAAGGCCCTGCTCCAGTCGGGTGTGAGCTACGTGGGCGGTTACCCGGGCGCGCCCGTCTCGTACCTGATCGACGTCCTGGCCGACGCGAACGAGCCGCTGCTCAAGCCCCTCGGGATCTACTTCGAACAGTCGGGGAGCGAGGCCGCCGCGGCGGCGCTCCTGGGCGCGTCGATCAACTACCCGGCGCGCGGCGCCGTCACGTGGAAGTCGGTGGTCGGCACCAACGTCGCCTCCGACGCGCTCTCGCACGTCGCCTCCGCCGGCGTCATCGGCGGCGCGGTCGTCGTGATCGGCGAGGACTACGGCGAGGGCGCCTCGATCCTCCAGGAGCGCACACACTCGACCGCGCTGAAGTCGTCGCTTCCGCTGCTCGACCCGCGCAACAGCCTCGAGTCGTTCGCGCGCTTCGTGGAAGAGGGCTTCGGCCTCTCCGAGGCGTGCCACCAGCCCGTCCTCTTCTCGATCCGCATCCGCGCCTGCCACATGCGCGGCACGCTCCGCTGCCGGGACAACGCGCGACCGAAGATCAGCATGCTCACGCCGCTCGGTGAGCCGAGCTTCAGCCTCGAGCGCATCAACCTGCCACCGTTCACCTACCAGATGGAGGCGCAGAAGTTCGAGAAGCGGCTGCCGGCGGCGCAGCGTTACATCGTCGAGCACGGGCTGAACGAGCACCATCGCGGGGACGAGCCCGACGTGGGGATCGTCATGCAGGGGGGCCTCTGGAACACGACACTCCGCGGGCTCCACGTGCTCGGCCTCGCGGACACGCGCGGCCGCACGGCGATCCCGCTCCTGGTTCTAAACGCGATCCACCCGCTCGTCCCCGACGAGCTGGTCGGCTTCCTCCGGGGCAAGCGGCGCGTGCTCGTCGTCGAAGAAGGCATGCCGAACTACATCGAGCGCGAGCTCGGGGCGCTTGCCCACGACGCCCGGCTCGACGTGGAGATCCACGGCAAAAATGTCTTCTCTCCCCACGGCGAGTACGTCCCGCAGCTCGTGATCGGCGGGCTCCGGCGGTTCCTCACTGCGGGTGGGCTCACGTCGCGGTCGGCGACTGAGATCGACGCGCGCTACGCGGCGCTCACCGCCCACCGGACGAGGGTCCGCTCCGTGCTTCCCCAGCCCGTCGCGAAGCGACCCCCCTCCTTCTGCACGGGGTGCCCGGAGCGTCCGGTGTTCAGCGCGCTGAAGATCCTGCGCCAGCGCGAGCCGGCGGTGGGCGACACGCACGTCGCCGCGGACATCGGGTGCTCGACGTTCTCGACCCAAGCGCCGTTCAATGTCGGGAACTCGGTCCTCGGGTACGGCATGGGGCTCGCGTCATCGAGCGCCGTCGCGCCGCTCTTCGGAAAACGGACCGTCGCGGTGATGGGCGACGGAGGCTTCTGGCACAACGGCTTGACGAACGGCGTCGCGAACGCGATGTACAACCGACAGGACTCGGTGCTCGTGATCCTCGACAACTTCTACGCCGCGGCCACGGGCCAGCACCACGTCCCGTCGACCGGGACGAACGCCCGCAACGAGACGGTGCGGATGGGGATCCCCGACGCGCTGCGCGGGCTCGGCGTCAAGTGGATCCGCACCGTGAACTCCTACCGGATCGCGGAGGTTATCCGGACGCTCCGCGAGGCGCTCACGACGCGAGTGCCCGGCCTCAAGGTCATCATCGCGCGGAACGAGTGCATGCTCGAGCGCCAGCGCCGTGAGAAGCCTCGCGTCCGGCAGGCGATCGCCGCGGGCGCCGAGGTCGTCCAGCCGCGCTTCGGGGTGGACCCCGACGTCTGCACGGGCGACCACTCCTGCATGCGTCTGAACGGCTGCCCGTCGCTCACGCTCCGGGAGAACCCCGACCCGCTGCGCGAGGATCCGATCGCCCACGTGGACGAGACGTGCGTCGGCTGTGGCGTCTGCGGCGAGGTCGCGCACGCCGCGGTGCTCTGCCCGTCCTTCTACGAGGTCAACGTGATCGCGAACCCGACGCGGTGGACGCGCTTCGTGGCCCGTGTGCGTCGTGCCGTCATCGGGCGCCTCGCCGCCGTCACGGCGTGAGCGACGCGCGGCTCCTCTCCGTCCTGATCCCGGCCGTCGGCGGGCAGGGTGGCGGCGTCCTCCTCGAGTGGATCGTCGACGCGGCGCTGGCCGACGGCCTCCAGGTCCACGGCACCTCGATCCCGGGCGTCGCCCAGCGCACCGGCTCGACCACGTACTACGTCGAGCTCTTCACCGAGCCTGACAGCGGGGCCGAGCCGCCCGCGTTCTCGCTCTATCCGGTGCCTGGCGCGCTCGACGTTCTCCTGGCGCCGGAGTTCCTCGAGATCGGGCGGATGATCGAGCTCGGCTTTCCGTCGCCCGACCGGACGACGATCATCGCGAGCACCCACCGGCTCTACTCGATCCACGAGAAGATCGCGACGGGGCGCGGTGTCTACCCGATCGAGGATCTTCACGCCGCGGCGCGTGCGTTCTCGATGACGCTCTACGCCTTCGACGCGTTGGCCCTCGCCCGCGAGCACGGCACGGAGGCCAATGCCGTGCTGCTCGGCGCACTGGCGGGCTCGGGCGTCCTGCCGATCCGCGTCGACGCCTATCGCGACGCGATCCGGGCCAAGGGCGTGCAGGTCGCCGCCAACCTCCGCGGCTTCGATGCCGGGCTCGCCGTCGCAACGCAACTACGAGGCCCGGCGGAGGCGGGGGCGGGCTCCGAGCGAGTGCCGTTCCGAGCGGAGGAGCCTGCCCCCGCCTCCGCCGGCCCGCAGACCGCCGCCGCCGCCGACCCCGCGCTCGAGCGGAGGATGGCGGAGTTCCCCGCCGAGTTGCGGCCGACGCTCGAGACAGCGATCGCCCGGCTCGTCGACTACCAGGATCGGCGCTACGTCGAGCGCTATCTCGAGCGCCTCCGGCCATTCGCGGGCGACCCCGAGCTCGCGCGTGTCGTCGCCCGTCACCTGGCCGTCTGGATGACGTACGAGGACGCCATTCGCGTCGCCCAGCTCAAGACTCGTGCGAGCCGGTTCGAGCGGATCCGGCGGGAGAAGGGTGCCCTGCGGGGCGAGATCGTCGTCACCGATTTCCTCAAGCCGGACCTCGACGAGATCTACGGGATCCTGCCGCACCGGCTCGTCGCGCCCTTCGCCCGCTGGGCCGAACGCCGCTGGCCCCACGGGCGGCCGGCCTTCGGGCAGCACGTCAAGACCACCACGGTCCTGGGGTACCTCCGCGTGTGGATGCTGACGCTGCTCCGCCCGCTGCGCCCGATCTCCCACCGCGCGCACGAGGAGCACGCGCGCATGGACCAATGGCTCACCGCCCTCGCGCGGTGCGCGGGCTGGGACAAGGCACTCGCCCTGGAAGTCGCGCGCGGCGCCCAGCTCGTGAAGGGCTACGGCGACGTGCGGCGCCGCATGCGGGCCCACCTCGACAGGCTGCTCGCGAGCGTGCTCCGGGCGGCCGAGTGCGAAGGGGCGAACGGCGGCGGATTCGAGGCGTCACGGGAGCTCGCGGCGCGCTACCGCGTGCTGGTGCTTCAGGGACCCGACGGCGAGGCGCGCGCGGCGGCCCTCGCCGAGCGCGTGCTCACGCGCCTCGCCGCCGCCGACCGCGCCGGCGCCCTCGCAGCGCTCGCCGAGGCGTGACCGCGCGTCCCGCCCTCAGCGGGACGGGCGGCGCCGGATCAGGTCGCGGAGGCGCTCGGTGTCGGCCTCGGGCAGGTGGACGAAGGCGAACGCGTGCCCATCGGGATCCGCGCGGATCACCCGCGACATGACGGTGATCGCGGAGCCCGCGTCGGGCGGCGTGAACGAGAGCCTCACCACGCTGCGCGGCGTGAGCGACGCGTCCAGACGCGCCTTCAGGCCTTCCACCCCGAGCTCCACGGTCGTGCCGCGGTGCTCGGCGCCGCCGTACTCGAGGACGTGGATCGGCAGGGAGAGGTGTGCCCGCGACGAGGCGCGTCGGTCGTCGTGCCGCCAGGACTCCTCGAGGCGGCTCAGCGCGTGCGGCTCGATGACGGAGAGGACCTCGCCGAGGCGGTCGAGCGGGATGGGCTTGCCCATGAAATCGGTCGCGCCCAGGCGCAGGCACTCGCGCGCCTGGCTCTCGGTCGCGACGCCCGAGACGGCGACGATCGGCACGCCGAGCTCCCGCACGGGGCGGAGCTGGAGGAAGTCGATTCCGCTCATGCCGGGCAGGTGGACGTCGAGGATGATCGCGTCGGGGCGCTCGGTCTGGAGCTTGCCGAGCGCGGCTTCGGCGCTGCGGACGACCAGCGGTCGGTGTCCGAGCTCGAGGAGGAAATCTCCCAGAAGGTCGCCGAGGCCCGGCTCGTCCTCGACCACCAGCACTCGCATACTACGGCGAGTCTAGCACGCTCGGTCGGCGAGTCTAGCACGCTCGATCACGATCGGGCGAGATGCGCAGCGCGATCTTGGTCCGACCACCGCGTGCTATACTCGCTCTCTGGGTCGATCCGCGAAGGAGGAACCACGTGTCGGGCTATCTGCCCGTGTTCATCTTCGCCGTCCTGATCGTGGCCTTCGGCGTCGTGTCGCTCGTGGTCGCGGGATGGCTCCGCCCCGGCCGCCCGGACGCGGTGAAGCTCGCGAACTATGAGTGCGGCGCGGAGCCGATCGGTTCGGCGTGGATCCAGTTCCCTGTCGGCTTCTATCTCGTCGCCCTCGTGTTCATCGTCTTCGATGCGCTCGCGGTGTTCCTCTTCCCCTGGGCGCTCGTGCTTCGCACCGCGGGGCTTGGCGCCTTCTGGGTGATGGCGGTCTTCGTCGGCATCATCGGCCTCGGCTGGCTCTACGCCTACCGTGAGGGAGTCCTCGAGTGGAAGTGAAGGCGCCCACGCCACAGGTTCCGCCGCCGGTGTGGCGCGAGTTCAAGGACCTCCAGGAGTGGGAGAAGTACCATCAGGAGCGCGGAACCGACGACAAGACGTCCAACGCCCTCGCCGCGATCGCCGACACGATCCACCACATGCCCGGCGGCTGGATCGTGACGACGACGACCGAGAAGGTCTTCAACTGGGCGCGGAAGTCGTCGATCTGGCCGGTGACGTTCGGGCTCGCCTGTTGTGCGATCGAGATGATGGCGACGTTCGCGTCGCGATTCGACGTCGAGCGCTTCGGGATGGTCCCGTGGGCGTCGCCGCGCCACTCGGACCTCATGATCGTCTCCGGCACCGTGACGATCAAGATGGCGCCGATGCTCAAGCGCATCTACGACCAGATGCCCGACCCGAAGTGGGTGGTCTCCATGGGCTCGTGCGCGAACTCCGGCGGCCCCTTCCGCCACGGCTACCACGTCGTGAAGGGAGTCGACCGGGTCGTGCCGGTCGACGTCTACGTCCCGGGATGCCCGCCGACGCCCGACTCGCTGATGTACGGCTTGCTCAAGCTGCAGGAGCAGGTCGCCGAGTTCCAGAAGACCGGCAAGATCCCGACCACCTCCGATCCCAAGTGAGCATGACGGCTGCCGACGCGAGCGCGCGAATCCGGGAGACGTTTGGCGTCGAGGCGGCGGTCGACGGCAAGAGCGTGACCGTCGCCGTACCCCGCGAACTCTGGGCGGAGCTCGGGCTCTTCGCGCTGAAGCGCCTCGGATGTTGTTATTTCAATTGGCTGTCGGCGATCGACTGGAAAGAGCAGGGGCTCGAGGTCGTCTGCCGCGTCGAGAACCTCGACGCCGGCCTCGTCGTGACGATGCGCACGCGCCTCGGCCCGGGCGAGACGCGCTGCGCCTCGCTGGCCGGACTCTACCGCGGCGCCGACTGGATGGAGCGCGAGTGCTACGACATGTTCGGCATTCGGTTCGAGGGTCATCCCGACCTCAGGCGGATCCTGCTCTCCGAGGACTGGGAGGGCTATCCCCTGCGTAAGGACTACGCCGTCGACACGCCCTTTGCACCGTACCGATGACCCACAACGGAAGGAGCCATCCATGATCCACGAACTCCGGACCTACACGCTGGTGCCGGGCAAGCAGGGCGAGTACCTCAAGCTCAACGCGGAGGTCGGGCGCCCGACGCGGGGCGACAAGTACGGGAAGCTCGAGGGGTCGTGGACGACGGAGTTCGGCACGCTCAACCAGTTCGTCCACCTCTGGAGCTACCCCGATCTCGTCGAGCGGGAACGGCTCCGCGCGGAGCTCATGAAGAACGACGCGTGGACCAAGGAGTACATCCCGAAGATCCGACCCCTGCTGGTCGCGCAGGAGAACAAGATCCTCTCGGCGCAGCTGCCGCTCAGGCCCCCCGTGGACGGCGGGCACATCTACGAGCTCCGGACGTACCGCACCCAGGTGGGCAAGGCGGGCGAGTGGCTCGGCCACTTCAAGACGATCATGCCAGTGCGCGAGAAGTACTCGAAGAACGTCGGGCTGTGGCAGACGGAGGTTTCGCAGCTCAACGAGGTCGTCCACCTCTGGGCATACCGCGACCTGAACCACCGCGCCGAGGTCCGGGCCAACGCGCTCAAGGACCCCGACTGGCAGGCGTTCATCGGCAAGACGGCACCGCTGCTCGCCGAGATGCGCGCGATCGTCCTGAACCCCGCGCCGGCGTCGCCCATGAAGTAATGCCCGACACCCAGGTCCGGCAGACCGTCGAGGTCGGGTACGGGGGCAACGAGCGCCTCATGATGAACATGGGGCCGCAGCACCCGTCCTCGCACGGCGTCTTCCGCATGATCCTCACTCTCGAGGGGGAGACGGTCGTCGGCGTGGACGCGGTGATCGGCTATCTCCACCGCTGCCACGAGAAGCTCGGCGAGACGCTCACCTACGTCCAGTACCCGTCGATCGCGTCGAAGACCGACTACGTCGCCGCGATGACCTCGGAGCTCGCGTACGTCTCGGCGGTCGAGAAGGTCGCGAAGATCGACGTGCCCAGACGCGCGCAGTATCTCCGCGTGGTCGCGGCCGAGCTGCAGCGGATCGCGTCACACTGTCTCTGGCTCGGCACCTGGTGCCTCGATATGGGTGGCGCCCTCGGCGGCGGCGCGACGGTGTTCCTCTATTGCATCCGTGAGCGTGAGATGGTGCTCGATCGCCTGGAGGAGCTGACCGGGGCGCGGCTCCTGTACGGCTTCCACCAGGTCGGCGGCACGCGTTACGACATCCCGGCGGGCTGGGACGTGAAGGTGCGGGAGACCGTCGACTTCATCGAGCGGCGGATCGACGAGTACGAGGCGATGCTCGGAGATAACGCGTTCTTCCTGGCGCGGACGCAGGGAGTCGGGGTGATCTCGCGCGAGCTCGCGCAGGCGGTGGGCGTCTCGGGACCGCTCATCCGCGGCTCGGGCGTGAACTACGACGTGCGGCGCGCCGAGCCGTACTCGTCCTACGGGGACTTCGACTTCGTCGTACCCGTCGAGACCGCGGGGGACTGCTACGCGCGCTACCGCGTGCGGATGGTCGAGTTCCGCCAGTCGATCCGGATCGTCCGCCAGGCGCTCGAGGGCCTGCCCGAGGGACCGATCTCGTCGCGGCCGGGCGTGAAGTCGGTGGGGCAGGTGCGCGTCCCGAAGGGCGAGGGGTACGCGCGGGTCGAAGGGGCGCGCGGCGAGGTTGGCTGCTACCTCGTCAGCGACGGCGGCCCCAAGCCGTATCGCATGAAGTGGCGAGGCGCGTCGTTCTCGAACCTCGCGGTGCTGCCGCACATCGTCCCCGGTCACAAGGTAGCGGACGTGGTCGCGATCATGGGCTCGGTGGACCCGGTCTTCGGCGAGGTCGACCGGTAACGACCATGAGAGGCGTCATGCTGAACGTGCCTTGCTCAGGCCACCCACGAAGTCTTCCGACCTCGCGGGCCCCGCTCCAATGACCCTGCCGCCCGTCGCCCAGCACGCGCTCGAGGCGTTCGTCGTCTTGAACGCGGTGATTCTGATGGTGACCTACGTGACGCTCCTCGAGCGCAAGTTCGCGGCGCGGATGCAGTCGCGGATCGGCCCCTACTACGTGGGCCGTCCGCACGGGTGGCTCCAGCCGATCGCGGACGCGCTCAAGCTCATGATCAAGGAAGACATCGTCCCGGCGGCCGCCGACCGCGGCGTCTACAACCTCGCCCCCGTCGTGTTCCTGGTGCCGTGCATGCTCATCTTCGCGACGATCCCGTTCGCCCCGGCGCTCGGCGTCGCGGACCTCGGCATCGGCGTGCTGTTTTTCCTGGCGGTGTCGTCGCTTGAGATCGTCGGGCTCTTCATGGGCGGCTGGGGGTCGAACAACAAGTACGCGCTGCTGTCGGCGATGCGGGCCGTGAACCAGATCATTTCGTACGACCTCCCCTTCGTGTTCGCGGCGCTCGTTCCCGTCGTGCTCGCCGGGTCGCTCCAGATGTCGGTGATCGTCGCCGCGCAGCAGGGGCTCTGGTTCGCCTTCTACCCGGTCATCGGTCAGCTCGCGTTCCTCGCGTACCTCGTCGCGACGCTCGCCGCGGAGAACCGCGTGCCCTTCGACATCCTCGAGGCCGAGTCGGAGCTGGTCGCGGGCTTCCGCGTGGAATACAGCGGGATGAAGTTCGCGCTGATCCAGCTGGGCGAGTACGCCCACATGCTGGGGACGAGCTTCCTCGGGGCGCTGCTCTTCCTGGGCGGCTGGCTCGGCCCGGGGCCGGCGTGGCTCGGTCCGCTCTGGTTTCTGGGGAAGGCGCTGCTCGTCTTCCTGGTCGTCACGTGGGTCCGCTGGTCCTTCGTGCGGATCCGCGTGGACCAGATCCTCGCGATCTCCTGGAAGCTGCTGCTGCCCGCGACGCTCGTCCTTCTGCTCGCGACCGGGCTCGTGGTCGCCACGCGGGGCGCCGGTGGGGTCTAACGGCGCCCGGCCCGCACCGGGGTTCTTGCGGGAGACCGCGCAGCTCATCGGCGCCGTCGGCCGAGCGATGGCGATCACGCTGCGGAACCTGTTCCGACGACCGGTGACGGTCCGCTATCCGGACGTCCAGCGGGCGTATCCCGACCGTTTCCGGGGGATCCTCGCGCTCACCTACGACCCCGAGACCGGCGAGGAGAACTGCATCGGCTGCCGGCTCTGCGAGTACATCTGCCCGCCGCAGGTCATCAAGGTCGAGATGCTCAAGGCCGAGAAGCGGAACTACGCGAAGACCTTCACGCTCGAGCTCTATTCCTGCGAGTTCTGCGAGCTGTGCGTGCAGGTGTGTCCGACCGACGCGATCATCATGCTGAAGTCGTTCGATCTCGCCACGGCGGATCGCCGCGACCTCCTGCTCGACAAGGATCGGCTCCACGCGCTCGGACTCCAGTTCGAGCCCTCGTGGGCGACGGGCAACCGGCTGCGCGACATGCAGGCGCCCCCGAAACCGGCCAGGGCCGAGGCCAAGGTGGAGGCCAAGGGAGAGACGAAGGAGCCCGCCGAGTGACGCTCGAGGCGGCGGGGTTCTGGGTGGTAGCCGCGGTGCTACTCGCCTCGAGTCTCGCCGTCGTGCTCACCCCCAACCTCTTTCACGCGGTGCTCTACCTGGCCGCGGCGCTCGTCGCGACGGGCGTCGTGTTCCTCCTGCTGGATTCGCCCTTCCTTTTCGCCGTCCAGCTCCTCCTCTACGCGGTCGGGGTGATGACGATCGTGGTCTTCGCGATCATGCTGACCGAGCGGCTGGTCGGCGAGCGCATCACGCAGACGAGCCGCGACCTCCTGAACGGCGCCGTCGTGGCCACGGGGGTGTTCGTCGGCATCGCCGGGTTTCTGATCCGCGCGTCCCCCTCCCCGCCACGGCCGCCACTCGTCGCGGATACAACCCCGGCGCTCGGCCGGGCGCTCGTGGGGCCGTTCGCCGTCACGTTCGAGCTGCTGGCCCTGCTCCTGGTCGTGGCGCTCCTGGGCGCCCTCTACTTCGCGAGGACGGACGAGTGAGCCTGACCGCGTACCTCACGCTCGCGGCGCTCGTGTTCGCGATCGGCCTCTTTGGCGTCCTCACGCGGCGCAACGCGATCGGGATCCTGCTCGGGATCGAACTGATGCTCAACGCCGTGAACATCAATCTGGTCGCCTTCGCCCGATTCCACGGCGACCTCCTCGGGCTGGTCTTCACGCTCTTCACGATCGCGATCACGGTCGCCGAGGTCGCGCTGGGGCTGGCGATCGTCATCGTGATCTTCCGTGTGCGGCGGACGGTGGAGGCCGACCGCCTCGACCTGCTCCGGGGCTGACGTGATGGACGCGAACGTCTGGCTGCCGGTCCTCGTCCTGGGTCTCCCGTTCGCGAGCTTCGTCCTCCTCGCGGTCGTGGCCCCGCTGCGCCGCGCGGGCGGGGCAGCGGGCGCCGTCTCGATCGCGGCGATCGCGCCGGCGTTCCTCGTCGCTGTGCTCGTGTGGGGCGAGGGGCTCGGCAGCGAGGCGACGTGGAGCTGGATCCCGGCCGACGAGGGCCCGACGGCGACCGTCGGCGTGCTGGTGGATCCGCTTTCGAACGCGATGCTCGTGCTGGTCACGCTCGTCTCGCTCCTCGTACAGATCTACTCGCTGGCGTACCTCCACGACGAGCGTCCAGCGTCGCTCGGCCGATACTACACGTTCCAATCGCTCTTCGCGTTCTCCATGCTCGGGCTCGTGCTCTCGCCGTCCTTCATCCAGATGTTCGTGTTCTGGGAGCTGGTGGGCCTCTGCTCGTACCTCCTGATCGGTTACTGGTACACGCGCCCGACCGCGGCGCGCGCGGCCGTGAAGGCGTTCTGGATCACCAAGCTCGGCGACCTCGGCTTCGTCATCGGGATCGTGATGCTGTGGTCCGCGACGGGCACGTTCGAGTTCCGCGCGCTGTTCGCGAAGGCGCAGGAGCACGCGCTGGCGATCGAGGGGCTCGGGACGATCATGTTCCTCGTCTACCTGGGCGCGGTGGGCAAGTCCGCCCAGTTCCCCCTGCACGTGTGGCTCCCGGACGCGATGGAGGGGCCCACCCCCGTGTCCGCGCTGATCCACGCGGCGACGATGGTCACCGCCGGGGTCTTCATGGTCACGCGCGCGCAGCCGCTCTTCGTCCTGGTCCCCGCCGTCCTGGCGCTCATCGGCTGGGTCGGCGCCTTCACGGCGCTCCTGGCGGCGACGATGGCGTGCGTGGAGAGCGACATCAAGCGCGTCCTCGCGTACTCGACGGTCTCGCAGCTGGGGTACATGATGGCCGCGGCCGGTGCCGGCGCCCCGTACGCGAGCTTCCTCCACCTCCTGACGCACGGCCTGTTCAAGGCGCTCCTGTTCCTGGCCGCGGGTGCCGTGATCCACGCGGTCGGGACCAACGATATCTTCAGGATGGGCGGCCTCTTTCGCGCCATGCCGCAGACCGGCGTCGTCTTCATCGTCGGCACGCTCGCGCTCGCCGGGCTGCCGCCGCTCGCGGGCTTCTTCTCCAAGGAGGCGATCCTCGCCGGCGTCTGGGAGGCGGACATGACGGGGCCGTTCCTCATGCTCGCGCTCACCGCGCTCCTGACCGCCTTCTACATGTTCCGTGTCGTCTTCGTCGCGTTCTTCGGCCGGGCGCCCGCGGCGGGCCACCCGCACGAGCCGTCCTGGACGATGCGCGGCCCGCTGTGGGTCCTCGCGGCGCTCACCGTCCTCGTTGGCATCCGGCTCGCGATCGGGAGCGTCGGCGAGCACCACGGCCCCGGGTGGCTCCCGCCCCGCCGCTGTCGGTGGCGGCGGCGCTCGGCGGGATCGTGCTCGCCTGGGCCGCGTACCAGCGCGGCGCGCTCGACCCCGGTCGGCTGGCCGCGACCTTCCCATTCTCGGTGGTCGACGTCCTCGCACGCCGCCGCTACGGTCTCGACGCCCTCTACGCTGGGCTCTACCGTAGCTTCATCCTGGGCTTCTCGCGCCTGATCGGGTGGATCGACCGCTACCTCGTGGACGGCCTCCTGAACTTCCTGAGCGCGTGGACGCTGCGCGGCGGTGATCTGCTACGGCGGATCCAGAGCGGGCACGCGCAGGACTACGTCTACGGCGTCGCGTTCGGCGTGCTGCTGCTCCTCATCTGGTCGCAGTGGTGGCCGCGATGACAGCCGTGCAGAACGGAGCCGGGTCGCGCCTGTGTCAGGCCACCCACCGAGTCGCACCGGGCTCGCGGCCCTCGCTACGGAGTGCGCCGGCCTCGCGGAGGGGTGCGTGACGGGGAGAGCGGGACGGAGCCGGCGCGCGCCTGGCTCGGGCCACCTACGGAGTGCGCCGGCCTCGCGGAGGGGTGCGTGACAGGGAGAGCGGGACGGAGCCGGCGCGCGCCTGGCTCGGGCCACCTACGGAGTGCGCCGGCCTCGCGGCCCCCGCTACAATGACGCTGCCGGTCCTGTCGCTCATCACCTGGTCGCCCTTCGTCGGCGCGCTCCTCATTATGTTCACGGCCCGCCACCGCCCGCTCGCGGTGCGGCTCATCGCCGCCGTGACGACCGGCGTCTCGTCGCTCGGCGCCCTCTGGATCTACGTCGTCTACGATCGCGAGGCGGCGGGCTTCCAGTTCTACGAGAAGTTCCCCCTCGTTCCGCCGCTCGGCATCTCCTACGAGCTCGGCGTGGACGGGATCAGCCTGCTCCTGGTGTTGCTGACGTCGGTCATCATCGTCGCCGGCGTCTTCGCGTCGTGGACGATCACCGTCCGCAGCCAGGAGTTCTACGCGCTGCTGCTGGCGCTTGTCACGGGCGTCTTCGGTGTCTTCGTCACCCTCGACCTCTTCGTGTTCTTCCTGTTCTACGAGCTCGCCGTCCTGCCGATGTACCTGCTGATCGGCGTCTGGGGCTCGAGCGGCGAGATCCGCCCGCGCGGTATCTTCGCGTGGGCGTACCGAGAGACCGGTGTCGGGACGAAGGAATACGCCGCCATGAAGCTCACGCTCTACCTGCTCTTCGGATCGGCGTTCATCCTCGTCGGAATCTTCGCCCTCTACGTCAACGCGGGCGCCTCGTCGTTCTCGTTCGTCGACCTCGAGGGCGTGTCGTTCGCGCCCGCGGTCCAGCGCTGGGTCTTTCTCGCCTTCTACGTGGGCTTCGGGGTCCTCGCCGGCATCTGGCCGCTGCACACGTGGTCGCCCGACGGCCACGCCTCGGCGCCCACCGCGGTCTCGATGCTCCACGCGGGCGTTTTGATGAAGCTCGGCGCCTACGGCGTCGTGCGCATGGGGATGGGGCTCCTCCCGGGCGGCGCCGCGGAGCTCGCGTGGCTCATGGGCACGGTCGCGTGCGTGAACATCGTGTACGGGGCGCTCTCCGCGATGGCGCAGACGGATCTGAAGTACGTCGTCGCGTACTCCTCCGTCTCGCACATGGGGATCGTCATGCTCGGCGCAGCCACGCTCACCGAGACGGGGCTCAACGGCTCGGTGTTCCAGATGTTCGCCCACGGGGTGATGACTGGCCTCTTCTTCGCGCTCGTCGGCCTCGTCTACGAGAAGGCGCACTCGCGCGAGATCGGGAAGATGGGCGGCTTCGGCGCGGTGATGCCGGGAATCGCGACCGCCTTTACGGTGGGGAGCCTCTCGTCGCTCGGCCTGCCGGCGACCGCGGGGTTCATCGCGGAGCTGCTCACGTTCCTCGGGGCCTGGCGCTCCGATCATCGGTGGTGGCTCTTCCCCGCGGTCGCGGGTACGTTCCTCACGGCCGTCTATGTGCTGCGGGTCGCCAAGCAGATCTTCTGGGGGCCGCCCTCACCGCACTTCCACCACCTCGAGGACGCGCGCGGCCCGGAGTGGGTGGCGCTCGTGCTCCTCGTCGCGGTGCTCGTGCTCTTCGGTATGGTGCCGGGGCTCGCGATCACCCCGGTCGACACGGCGACCCTCCCCTTGCTGGCGCGGATCGTGGGGTTCTGACCCCGATGCCTGGGCCCGACGCGGTTCGTGCGTTCATCCTGGAAATCGGGCTCGGCGCCCTCCTGCTGCTCGTGTTCGTCGCGACCCTCGGCATCCGCGGCGCCGAGCGCCGCGTGATCGGCTGGATCGCGACGTGGGGCGTGCTGGTCCTCGCCTTCACGAGCTTCCTCGTGCGCCCCGCGCCACCCGCGCTCGGTGGCATGTTCGTGCAGGACGGCCTCGCGATCTTCGCCAAGCGCCTCTTCCTCGCCGCGACGTTCATCGGGCTGCTCGCCTCCCTCGGGAACGCGCAGCCCGCGTTCGTCCGTCGCGCTGGCGAGTACCACCTGCTCATCCTCTCGTCCCTTCTCGGGATGTTCGTCCTCGCCTCCGCGCGCGACCTGATCTTGTTGTTCGTCGCGTTCGAGCTCATGTCGATCCCGCTCTACGTGCTCTCGGGCTTCCTCAAGCGCCAGGAGGAGGCCGTCGAGGCCGCGCTCAAGTTCTTCCTCGTCGGGAGCGTCTCGTCGGCCGTGCTGGTGTACGGGCTCTCCTTCGTCTACGGCGCCGCGCGCTCCACCGACCTCGCGACGGTGGCGCGGGTTTCCCCTGCCACGGAGCCGCTCCTGGCGCTCGGCCTCCTCGCGGCGTTCGCCGGCTTCGGCTTCAAGATCGCCGCGTTCCCCTTCCACATGTGGGTGCCGGACACGTACGAGGCCGCGTCCACGCCGTTCGTCGCCTGGCTCAGCGTCGCGCCCAAGGCGGCCGGGTTTGTGGCGCTCTTCCGCGTCTACCTGGAGGGCGTCGGTGACCGGGCGGCCGCGTGGATCCCGCTCGCGGCGGGCCTCGCCACGCTCACGATCGTGGCGGGCAACCTCATGGCGCTCCCGCAGCAGAACACCAAGCGGCTGCTCGCGTACTCTGGGATCGCCCACATCGGCTACATGCTCGTCGGCTTCGCCGCCGCCTCGGCCTCTGGCGTGGCGATGGTGCTCTTCTACCTGGTCACCTACGTCTTCGGGAACATGGGCGCGTTCCTGGTCGTGGAGGCGGTGGCGCGCTCCGAGGGATCGGAGGCGACGACGGCCTTCCGTGGGCTCGCCCAGCGCTCGCCCCTCCTGGCCCTCGCCATGCTGATCTTCCTGCTCTCGCTCGGCGGAATCCCGTTCGTCGCGGGGTTCTGGGCGAAGCTCTACGTCTTCTGGGCGGCGGCGTCGGTCGGTCTCTACTGGCTCGTGCTCGTCGGCGCAGTCCTCACGGTCGTGGCGCTCTTCTACTACCTGGTCGTGGCCAAGCGCATGTACATCGAGGCTCCGGAGCGGCCCGGACGTGTGCACCTGTCCGCGACCCTCGCGCTCGCCGTGCTCATCTGCGTCGGAGGCGTCGTCGTCCTCGGGGTGTACCCGAAGCCCCTGGTGATGGCAGCGCTTCGCGTCGCGGCGCCCCTCTTCTAGAGCCTGGGGCAAAGCCGCCTGGAGGCCAGGGG
>Ga0209236_1001242_pt1 | contig 15364 bp, 15 predicted proteins | sample GraSoi013_1_40cm_FD_185819 | JGI IMG/M metagenome (GOLD analysis project Ga0209236, IMG submission 185819) | Grasslands soil microbial communities from the Angelo Coastal Reserve, California, USA - Sample 09_27_2013_1_40cm (SPAdes) (version 2) | ecosystem: Environmental > Terrestrial > Soil >... | reverse complement strand
GGAGCTTCCCTTCCTAGATCCTCACTGGATAGTGCGAGCCGACGGCAGGAGGGAGATCGGGCCGAACGCGGTCCCTGTAGCGGGTCCTTACACCTATAGTGGGTTCTTTACGAGTCCTGCAGAGGCCGTGAAGAAGATATTTGAGCGGCCAATCGCAAACAAGCTCGCTCTACTGTACAACCGGGACTTTCTCGAACTAGCCGGGCAAGAATGGCTTTCTTCGATATCAAAGAGCCAGATGGCACGACGAGCCCAAGAATTCATCCCTGAGCTGAAGGTAGAATATCTAACAAGGCATGGAATAGCGGGTGTACGAGCCCAAGTAATAGACCGGAATGGAAATTTCCTGAAGGAGGCAGTCGAACTCGAAGGGCCCCACTCGTACCACATCGTCAACTACAATTCTCCAGGGGCTACCGGATCTCCTGCGTTCGCCGCTTGGCTCGTCAAGAATCTGGCGCAGAAGGGTCATCTTAGTCATCTACGGCCTTCTGTAGCACAGAGGGGTCTCTGGGATTTCAGAACAATAAGCGAACAGATCGACGCGACATCAAACTAGGTTAGCTCATTTCTATTAAACCATAATGGTCTCGCGATGCACCGAAGGGTGGTGGGACTTTGCGTGTTCTCGGGACCGGTTTTGGAAGAGGTGATCGAGTCCGTCGGAGTACCGTTGTTGACGTGCTTGGGTGCGATATTTCGCGTTCGAGAAGGTGGTGCTCTAGCGGATGATTGTGAAGGAGAACTGGTTGTTTCTCTGGGTGATGAGTGTTATCGTGTAGCTGTTCCCGGTCTGGAACTGAAACTGGCTTCCGGTGTGTGCACAGCTGCTACATGCTGAGTTGATTAGAACGAACACCCCAGTTCCATTCACCAAGGTTGCCGGAGGGTCGGGTGGCACTGACCAAGAGGTTCTTGAGTACTGGTTTCCGTTCTGGTCTTGTACGTAGTAGCTGACTAGGGTGGTTGGGTTGGAGCCTGTGTTTCTTAGGAAAAGGGTCATCTTCATGTTGCTGCTGTCGAAGCCCTGGTTCTCTATGGTCAAGATCTCCCTGCCGCTGGGGGGTGCAGGGAAGATGCTTCCGAAGATGCCTAGTGACCAGGAGTAGACGATTACTGTCATGGCTACGACTATGACTACGAGTAGGAGGGTGGCGAGGATAGTGTCGAGTCCCTTCCGGTCGTAGCGTCTGTATGGCATGACTGTCTAGTGGCCCCGTTCGAGCACGTCTATTCTGTCCGTCTCTCAAGCCTGTGTCGTCACCTCGTTAGAACTGGACGAGTAACATCAACAGGCACCGGGAGAGGAGTTGTCTGTACAACTTCCGGCACATGAGTTTCGGATAGGCCCCCGGGGGGCTAGAAAATTCATGATAGCTGTTTCAGGACACAGTTTCAGGAAGCGATTCAGGTACCTGCATCAGGGAACGATTTCATTAAGCTGTTTCAAGAACCAGTTTCAGAAAGCGAGTCGGATACCATTTTCGAATAGCGTTTCAGGAAGCTGATTTCCATCGTCGGTTCCAGGGCCGATTGGGTATCATGAGTTGACATTTAGCCTACCGCTCTGCATTAAGATATGGATCGAGCAACTAATGTCACATTGCACCAGGAAGCTTCCTAGCTTGTTGGCCGTGAACTTGACATCATAGCACTTTCCCGGCGCTAGCCCTCCCAGGATTCCAGAGTCGAAATAGTGGATTATTTGGAAGCCGTGAGCTTGCACTGTATCGTTGTTAACGACATGGATGATGACGTTCTGCCCGAGAGTGACGTTCACGACCGGCCATGGGGGCGAGTGATATTTGCTTCCATTGAACCCCACGTTCACGCCTTCGTTCGCCATCACGATGGTAAAAATTGCTGTGTTGGGCGCACTTGCGGGACGGGTCCAGCAATTCTGGGGTTGCGATCCAAAGAGATGAAAGGCGTAAGCGGCAACGAAGAAGGCAGCCACAACTAAGACGAGGGTTGCAGTAGCTAAGGAGACTCTTCTGGACCTTGGACGCCAACGCTTGACGGTTGCATAGGACGGTCTCTGTTCGCTGTTTCTGACTGCAAGCTTTCCCAAAGGCTGATCATCAAGAGAAGTGATGATGAGTGTATTGAAGCATCCCTCAGACACTCATTCTCCCCTTAGGGTCCTTCGTCTTTCACTGGGGTCTTGTTTCAGGAGTGAAAGAGGGCTGCGAAGTAAATTGCCATAATTCCTAGTATCCAAGATACAGCTACCTTGATTGGCTCTCTGGACGTCGCGACTCCGCGTGGAATGAACAGTGGCCCGGCGAGCCTGAAGACTACATAGACTGCAGCACCAGTGCCGAGGGCGAAGAAGTATGTGGTATCATAGGCAAGCAGGTAGCCCGTCGCAGCGCCCAGAAGAGAGGGAATCATGAAGACGACGCTCAGAATGAACATACTCCTAAGCGAGCCGCCGGCAGTGGTATCCTCGGGCTTGCAGTACACAGAGTAACAGGCACCTATCATCATAGGCTCCAGACCCTTATGCAGCACATAGGCCACGGCTGCCCTCAGTCCCCCAAATGCGTCTATGATGGACGCGCTCGACGTCGAATGGGCGGTGGCGCCGTAAGCTGCCCCTTCGCCGAGACCATGTATTCCCAGGGCGATAGCCACCAACACCGGTATGGTCATGCCGTATTTTCCGATGGCTGATTGCGGCGATAGGACTTCTCGATTGCGATCGACCCAGAAGAAGAAGATCACGCCAATAAGGAAGAGGACTACCAATCCTGTTTGAGATAGGCCTCCTCCAAATCCGCTGTTGACGCCAAGAACCGCCGAGCCGCTGATCGTATCTACAAAAAACCAGAACAAGATACCGAAGGCGAAGGCTGCTATGTATCTTACAGGAATCTTCTTGCTCGCCCAGGTAATTACCAGCAACCCTGCGAAGGCAGGGAGGAGCGTCGAGGCCAGCCAAGTGTAGAGGCTTTCTGCGAAGCTAATCATGGGCAATTTGTTCTGAAACTGAAAGTTTTGAGGGTTGTGGCTCAGGCCACGAACGGGAAAAATTCGTCTTCGTGAACGATCGCTATGCGTAATCCAAGAGGGTTGTCTTTCGCTTGTGTTTCACGCCGCTCCTCTTGATCGTTGCTAAGTAACGGTGCATTCGTTCCTCCTTTCGGATACTGGTCCAGTAATAGGCTTCGTCGATAGTTCCTTCAGTCATCAACACAGTCGTCTTGCCTGGTCGCGTTCGCCCTGTTCTTCCGCGCCGTTGAATCATTCGAATCTCAGACGGGACAGCCTCGTAGAATACCACATGATCCACGTCTGGCACATGCAAACCCTCCTCTCCAATGCTCGTCGTCACCAGAACATTATGCTTGCCATCTCGAAAGTCTTCGAGAATCTGCATCTGCTCGCCTTGACTCAATCCTAGATCCTTCGTGTTTCGGCTGGCCTGGCCTACAAACCGGACGGGTCGGACAGCATCAATCATACTCAGGTCTTCAACAATAGCCTCGACACTATCTCTGAATTGAGTGAAGACAATGATCTTCGAATCGGGTTTTGATCGAAGATCCTCTGAAACTAGCTCTCGAAGTCGTTTCTGTTTCGGATGCGGGATCTTGGCGAGGGAAGCGCACAGTTTCTGAGCTTCAACTACTCGAGGATCGCGTGCAAGTCCACGAGCTGATCTCGTGCTAGCTCTCTCCAGTTTGGAGAGAAATCGCTCGGCACTCCGCGACCCCTGCGTCTCCAACAGGTCAATAGCATGGTTCAGCGACATTGCCTGAGCTTGTAGTTGAACGGCCCCGAATAGCGCGCCACCTCCTCCTTTTCTCAAACTATTGTGAAGCCTTTCGCCGAGGTCTAGTAGGATCCGCTTGCTTACTCTTACATTCGCCGGGAGCTGGTGCATGGTTCTTAGCTTGTTTATCCTCTCGTCAAGGCTCGCCCGCAGGATCCCGCTTACTTCCTTGTATTTCTCAGGGAGGGCTAATCGCTCATACTTCAGGGAGACCTCTTTGACATACGGTGTAACATCCTCGTCGGCTTCCGTTCGGGTCTCGACGTTGGTTATTGCTAGCTTTTCGCAGATTTCTTCGACCCGGCTCCTCTTTGCACTGGGAGACGCGGTCAAGCCCAGAATCAATAGGTTGTTTGCTTGTAGCTTGTAAGCCTGGGCCACCTCAGAATAAGCGTAGCTTCTGACACATCTGTGAGCTTCATCGAACACAACAAGGGAGACATTTCGGAGACTGTACCGATCGGATGAAACGTCGTTTCTGATGACCTCAGGCGTGGCAAAAACCAGTGTCGAATCAGAAAAGGCCGTCTCCCTATATCGGGCTGGGGTCTCCCCTGTGAGGACAGTCGATATTGTTTCTGGATCTGGGAAATGCTCTCTGAAGAATTGGGCGTGTTGAAGCACCAGTGGCCTCGTAGGGGCCAAGATCAAGACCTTGCTTTGTGGATACCCGGAGAGACGATCAGCCGCTACGAGCAATGCCACAATCGTCTTCCCGAGCCCGGTGGGCAAGACCACCAGAGTGTTCGCAGTCAGCGCGGATTTTGCGATAGCTCTCTGATACTCTCTGGCTTCGATACCTTCTGGTTGGAAGGTCTGCAAGGGCGGAACTCGTTACCAGTTCCTAACGATTCGGGGACGGGTAGTCGAGCGGAGCGTTCCGAAGAAGGAAGAAGTGTCTGCGCCCATATTTGGTGACTAGGACGGCGCTTGAAAGCCATGCTCCCAAGGCGGTTACCTCGACGATCATTCTGACCGGCCGATCGAAGTAGAGGAATCCTGTTAATCCGAGCAAGAGTCCGATCAGGGCTAGGAATTGGTATCTGTCTACGAAATAGAAATCGGACAACCCAGTTCTCCAAGACTTGAGTGCGGTGGCGAGATAGAGAAAGAGCGCACCTCCAGCCAGAATGCCTACGGATATGGGATTCCAATAGGACAGTTTCAGAATCAGCAACCCGATCTCGTCTGCTATAAGTCCCAGTCCGATGCCTGCGACGAGTGCGCTGTCCCATCTTGCCCTGGCATCAGAGGCATAGAGCATCACACCAGTAGTGACCAGTAGCAAAAGAACGCCATAGTACATGTGGTGAAATCTGAATCCTTCAACTCTAAGGACGGGACAGTGTTGAGTGCAGACAGATTCCAGGGTAACGAATACCCGCGCGATTCCAGCCGAGGCCGTATAGCCTAGTGAAACGAAGAATAGCCCAACAGGGCCAAGGAAAGCTCCGGCCCGCTTCATTATAGTAACTCCAAGGAGTTTTCATTCTCTTTAACCTATCCAATCACGTTATTGATTCCGGCATACGAGAAGAAAACCCTCATTTAGAGGCTAAGCAAAAACAAAGTTCTAAAAAAAGGCGAGACAAGCTATACTTCTCTACCGTCTTCAGTGAAACGCCTGTGACTATTGGGGTCTTGCGATGAAGTGGAAGGAACTTAGGCACAATGGTGTCGCGTTTCCACCTTTATACGAGCCCAAAGGGCTCCAGATCAACCTCAGAGGCGAGACAGTTCGACTCTCGCCCGATGCTGAAGAAATGGCCTACGCGTGGGGGAAGAAGAGAACAACCCCCTACGTTCAAGATCCCGTCTTCCAGACTAACTTCCTCTCCGACTTCGTGAAGCTGCTTCCTGCGAAGTTTGCTGATGTGAAGTATTCGGAGATCAACTTCACACCGGTCTACGAGTATCTGTCGAAAGAGGAGCTTCTCAAGGCTGACAAGGAACTGAAGAAGAGGGTTGCGGATCAGCGAAAGGAGCTTCGCCTTCAATTGAAGGAGAAGTATGGCTACGCTGTTATCGATGGCACAAAGACTGAGTTTGCAAACTACATGGTGGAACCCCCGAGCATATTCATGGGGCGTGGCAGTCATCCTATGCGGGGCCGCTGGAAGCCGAGAATATTTCATGAGGATGTGGTTCTGAATCTCTCCGAGGATGCTTCCGTTCCCCTAGGGAAGTGGAGGGATATTGTTCATGATCACGAGTCTATCTGGCTGGCCTACTGGGTCGACAAGCTAAGCCAGGTTAGGAAGTATGTCTGGCCCTCCGATATCTCGGATCTGCGCCAAGAACGAGACAAGATGAAGTATGATAATGCAAAGAAGCTGCGAAGAAAGCTTTCCGATGTTCGCGAGTTCATAGAGAAGAACCTTCACTCGCCAGATGTCAAGGTCCGGAAGCTAGCCACTGTATCATACCTCATCGACAACTTGGCCATGAGAGTAGGAGATGAGAAGGAGGAGGACGAGGCTGACACCGTCGGCGCCTCGACGCTCCGAGTCGAGCATGTCAAATTCCTCCCAGAAGGCGTCGAGTTTGACTTTCTCGGAAAGGACAGTGTACGTTGGGAGAAGACCCTCAAACTAGACGGTTCCGACAGCCCGATCCGAAGAAACCTCCAAGAGTTCGTGTCAGACAAGAAGCTTGAAGATCTTGTCTTCGACGGGATCGCTTCCGCTCGGGTTAACAGTTTTCTCGGGAAGGCAGCACGGGGTCTAACCGCCAAAGTCTTCCGAACCCATCATGCCACAGAGACGGTGCAGACCTACCTAGGCCGACACGACGGGTTCAAACCTGACGACCCTGGGTTCGTTAAGCTCTACCATGCCCGGGTTGCGAACTTGGAGGCAGCGATAAGGTGCAACCATAAGCGGACTCCTCCGAAGACTTGGGAGAGTAGTCTCGGTAAGAAGCAGTTGAGGCTCGGTGAGCTGATGAAACGTCCTTCGAAGACCGAGAAGCAGGCCCAGCGGCTCGCTGAGAGGATGAGGAAGCTCAAACTGGATATTGAATTACAGAAGCGGACCAGAGATTACAATCTGAACACTTCTCTCCGCAACTACATCGACCCCAGAGTGTACAAGAACTGGGCTAACAAAGCAGAATTCGACTGGACCTCGATATATCCCAAGACCCTGCAGAGAAAGTTTCTCTGGGCAACAAAGAGCAGAGCCCAATAGAGTCGGCAATAACGCTCAAGGACCGTCTCTCTGAACGGTCTTGCCCATTCACTTAGAAGATTGAACGGGTCATTTCCATTATCTTTCCGAAATCATTCAAGAGTCCCGCGTAATTCTCGTCAGCTCCAGCCCAGACTTTACGTTTACTCGTAATCGTACTCTTCGCGTCGGCCACCGACATTCCAGACTGCATCAGATAGGCAGCGGCACACGTGGGACTTCTGCCTCTTCCCTTTAGACAGTGGAGAACAACTTTCTTGCCCGAGTCGACATTGTCTCCGATGACCGCGGCCACTATTTTGAGACGGCTTATGGGAATCGCCCGTCCTGACTCGGGCACTAATGGAGTTCTCTCATCGTACACTACGCCGAGTTCGCGGCACCAAGATTTCTCCTCATTGCTTCCAGTCAGGTCCATTATCACAAGCTCGCTGCCTAGCTTACGCTTGAGTTCAACTATGTCGTCTTTGGAGGGAGCAGCACCGATCCAGAGCCTCTCTGGAACGATCTCAGTATAGTCCAACTTGAATACCTTCCAAGACTTACTCGTTATTAGGATGACGGTTTCCCAGATTGTTCTCTGCCCATGACAGGAAAGAATCATGAGCTTTTGGTATGCACGGATGTCGTTGACGACAAAAGCATCAGGGCACTGTCAAAATACTCCAGAGTCTACAAGCTCCCCGATCTGACGGAGGATCTCCTCGACGAAGTTCTACCCTCGATTGGTTGTCTCTTGGTGTTCTCTTGGCCGAGCCAACTGACGAATGAGAGGCTCCAAAGGATGACTCGCCTGCGTTTCATTCAGAGCATTCTCGCGGGCGTCAACCACATCCCCTTCACAAGTCTCAACAAGAATGTTGTCGTGAGCAGTAACGCTGGAGCTTACTCGGACGAGGTCGCCGAGTATGCGTGGGCCTTGCTCCTCTCGGCCGCAAAGAGAGTTGTAGAACTCCACGTGTCACTTCGAGATCAAAGATGGACCCTGAAACGTACTCTAGACGAGGGGAGTGAGATCACAGTTCTGAGAGAGAAAATTCTCGGAATACTCGGATTCGGCGGGATCGGGAGTGTCGTTGGAGGAATCGCCAGGAGATTTGGAATGCAGGTCTACGCTTATTCCAGAAATAAGTCAGCAGCAAAAGGCGTCAAGTTCTTCAAAGGAACAAACGGGCTGACTGAGCTTCTCAAGAAATCCGACGGAGTGGTTCTGGCACTTCCCCTAACAGGTCAAACCGCGAGGATCATGAATGCGGAGCGATTGTCCGAGATGAAAAAGGACGGGATCCTCGTTAACGTGGCTAGGGGAGAACTCGTTGATGAAAAGGCGATGTACGAGCACCTTGTTTCCAATCCAAATTTCCGCTACGCTACTGACGTATGGTGGTACAGGGAAAATCGTGAATCCCTCAAGACGGACTATCCCTTTCTCTCACTGCCAAATTTCATAGGCACGCCACACGTGTCGGGGCCATCGGGCCTTGCGACCGGCAGGCCAGTTCAACTAGCAGTAGTGAACACAATCAGATTTCTGAAAGGGCTCCGCCCTCGGAACATAGTTGACCCGGAAGAGTACAAGACAAGCTACCCATACTAGCTACCGTTCAGAACGGATCGTTACGAGAGCAGTCGGTTTAGGAGGCTAAGGGAAACGTTCCCTCCGGATATGACTAGGACAACTCGGTCGCCTAGTTTGTCCGATCTCTCCGCTTTCGAGAGAACTGCCAGCGGGGCTGATCCTGATGGTTCTGGAAAGATGTGAGCTTCCTGTATCAGTAGTTTCATTGCTGAGAGAATCTCATCGTCAGGGACACTGAACATTCCGTCGACATTCTTCTGGCAAGCCTCCAAGGTCAGGTCGCCTACAGAAGCCGGGATTAGGCCGTCAGCGATAGATTTTGGCTCATCGATCATGACAATCTTACCGGCGCTCAGGGACGCTTGCATCTTGGCGGCGCCGGTTGGTTCAACTCCATAGACCCGTGCAGAGGGTTTAAGCGATTTGATGGCGATGGATATTCCAGAAATGAGCCCTCCTCCACCAACTGGAACTATGACCGAGTCGAAGTCGTCAAGCTGCTGTGCGATCTCTAGCCCGCACGTCCCTTGACCTGCGATAATGTCGGGATCGTTGAAGGGAGGCACGAAGGTTGCACCAGTTTGGCTGGCGATTTCACGAGCCTTTACTTCTCGATCAGAATGGTACTTTCCGAATTTGACTACCGCTGCTTCGTACTCCTGTATCACATCGACCTTTTCCTTGACGGCAGCCTCAGGCACGACGACGGTGCATTGCTTTCCTAGCAGTCGTGAGCTGTAGGCTACAGCCATGCCGTGATTACCAGACGATGCAGCTACTATTTTCTTGGCAGGTAACTGGGCTATCTTGTTGTGGGCGCCGCGGATCTTGAAGACGCGTATTGGCTGGAAGCATTCAAGCTTCAGGTAGATCCTGCGGCCAAATCTTCGTGAGAGTGCTGGCGATTCGATCAGCGGAGTTCTTGACGCCACTCCAGATATTCGTTGGGCCGCAGCTTCAATGTCGTTCAGCCTCGGGAGTTCTTCCAGTTTCATTTGTGATACCAAACACGTTTCTTCGGAAGTTCTTTAACCTGTAATGAGTTGCGTCTGAGCCGTATCACGAGATGCTTCCAACCGCCGGAGTCAACAGAGTCTTTGGCCTCCTGGATCTGCTAAAGGCGTATAATGGTAAGACGGATGTGGCGAATCTCACTATCGACTTGAGGATTGCCCTTGACGAACTGCTCCCGATAATCGATACTGCAGAGTACTTGGGGCTCGTCGCTGTGCAGCAAGGTGACATTTCTCTTACTGATCTTGGAAAGAAAGCCCTCAACGGCAAGATACCGGAGCGGAAGAAGATTGTTCACGACAGGCTAGTAGGACTCGAACCATTCGCTGACTTGGTTCGAATGGTTCATGATAAGAAACAGTTAAGCAGATTTGAACTGGCTAGGTATCTTAGTTCAAAGTTCGGCTACACGACCGACCTTCCAACGATTATCAACGTGCTAATAAGCTGGGGCGTGTTTGCTGGACTATTCAGGTATGATGGACAGTCCGAGAGTCTGTTGCCAAGGGAACCGTCCTAGCTGATCTTGGAAATGATTCTGTCAGAATAATCAAACATTGCCGGATCCCTCTGGTTCCTAGGCCTTTCTAGCGTTATCCGCACATCATCGACTATCTTCGCGGGACGATGATTCAAAACTATCACCCGGTCGGCCATGTAGACCGCCTCCTGAACATTGTGAGTCACCATCACCACGCAGTTGGTGGCGTAAACAGGGTCTCTCCATATCTCTAACACTTCCTGTCGAAGATTCTCAGCGGTAAGCGCGTCCAGGCTGGAGAATGGCTCGTCCATCAACAACACCTCAGGCTGGAGAGCTAGAGCACGGGCGATGCCTACTCTCTGCTTCATTCCACCAGACAGTTCTTTGGGATAGGCGGTTTCGAAACCCTCCAATCCCACGTCCTGAATGTACTTCTTCGCAATTTTCACCTGTTCGTCCTTCGGAACTGTCGTTGCTTGGAGTGCCATCTCTACATTGCCGAGAACCGTCTTCCAAGGTATCAGCGCGAAGGTCTGGAATATCACCCCAATCTTGGGGCTAGGCGTGGTAATCGGCTGGCCGTGGAATAGGACTTGACCTGTAGTTGGGCTGTCAAGTCCGTCTATTATCCGGAGTAGTGTGCTCTTCCCGCATCCTGAGGGTCCGACGATGCAGAGGAATTCTTTGTAGACGTTGAAGTTGATATCGTCGAAGACTGTCGTGCTCTTGCCCTCTCCAGGATATACTTTGGAGATATCCTTGATTTCGAGAAGTGGTTCGGCGGATTGGGACACGTTCTTTATGTCCGGGAGGGATTCTGTAGGTTGGGTCAAAGGCCGCTAAGCCTCGAACTTGTACCGGTCAGCCTTTCTGAGCAATCGTCTCCAGACGAGCCGGTTTATGGCTAGCACTGTTGCTGTCATTGCGAGTAGGGCTGCGAAGATTTCTACCGAGGAGAGGAGGAAGTTCTTCAGGTTTGACGCCTCTACTAGAAACGAACCGAGCCCAGGCACGTTCGCGCTCGGGTCGATGTACTCCGAGACGATTAGCGCGTTCCAGCCCCCTCCCCAGGCTTGTATGCTACCGATGAGTATCGCGGGGAAGGCGGCGGGAATCAGAATCTGTTTCACATATCGTCCTCCGCTGATCCTGTAGGCGTTGGTCGCTTCGGTGATATCGTTTGGAACACTGTTAACCGCTCCAACTATGTTGAACAGAAGATACCACTGCATGCCCGTCAGCAGGAGGATAATCGAAGCAAGGTTCAGGGTCACCCCTAGATAGGGGGTGTTCCTGAACGGATCGACGAGTATTATCACAACAAGCGGAAACAAGGCAGTTGCCGGAATCGACTGTCCGATATCGAAGATTGGGACGAGCATCCTGGAGAGCCTCTGGCTTCTCGCAATCAGTATGCCTGCCGCTAGGGTCCAGCCGAGCGCGATGAGGTAGGCTGTGACGAGTCTTGAGAGCGAAAAGAGGGTCAACCCGATCAGCTGAAAGGCTGTCACGTTCGCAGCCAACACAGTGAGAGCGTTTAGAATCGACTCGGATCTAGGCGCGATCAGAAGTTCGAGGCCGAAGGACACCAATCCTAGGAAGATAGCATAGCTGAGCAGTCGTCCCCAGAAAGGTATCCTGCTGATGCGTTCAGGAAACCTCAGCCTCTCAGTGGCATGGAGGAGCTTTGTAACTCGGACAACTTCGAGAGCCCTCGTGACAATCGACCTTTGTGACTTGTAGAAGGTGCGAACTGGCGCCACGATACGATCCTCGTACTTCCTGACTCCTTCGGAAACGCCGCTTCTCTGAGTTGCTGTTGTTCTCGGGGCAGCGACAGATTCATACTTGTATTTCTCCGCTCTCGCCCCCAATGGTCTCCAGACGAGCTGGTCGATCGCGTAAATGATTCCGACGAGGATGATTAGTCCGAAGAGAGCAGAAGCGATGTCTGAATTGGCAGATGCTTGAGCGATGTATGAGCCGAGGCCCATTGCGGAAGCTGGGGTTCCCCTGAACGGAACATATTCTTCAATTGGAATTAGATACCAGCCTGATCCCCAAGCCAGTATGCTGGTCCATATGAGTTCCGGGTAAACCGCGGGAAGAACTATTTGTCGAAGATATCTGACCCCTCTCAGTCCGTAGGCGCGTGACGCTTCCTTAATGTCGGCCGGAATGGCGTTTATCCCTGCTATCACGCCAAATGTTGGCGACCAGGCCATCGCCGTGAAGATCAGTATGATGGCAGCGATCTGAAGACCGACCGGATTGGCTTGCGAACCTGTTCCGAGAAAGATCGCAAAGATAATCGGCAAGTATCCCAGCACCGGGACGGACTGGAAAATGTCCAATAAGGGTAGAAGGACGTGTGAGGCTCGATGACTCATCGCCGTAGCGATTCCATAGGACAGGGCGAAAGCCAGGGCTAACACATAGGCGATCGTCATTCGGCCCAAAGTGAAAACCGCAAACAGAGGAAGCTTAGGTGTGAGTGCGTTGTTGACGATAGAATTCAGGCCACCATTCACGATTACCTCGACGACTAGGAGAAAGAGGGCTGTAACGATGACCATTCCTTCGATGGTTCGGATGATTCGTGGCTTGGACCCGCGTGCCCAGAATCTAGGCCCACGGATGCTTGGAGAAGAGAGTCTTAGTGGACACATGAGCCCTGATCCACCCTCGTTTCGGGATTGGACGATCTCCCTACGTTATAAAAGGGCAATCTAAGACCGGCTCGAGATCGTCAATTTCCGAGTAAGAATTCTAGGGGATCAAGCTGACTGGAGAGATCTGTCTTGCGATCGAGCTAAATTTCTCGTAACTTTGCATTCTCTGTGTTACCAAATCGTTCAGCATAGGCTGCATCTCTGGAGCCTCTCCAAGGTTTCTCAAATAGTCGATTGTAAGATCACTGTCGTGGATGAATCCGAGCTGAGATTGCCAAGATCGAAGTCTGGATAGTAACCTGGCTGTCTTCTTCGATCGGAATAGTTCGGCCAGATAACGAAGTTTTCTGCAGTCCATTCTCAAGAGATGCAAATCCCGGGCATTAATGGAGTCTTTCATGACTTGGGGCAGTCGACGGTTTATTGCTGTGATGAGCTGGGTCGTGGTCTTGTTGAGCCGTTTCTGAAGTTTGGGGACGGACAAATCCTTCTCATCTATCTTCGGTATGGGTTGCTTCTGAAGCGCAATTGTCTGCCCTCGAGCTTCCTCAAACTGAGACTCGCGCGTTTCTTTGATTCTCGCGATACGTTCTTCGATGGGCATATCAGGTTTGTAAGTGGATATCTTTGAGAGAATGATGTCGAGATCTCGCACTTTCGCGTTCGCCTTGGACGCCTCTTCTAGGGCGGCAAGGAAGGTTCGAGTTGTCTTTGCTTTTCGGATCTTCTTTGGAAGCAACTCTGTGCTGAGTTGCATTCTACGCATTGCGATCCTTAGGATTCGAACATTTTCCGGGTTCGAATCTTTGAGATAGGCCTTGAGTCGCTTATTCAGGATTTTTCTTGTTTTCGAGTACTTTGCCTCGAAGGAGGTCTTCAAGTTGAACAGAGCCGGCTAGATGGAGGCTAGGTATCTGTCGATTCTCTGTTGGAGGTCGATATGGACTTCTGGGATGGGTCTGTTTCCGTCTATCCTGATTAGTCCGTATTTCTTGGCTAGGGTAGCGAACTCTCGTGCCATTCTCTGCTGATAGGTGATGAAAGTGGAGAAGAGGTCGTCTGAAAGATCCATGTCAGCTCCTGATTCATAGTAATCGAGGGAGGGACTCTTCTGGACTACTCGATGGAAGAGTTCGTTCGGGTCAACGTCAAGATAGAAGACGAGATCTGCTTTGAGTGCGAATCCGAATAAATCTTCAGACCATTTTGTCCGTATGCCTCTGACGGTGCTTCGGGCGATTAGCGTGAAGATGTATCGATCTGCGAGAACGATCTCGCCCGCTTCCAAGGCTGGAATTATCTTGTGCTCAAGCTGGTCGGCAAAGTCGGCCGCGTAGAAGAGGGCGAGGGTCCTCTTTCCCAACGGCAGCATCTGCTTGGCTTGCAAGATCCCTTCTTTGACTAGGTCTGATCGCTTGAGACCGGTGTTCAGGACCCCGTGCCCGTCTGCCTCGAGTTTCGAGATTATCATGTCGATCTGGGTGCTTCTTCCGGAGCCATCGGGACCTTCGATAACGATGAGTCTTCCCCTGATGTCCACGTCCTTGAGATAGGGTATTCCCTCGCCGTAGAATTCTAGAGGCCTTGCTGGTACCTTTCGAGTTCGACGGGAGACTATGCTCAAGTTCTGATCACCGGTTGCACAGTCTGTTTCGCTGTGGCAGGAAGTAGCTGCGATACTGTTTCCCTTACCTTCTCCTGTTGCTCCTCTATGTCGAGGGAGCCGTCGATTATCGTGAATCCTTCATGTTCGGCTATGAGTTCGTATTGTTCTATGATTCTGGCCTGGAACATTCTGTAGCTCTCGAGGATATCGTTGCTCAAGTTCAGGTCCATTCCTGCTTCGTAGAACTTCAGTTTTGGCCGGCTCACGAGAATTCGCTTCATCGCAACCTCAATGGGTACTCGGAAGTAGAACCGGATGTCGGGTGTCGCTGCGAAGCCGTACGCCTTTCTTACCCAGTCAGGGGAGCATCCTCGAACAACGTCTCTCGCATAGGCCGTGTACACGTACCTGTCTGCTAGAACGATGTAGCCTCCTCGGAGCAAGGGAAGAATATTTCTCTCGTATCGATCGGCAAAGTCTGTAGCGTGGAGGACGCTGAACGTGGTGGGAGTGAGTAGCCCTTTCTTTTTGCCCTTGGAGGTTATTTCCCGGACAATCTGTGATGAGTTCCAATCGGTTGTAAAGACTGGTAGTCCTCGGCCTCTGAGCCACCTGTCTAGTAGATGGAGCTGAGTAGATTTGCCGCTACCATCTATGCCCTCAACTACGATGAGTTTTCCTGTGATCTGGAATTTCTTCGGGGACCCAGATTTCGGGCGTTGCATTTCTTCAAGACTTCTCCGATGACAAGATTTCAGGGGCGAGTTTCTGCGATGATATCGGAGTCAGGGAGAATTGTGCTTCTAGTTTGAAGGCATTCTCGAAATCCTTCAGAGTATTCTTGAAGAGTGCTGTTGGAAAGTCTTGTTTTCCAGGGCTCATTCTGAGCCTAATCTGGTGTCCACTGAGGGTTACCTGTAGGTCTGAACCGGTTTTCTCGAGGATCTCGATCAGCGTTATCATCGATGATATTCTCTTGATTGTGTTCTTGGCATCTTTCTCTAGCATGTCCTTGTACTTTGCGTAGAGCCAGTCTGCGCCTC
>Ga0209236_1001235_pt1 | contig 15395 bp, 17 predicted proteins | sample GraSoi013_1_40cm_FD_185819 | JGI IMG/M metagenome (GOLD analysis project Ga0209236, IMG submission 185819) | Grasslands soil microbial communities from the Angelo Coastal Reserve, California, USA - Sample 09_27_2013_1_40cm (SPAdes) (version 2) | ecosystem: Environmental > Terrestrial > Soil >... | reverse complement strand
GTCCCGGCGCTGCGGCACGGCCGTGGCCAGCGCCAGCAGGCGGCGGACCCCGTCGGGCAGTCCCCGGCGGTCGATCTCGACCCCCCGGACCTCCGCAGTGGCGATGAGCTGCAAAAGGAACGTGAGCAGGCCGCTGTCCCAGACCGTGAGACCCGCGCTCTCGAACGTCACGCGGCGCGGCTTGCCGCCCACTCCCAGCTGATGGTCGACGGCATCAGAGGACGGACGGCGCGCGTCGGTCGTCCATGGGCCGGACAGGCGCACGACGAGCGTGTCGTCCGCTGTGCCCTCGACCACCAATCCCGCGGTCCTTGCCGTGGCCGGAGTCGCCATCGGGCGGTCCGTCAGATTCCGATCGCCATGGTCCTACCGGGGGCCAACGGGCTGGCGTTCCGGGGGCGACAGAGTGCGCGCGTCATCGTTCGCCGATGCATGGTGATTCACGATCAGGCGAGAGCCCCGCTGCCCGGTCAGATACGTCCACACCCATTGCATGAAGACACTGATGCGAAGGTTGGAGTTGCCAAGAAACTCGAGGTGCACCGCAGCCCATGCCAGCCATGCGAGAAAGCCGCTGACCCGTACCCGTCCACTCTGTAAGACGGCGAACCCCTTGCCGACCACCGCCATGTTCCCCTTGTCGAAGTAGCGGAACGGAGGCGATGCCGGTTTCCCGTCGATACGCCGGTGAATCAGCGTCCCCACATAGCGCCCCTGCTGCATCGCCACCTGCGCCACGCCGGGCAGCGAATGACCATCCTGCTCGAGCGCCGCCGTGTCACCGATCACGACGATCTCCGGGTGACCGGGCACGGTGAGATCCTGCTGGACCCGGACGCGGCCGGCGCGATCCGTCTCCGCCTTGAGCCACTTGCCGGCTGGCGACGGCGCCACCCCCGCGGTCCAGATCACGGTCTTGCTGGCGATGCGCTCGCCGGCCACGATGACGCCATCGGCGTCCATATGGTCCACGCCGTGACCGAGGCGAACCTCGACGCCGAGCTCCTCGAGCCGACGCTTCGCCGCCGCCGACAACTTCTCGGAAAAGGTCGCGAGCACACGGTTCCCCATGTCGATGAGGATGATCCGCGCCGACGTGGGATCGATCCGCCGAAACTCCGATCGCAGCGTCCTGGTCACGAGGTCGGCCATTGCGCTGGCCATCTCGACACCCGTGGGGCCGGCGCCCACGAGCACGAAAGTCAACAGATCGCGGTGACACCGTGGGTCTTCCTCCGCCTCCGCCTGCTCGAACGCCTTCAAGATTCGGTTTCGGATCGAGACCGCGTCGGCGAGGCTCTTGAGCCCGGGCGCAAACCGTTCGAATTCGTCGTGGCCGAAGTAACTGTGGCTCGCGCCGGTCGCGAGAATCAGATAGTCGTACTCGAAGGCGACACCCTCGCGGTCCACCGAGTCGACGAACACGCATCGCCGATCGCTGTCGACACCCCTCACGTCCCCGAGGATCACCGTGGTGTTCCGCTGCGTCCTCAGAATCCCGCGTATCGGCGAGGCGATCTGCCCCGGGCTGAGAACGGACGTCGCGACCTGGTACAGCAGCGGCTGGAACAGGTGGTGATTCTGCCGATCGATGAGAATCACCTGGGCATTGGTCTTGCGGAGCGCCTTCGCGGCCGCCAGGCCGCCGAAGCCCCCGCCCACGATCACGACGCGCGGAACCGCGTCAGGCATGTTCCGGCACTCTCGAGGGCGATGACAATTCCACGATCAATCGAATGATCGGAAGTAGGAGCGGAAGGGATCCGGGGACCCACATGATGACGCCGGCCAGCGCCTGGTCGTCGAGGGACGAGTATCCGGCGTAGATCACGCGGTCGGAGAACGTCAGGATGGCGGCCAGCGGCACGCTCTGGAACATCGCGAGGCCGAGGTACGGAATCATCGTCCAGCGCGGCCAAGTCATCCGGGCCGGCCACGCGAGTATCACGGGCCGCCAGAACAGCAGCGCGCTCACGAGGAAACACGCGTGCTCGATGTGGTGCCAGAAATCGGAGTCGAGCGCGAGGTCGTAGAGCGCCGGCACGTGCCACACCCAGAAGCTGAGGGCGAACGCGATCCAGCCGACGCCTGGGTGAAGCAGCCCACGCGTCAGGCGTCGCCCCCCCGCACTGCTCAGACCGCGGAGCACGATGCCGCGGACCCATCGGGGCAGGCCGACGAAGAGCGGAGCCGCCGGCGCGCCCATCCACAACATGGGCGCGACGACCACCATGAGAAGCAGGTGCTGCACCATGTGGGCGGCCAGCCAGCGATGCGTGAGCGCCTCGAACGGGGACGCGAGCGCGCACAGCATAATGGCCAGGCCGCCCAGGAACAGGACGGCGTGACGCGCGTCGAACCGCTCCGCCAGGCGCCGGCGTAGCAGACTCCAGCCACGGACATACACAGCCGCCGTCACCACGACCGGGACGCTCACCGATGGCTCGACTGGCCATCCGCTCATGGCCGCAACGTCTGCATGAACGCGACGAGTGCATTGACTTCCGCGGGGCTCAGATTCTTGCCGTAGGCCGGCATGTTGCCGCCGCCCTGCAGCACCTGACGAATGAGCTGATCGCGGGTCTGGCGCGTCGCGATGCCGTCCAGCGCTGGCCCGCGCTTTCCCCCCTCACCGCCCAGGCTGTGGCAGGTCCGGCACTGCTTGTTCTGCACCACGAGTGCGCCCTGGAGCTCGAGCGGCGTGCGGCCCTGGACGTATCGGACCGGCGTGGGGGCGGCGGTCCACGCGTCCATCTTCGGTGACCACGGCACCGCCACGCCGAGCCCGGCCAACGTCGCCACGGTGAGGACGATCACCAGGACGCCGAGCACGGCAACGGGACGGCGCTTCCAGCTCTTCTCGCCCGTGCCGGCGAGGAATGGGACGAGGAAGAGCGCGGCGATCGCCAGAACCGGCCCGACGAGAATCACCATGGTCTCCGTCCACGGCGGAAGCAGCGCGAACAGCGCATAGAGCGCGAGGAAGTAGAAATCCGGCTTCGGCGCCGTGTCGATGAGCGTCGGATCGGGGACCCCATGCGGGCCGAAGGGGCCGAACAGCAACGCGCACAGCACCACGGCGAGCACGACAACGCCGCAGGCCACCATGTCCTTTCGCGCCGCGTACGGGAAGAACGACACGCCGTCCTTGCGGACCTCCTCCTCGTACCGCTGTCGATACGTGTCGCGGGTGACCACGCGGCCTGGCATCGGCCACTCGTTGATGCCGATCCGAAGCACGAGCCAGAGGTGGAGCCCGATCATGCCGATGAGGACCCCGGGAACGAGGAACACGTGCACGGCGAAGAACCGCGACAGCGTGCGCCCCGCGATGATCGGACCCCCGAGCAGGAGATGGACGAGCGTGTCGCCGACGCCCGGGGCACGCGACGCGATCGAGGCGCCGATCCCGAGCCCCCAGTAGGCGTCTTGATCCCAGCGAAGGATCTGGCCCGTGAAGGCCATGCCGAGCGTGCAGAGGAACAGGAAGACGCCAACGACCCACGTGAGCTCGCGAGGGTACTTGTGAGCGCCCCAGAGAAAGACCTGGATCATGTGCAGCGTCATCACCGCGACCATCGCGTTCGAGCCCCAGAAATGGACCGCGCGCAAGAACCAGCCGAATGGTGCCTGGAAGTTCAGATAGAGCAGGCTCTGATACGCGCCGTCGGCGGATGGCACGTAGACGAGCGCGAGGCAGATACCCGTCGCGATCTGCAGCATGAACAGCGCGAGCGTCGCGCTGCCGAAGACGTACCACCAGCTCGCCGTGCTGCGCGGAACAGGATGCTCCAGAACCGGCGCGACGGCGCCGCCCAGGCCCGCTCGCTCCTCGAGCCAGCCGAGCGTCGAACGTACGGGCTCGAGACCGTGCGCGCTCACACCGGTCTCGAGAGTGTCGGCAGCTGCCCGCCGCGCACCCAGAGCGCGCCGTCGCGGACACGGTATTCGTATTCGAACAAGCCACGCGGAGGCGGCCCGGAGGCGCGAGAGCCGTCCTCGTAATACGCACCGCCGTGGCACGGACACATGAAGAGCCGCGACTGCGCGAACCACCGTACCGGACATCCCAGATGCGCGCAATTCACGGCGAACACCTGAAACCGCTCCCCCTCGATGTGGCGCACCCAACAGGCGATCTTCGCGGTCGCGCCGTCCCACGGGACGCGGACAGGGTTCTCGTACGTAGCCAGGCGCGTCTGGCCCGCGGGGAAGCCCCCGATCGGACCGAGCGTGATCCAGGACTGACCATCGGTGCGTCGGCGGGCCGGCCCGAAGATATATCCGACGACCGGGATGCCGACCAGGGCGGCGCCGAGCACGTTCAGGCCGATGCCGAGCCGGAACAAGAATCCCCTGCGCGACTGCGATTGTGGCGTCATGGGAGCCTCCCTGGCACCGGCCGCCGCTGCGCGACGAGCCAGGCGACGACGTCCGAGACCTGTTGGGGCGTCAACGGCGCGGGACGGCCGTCGCCCCGCCAATCCGGCATTCCAAGATCCGAGCGCCCCGCGATGATGGTCGTCCTCAGGTGCTGATCGCTGACGAGCGCGAGATAGGATGCATCGGTGACGCCGCCGCCTTTCGGACCGCCCCGCCCGTCGTCGCCGTGACAGCGGGCGCAGGCGCTGGCAAAGACATCACGACCGCGCTCCGCGTTGCCGGGCCCGCGGCCCGCCGCTCGTCCTCCGTCGTAGGGCGGGATCTGCTGTCCCGCGACGGCGCCTGGTCGCCGCCAACGATCGTTGATTCCACGAACGAGGACGTCGATCTGCGGATCCGTGAGGGGGCCACCCGCGCTCAGCGCGAACGGGGGTTGCGCCGTCCCCGGGACGCCTCTGGCGATCACCTGGCGCACGCGTTCGGGCCGCACCACGGCGAGATAGACCGGATCGTTCAGCGCGCGCGCCGCCCCCAGGCGCCCGGTCTGGCCGTGACACCCGGCACAATTCCGCGCATAGAGCATCTCGAACGCCATGACCTCAGTCGGCGCGAGCTCGCGAGCGTCAGGTCTCGGCCTGCCGGGCACCGCGTCACATCCCGCGAGGGCGAGCGTCGCCGCGAAGGCCGCCGTGATGAATCGCGTCACCGCCGGACGTCCCCACGGGGGCCGAGTCCCGTCGCCTCGACGCGCGCGCGTGCGACGAAGGGCCGCGTCTGCGCGGTGGCGACCGGCGTCGCGCTGGCGACGACGTAGCCGGCCGCGATGCCAAACGCGATCTGGGAGGCGACGAACCAGGTCCAGGCGATCCGCGCGTTCAGGGCGGGATCGATGACTCCGAGGATGGCCCAGAGCAATCCGCTCCACAGCAGCGGAGCCAGGAGGCCGCCCCAGAGAAGATGACGCCGTGGAAGCAGCGGCAGGATGGCCGCGTACAGCACGCCGACCAACACCGAGGTCACACCGTGCGCAACGAGGCCGATGACCGAAGCGAGGCCATCGAACGCCCGCAGGGTGGTAGCATCGGCTTCCGCCATCCGCGGCATCGCGATAGCGGCGAGAAGATTGAGCGGATACCACACGCTGCGTTGAACGACGATGCCGTAGATCGCAGCGCACAACGCCATCGCGCACGCGCCGACGAGCCCGCCTTTCACGCCTGCGGACAGCGGCTGAACCTCCACCGGAACTCGCACGCGGTGCCGCTCGTCGCCGAACCACATCCGTTCGACGCTCCGGGGCGGCGTCACCGACGGTGAGACGCTCGGCATCGGCAGCACCGGCACGTACTCCTCCCGCTCCTCCGGAAGCACGCATCGCCACCACCCCACACCGCCGACCAGCGCGAGCGCCACACCGACCGCGGTCACGGCGAGATGGGTCACGAGCCCCGCGAATCCGAGGGTGACGCCGAGCGCGACGACCATCGGCCACGCGGTGGGAGCGGGAAGCACGACGCTGCCGGAGCCCTTCGCTTCGGTCACGTCTTGTCGAACGCCAGGACGGCGAGGAGCAGCGGTAGATAAAGCAGCGAGGCCATCAGGACGCGTCGCGCCGAGGCCGTCGACGGCGTGTTCGCGTGCGCGAGACCGGCGCCGAGCAGTCCAAGACCAAGCACACACGCTGTCACGAAGTACGCGATGCCGCTGATCCCGATCACCGTCGGGAGCAGGCTGACGGCAACGAGTCCCAGCGTGGACGACACGATCTGGCGCTCCGACATCGCCCCGTGCGGATCGACGACGGGGAGCACGCGCACGCCCGCGCGCGCATAGTCCTCGGCATAGAGACGCGCGATCGCGAGCGTGTGAGGGAGCTGCCAGAGGAACAAGATCGCGAACAGCACCGCGGCGCCGAGGCTGAGGTCGCCGCGCGCCGCGACCCACCCGGTCACCGGTGGCAGCGCGCCGGGGACGGCGCCCACCAGCATGCATGACGCGGTGCGCAGCTTGAGGGGCGTGTACGCACATATATAGAGGATGGCGATCGTCAGGGTCAGGACGGCAGCGGCGACACCGACGCGGACGGCGAGATAAGCCACACCCACTGACGTGAGCGCGCTGGCGAAGAGCAGCGCCTCGAGCGGCTGGAGCCTGCCGTCCGGCAGGGGACGCCGTTTCGTCCGCTCCATCCGCGCATCGATGTCACGCTCGACATACTGATTGAGCGCGAGTGTTCCGCCAGCGGCCAACAGAGTCCCGAAGAGCAAGTAGGCCACACGGAGGTAATCCGCCGGTCCGCTGAGCGCCACGAAATAGCCGACGAGCGTCGTGGCGAGGACCATGAGGAGGACGCGCGGCTTCGTGAGCGCGACGAGGTCGGACGCCACCTGGTACCGGTCCCGCGGTATGGCCGCGGCAATGACCTGGACGCCGGGCTTGCTCATCGTCCGATCACGTACACGACGGTGAAGACGACGACCCACACCCCGTCCACGAAGTGCCAGTACCAGGACACCAGCTCGACGCGCTCCGCGTGGATAGCCTTGAGCGCTCCGGACCATGCAAAGGCGACACAGAGGCTCAGCATGATGAGCCCGAGGATCACGTGCGACGCATGAAGGCCTACCAGCGGATAGAAGGTCGTCCCGAAGAGATTCGTGCCGATCGTGAGGCCGCGCTCGACGATAAGGCGGCGCCACTCCCGCGCCGTGCCCCCGAGGAACACGAGGCCGAGCACGACAGTGACGAACAGCCACGAGCCGGCGCGTGTGACGCGGGCGGAGGCGAGCGCCCGAGCTGCCATCGCGACGGTAACGCTGCTCGACAGGAGGCACAGCGTGACGACGATCGGCAGGTCGAGCACCTCTTTCGGAGATGGGCCGGTCAGGCTCTTTCCGATATAGAAGAGGTAGGCGACCACGAAGACGGCGAAGAGCGACGTCTCGGCCACGATGAACCCGATCACGCCGGCGCGCCCACGAGAGGCCCCGCTATTCATGGGGCCCGTCTGGGTCGTCGGGATGCTGCAGGTCCCACAACGGCCGCCGGCTGGTCACCGCGGGCACCGTCGCGAAGTTGTACGGGGGCGGCGGCGAGGTCGTGGCCCATTCGAGCGTCCAGGCCTCCCACGGGTTGTCTCCCGCCGGCGTGCCATGGCGCAATGAGTACACGACGTTGATGACGAAGATGAGCACCCCCAAGGCCTGCAGCGGCACGCCCAGCGTCGTGACGAGGTTCAAGATGTCCCAGCCGCGATCGGCTGGATATGTGTAGATGCGTCGTGGCATCCCGAGAACTCCCGGGAGGTGCATCGTGAGGAACGTGACGTTGAACCCCACGGTGAACAGCCAGAAGTGCCACTTCCCGAGACGCTCACTCAGCATCCGGCCGGTCGCCTTGGGGAACCAGTAGTAGAGCCCGGCGAAGATCGTGAAGACCAAACCGCCGATCAGGACGAAGTGGAAGTGCGCGACGACGAAATAGGAATCCGAGAGCTGCCAGTCGAACGGCGCGACCGCGAGCATGATGCCGGTCAGGCCCGCGCAGAGGAACTGGAAGAGGAAGGCGCAGCAGAACAGCAGCGGCGTTCGGAAACGCAGCTTGCCGCCGTACAGCGTAGCGAGCCAGTTGAAGATTTTCACGCCCGTCGGGACGCCGACCAGCATGGTCGAAGCCGCGAAGAACGAATTGAGTGTGCCACCCAGGCCGACCGTGAACATGTGATGGGCCCACGTGCTCATCGCGACCGCGCCGATCGACACGGTGGCCGCGACCAGCGTCGCGTAGCCGAAGATGACCTTGCGCGAGAACACCGGAATGATCTCGGAGACGAATCCGAATCCCGGGAGTATCAGGACATACACCTCGGGGTGGCCAAAGAACCAGAAGAAATGCTGCCAGAGGACTGCGGAGCCACCTGCCTGCGTGTCGAAGTAATGGGCGCCGAGAAACCGGTCCAGGAGCAGCATGATCTGGGCGGCGGACAGCGGCGGCAGGATGAGGAGTGTCATCGCGGAAACGGTCAACATCGTCCACACGAACATCGGCATCCGGCCGAGCGTCATGCCGGGCGCGCGCATCGTGGTGATGGTCGCGATGAGGTTGACCGCCGTCGCGATCGTCCCGAAGCCGGTGATGAGGATGGAGAGATTCCAGTAGTCGGTGGCATTGCCCGGGGTGAACGCGCGTTCGGACAGCGGCGCATACGCGAACCAGCCCACGGCCGGCGCCGAGCCGGCGCCGTAGAGCCCGTCCCCGCCCAGGAAGCTGAAGTACAGCAGCACACCGCCGAACAACAGCACCCAGAATCCGAAGGCATTCAGCCGGGGAAAGGCGAGATCCCGCGCCCCGATCATCAGCGGAACCAGATAGTTGCCGAAGCCGAAAACGATCGGGATCCCGACCAGGAAAACCATCGTGGTGCCGTGCAGCGTGAACAGGCGGTTGAACGTCTCGGCCGGCACGAGCGTCAAGCCTGGCCATGCGAGCTGCAGGCGCATGAGCGACGCCTCGACGCCGCCGATCACGAGGAAGATGAGGCCGGTCACAACGTACATGATGCCGAGGCGCTTGTGGTCCACCGTCACGACCCAGTCATGCAGCGTTGCCAGGAAGCCGGAGGGGCTCGATGTCTCGATGACGTCGAGTGGTGCGGAAAGCGGAGCGGGCACGGGCGTCGCGGCCATGGCGTTAGCGCAGCGTCACGAGGTACGCGAGCAGCTGGTCGAGCTGGGCCTCGTCGAGCTTCATCGCCGGCATGAGGACACCGGCCTTGAACGCTCCTGGATCCTTCACCCAGGCGCGAAGATTTTCCGGTGTGTTGCGCACGGCACCAGCGCCGAGCGTCGAGCGGCTCATCAAATGAGTCAGGTCCGGGCCGAACACGCCGTTCCCCGGCGTCCCGCGGACGCTATGGCAGTTGATGCAGGCCAACGAGGAGAAGAGCTCGCGGCCCGCCCTCGCCGCCGCCTGCTCCGCCGGCGCGGTCCGTTGTGCCGCGACCCAGGCCCGGAACTCGTCCTTCGGATGAACGGCCACGACGAGGAGCATCAACGCGTGCTGGAGCCCGCAATACTCGGCGCACTGGCCGACATACGTCCCCACCCGCCGTGGCTCGATCCAGACGCGATTCGTCTTGTTCGGGATCGCGTCCATCTTCCCCGCCAGCTGCGGAACCCAGAAGCTGTGGGCCACGTCGACCGACTCCACGGTGATGAACGTCAGCGCCGGGTTGGCCGCGTCACTCACGGGAACGTGGATCTCGTTCGCGGTGACGATACCGAGTTTCGGATAGCGGATCTCCCACCACCACTGGTTGCCGACGACGGTGATCTCGAGCGCGTCCGGCGGCTTCGCGCGGCGCTCGATCCCATAGACGTAGCGGGCGGTAACCAGAAACAGGACGACGACGATCAAGAACGGCACGACCGTCCACGCCAACTCGATCTGCGTGCTGCCATACACCTGCGCCGGCTCGATCTGTGGGTTCGTCGGGCGCCGGCCGAATCGGATGAGCGTGTAAATCGTAAAGCCCCCGACGATCACGAAGATCGCGGCCGTGATGGCGAGGACGATGAACGACAGGTCGCGGATCTCGAGTGCCGGAGTCGAGACCGGCGCGAAGATATTCGGCGTCTGGGTCGGCGTCATCGCGCAGACGACGTCTCAAGCCCGAAGGTCGTTACCTGCATCTCATCCCTCGCATGTTTCCTCGAGCACGCCCTCGTGTGGCAAATGGCGTGCCGGGCGTGCCGGGAGTGAAACAAGACGTAACGCCTTCAGAAATGGTGAGTTGCAGGGCACATGACGTCGGCGGGAGCGCGTAGTCGACCACGCAGCCAACGCCGTCGTGCTAATGGGCTAGCGGCTGCTAGCCGATTGGCATCCTTCTCTGCCTCCCTGCTGCCTCACGACCCGTGACGCGTGAGTCAGTGTGCTGTTTGTGTCCCTGAATTGTTGGTCCGACAAGGCCGCTTGTTTCGCTCGCATTCTTGCCTCGTCGGCAACCCCGTCAGTCAGCGGGACGAGAAGACGTTTCACGCCCGTCGTCGCACCCATTACCCGTCTTCGATGAGTGCGACACGTCTCAGGGTTCTGTCGTGCTCGCTTTCGATCTACGGGCTTTGAGGAGTCTCTCGTGATATCGTGTCGAAGGAATCAACGGTGGCCTGATACGTCGCGCCGCGCACCGATATCGGCACGACGAGGTACGTCCGGCCGCCGGCTGGAGCATCGCCCAGCGTCCACCCGTAGGCTTCGCCGCTCACCTGACCGGCCGGGTCTAGACTCTTGACGCGCACGCGGACGTTGCCGATCCGCCAGCGAAGGCCGTTGTAGAGATACCCCTCCACCGCCGGGCCTCGAGGATTAGTGACTTCACGGAGTTGGAAGCGAAACGGGCTCTGGACCGACGGTGGCTCGAGCGCCTCCTCACCATCCCCGTCCGTGAGAAGTGCGAACGGAGAGATCCGGTCGCCAGTGGCTCCGGCATCGACGGGATTCGAAAGCATCGTGAGCCCTAGACCGAGGGCCGAGATCGCGCTCGTGCGACCTTGCTGCGACATACGTCCTCCTCGTTATGTGTCGCTCTGCCTACAGCGCCCGCAGGAACGCGACGAGATCCTGCTTCTCCTGCGGCGTCAACTGAAGTCCCAGGACCAGATTGAAGAACTCCACGCTGTCATCCAGGGTCAAGAGGCGACCGTCATGCAGATAGGGTGGCGTGTCCTTGATTCCCCGGAGCGGGAAGGTCTTGATGGGTCCGTCCGCTGACGCCATCCGGCCGTTGATCATCTGGGGCCGGTAGAACCGCTCTGCTTGAAGGTTGTGCATCAGGTTGTCCGTGTAGTACGGCGGCACATGGCAGGTCGCGCACTGCGCCTTCCCGAAGAAGAGGTCCTGCCCGCGCAACTCCGCGGGCGTGGCCTTTCCGGAGTCGAGCTTCCCATAGACATCGAGCTTCGGCGCTGGCGGGAAGTCCAGCAACTCCTGGAATTCAGCCATGTCGTGGACCTGGCTGCCCCGCTCGAGGATGTTGACTCCCTTCTTCGTCGCGATCACCGGGTCGCCGTCGAAGTAGGCGGCGCGCTGTTCGAACTCGGTGAAGTCTTCGACGGTCTTCAGCGCCCTCTGCGAGCCGAATAGCCGCTGCACGTTCACACCGCGCAGGGCGGGCGTGTCGATTCGGTGGCGAAACGCCTGCGGGCGGATGTCGCCCACGAGGTGCGTCGCGCCATTGGTGCTGCCGTTCTGGTGACAGTCGAGGCAGGCCACGCCGAGGCTCGGGTGCTCGCTCCGCCGATCGGCCGTGAGATTGAACTGCTGCTGTGGGAATGGTGTGAGCAGCAATCTCAACCCGTCGAGCTGCTTCGGATTCAGGATGCCATTGAACAGCTCGTAATAGTTGTCTGTGGTCACCAGGTGTCCCCGCGACACGTCGCCGAGATCCGGACGCGTCGTGAGATAGATCGGCGCCGGGAACTCCGGCAGGAACCGGTCCGGCAGGTCGAAGTCGAGGTCGAACCGCGTGAGATCCCTGCCCGTCTGCTTCTTGATCTCATCGATCTGGAACTTTGGGAAGACCATCCCGCCTTCGGGGTGGTTCGGGTGCGGCAATGGCATGAATCCCGCCGGGAAGAGGTTCTTGCCGCGGATCTCCTCTGGGGTCATTTTCGCGAGCGCCTCCCAGGTCACCCCCGCGGGCAGCTTGACGCGGACGCCCCCCTGGACCGGCTTCCCGCGGCTCATGGTGACGCCCGCCACGGGGCGGTTGCCGAGGTCGTAGCGAGCGGTGAGCAGGTCTGTCTGGCGCTTCATCACCTGCGCCTTGTCCGCGCTCATCCGCGTGAACACTGATCGGAACTCGCCCTCGATGACGGGGAGGTAGCTCGAGTTGGGCGGATCAGCGGCCTCGGCGGCTTTCTTCTGGGTCTGCATGCCCAGCGTGCCCGCCGCCGTCCCAGCGAGGCCCAGGCCCATCACAGCCACGATGACTCTCCAACCTCGGCGCATCCCTCCACCTCCTCAGTCGCTTCTCAGGAAACGAGCGTTCAACTCCTCCCCACTCTCTTGGAGGGCACAGCGATGCCGACAAAACTCGCGGCAGGAAATTTCAGCAAGAATCGGCAAGCGACGCACGGCCCCGAGCCACCGTCTCAAGGGTGAGAGAGAAGAGCAGGGAGGTCAGGAGGATGAGTCCATGTCGGAGGTCCCGGATGCTCCTCCTTGGAGCGTTGTTCCTCTCGGGATGCACCGCGTCGTCCGGGGGCGTGGGCTGGGTGTTCGAGAAGCCTGACGCTACCGATGCCCAGACGAAGCGGGATCACAGCGAGTGCTACGCGCTGTCGATCGACGCGGCTGACAGCGACAGCGGGGTGGTGGCCTTTGGCCTCACGCGACTGGATCGCGATGCGTATCGGGCGTGCATGGAAGCGCGCGGCTACACGCTGCGTGTCGATATCCGTTAGCGAGCTCCGAAGTCCGCCAGCCCGCCGGCGGCGCCTTGTGCACTGATCGCCTTCGTCGGCTCAGCCTCTCCACTGCTGCGATACACACTCGGCGTGATGCCGGTCACGCGCCGAAATGTCGTCGTAAAGTGACTCGGAGTTCGAAATCCTACTGACCGTGCAATCTCGGCGATCGGCAGCGTCTGAGCCGCCAGCAACGCTCTCGCCTGCTCGATCCGCCGCCGAACCAGGAATCGGTGCGGGGATACTCCAGTGCTCCGCTTGAACAGTCGCGCGAAATGGTAGGGGCTCATGTGCACCAGGCTGCTGAGCTCCGCGAGACGAAGCTCTCGGTGCAGATTGTCCTGGACGTACTGCGTCACACGTCGGAGCCTGCACTCGGGCAGGCCCCCGGCAGCCCGCTCGGCAACGACCGTGATCGCAAGATGTTTCACGCTCGCCTCGCCTACGAGCACATGGTGCACATTCCGGCTGCACCCGTGCCAATCGCACTCGTTTGATGCGCCGACCTCGCTCAACGGTTCATGTAACTACGGCGAGTCGCGCGGCATCGTAATGCCGAGAAGACCCTGTCGCTCACAACCCGTCAACGAGCCCACGGAAGCCGTGGGCTCTGGCAGGAGCCAATCATGAGCGAGCTGACCACGACTCACCAACTCGTGCTGTCTGCCGTTGTCATCATCGTCACGATGGCAATGCTTGACTGGCTCGAGTCGAGACGAGCGCGATTCGCGCGCGCACCGATAGCGTCACGAGCAGCTGAACAGACGGTTCGCACGAATCAGCGAAAGCTCAAGTCCGACCACATAAGCGTGCTGCTGCTCGAGGCTGGTGGCGATGATGACGTCGCGTTCCTCGGCAAACTGACTCCGAGCGTGCTTGTCGCCTTGCTCGTCACAGGCTGCGGCGCGTTGGCTCAGAGCGCGTCGCCGTCAGCCGCCTCCCCGCCCCTCCATCGGGCTCCGGGCGGCGGCTACGTGCCCGGCGATACGACCTATCACGGCAGTCAGGGACCGTGACCAGCTCCGCGGCCAGGTCGCCCTTGCGGTCCGGCGGTGACTAATTCGCAAGGGTGAGTCGAAGACCTTCGGCACCCAATTTGAGACTGGCGCCTTGGGTCGTGCTCGTCAGCTCGATGACCACCCCGTTCTGATTCCTCATCACGGTCACGCCCGCGCCTCCGCCGGCCGCCGCCCCTGCGCCGGCGGCCACGTAATTCCCTGGGAAGTCGTCGATCTGCGCGAGGTTGAACACATCCCCCTTGGCCGTGGCACGGGTCACCCCCAACTCACCTACGGCGAGCCCCTGGACCTTCACGGCGTACGTCTTCCCCTTGTAGGTCAGCGTCCCCTTGCCCCAGCTGAATCCGATCCCGACGGCCACCGAGCCCTCCGACAAGCTTAGGGTCGCGTCAGGCTTCTTGGCCTGTGCCACGGCCAGCCCGGTGAGCACCGCGACAAGACTCCCGACAGCCACCAGTCCGATTGCCAAACGACGCATGACGAGCCTCCTTATCCGGGATTTGTGTTGGGGAGCCGGCTCCGCGATAGTCACCGTGGCCACCGGCTCCTTCGTGAGGATGTAGCCACCGGGCTCGCGATGAGGATCAGTAGCGCGAGCCCCGCGTCCAGCATCGCTATCCGCCGCCGTGAGGTGGTCGTTACTGCCCGGTTAGACGTGCGCGAGGCACCCGCAAAGTGATCTTGCTCACATGCTTGTGACGGCAGGGACCGCTGGACCGTTGCAGTACGAGGCTATTTGAGGATTCTTGCTGCCCCTCGCTTCGGGCCGAGGGTGAATCTTCGGCAGCGCATTAGCGTCCCAAATACAGAGGAAAAAGGAGAGATTACGTGGGCAGGCTTGGACGTGCGACAAAGTTGGCATTCACCGCGATCGCCGCGCTGGCCATCGTGCTGGCAATCAACGTGCCCAGCCAGGCGCGCGGCGCGGGCGGTCACGGCTTCGGCGCTGGTCACCCAGGCGGGGTCGTTGGCCATGGCGGCTTCCACGGGCATCACGGCTTCGACGGGCACCATGGCTTCGAGGGACACCGCTTCGAGGGGCACCACTTCGATCATCGCCGCTTCGGGTTCGTCCCCGTGTTGCCGTTCTACGGATACTATCCGCCAGCCTATGGGTACGAGGCTCCCACCTACTGGTACTACTGCCCGAGCTACGGGGCGTACTACCCGAACGTGCAGACCTGCCCGGAGGCGTGGGTGCCGGTGCCGGCCTCGTGACGCCACGCCCGGCCCACGAGGATGGAGCCGGCCCTTCCGCTGCCCGGCGCTGGCGCCGCCTATGCCCCTGACCCCTCCACCACGCACCACCCGATGCCGGCTCAGCACCGCACGATGAGATCGATCTCGACGAGCGACCCTAGGGCCAGGTTGGTCACGCCCACCGTCGTCCGCGCGGGGAAGCGCCCCGACTTGAAGTAGCTGGCGTACACCGCATTCACGGCCGGATAGTCAGCGGCGAAGTTCACGAGGTAGATTCGGACCATCACCACGCGCTCGAAGCTCGTCCCGGCGCCGCGGAGGACGG
>Ga0209236_1001231_pt1 | contig 15424 bp, 16 predicted proteins | sample GraSoi013_1_40cm_FD_185819 | JGI IMG/M metagenome (GOLD analysis project Ga0209236, IMG submission 185819) | Grasslands soil microbial communities from the Angelo Coastal Reserve, California, USA - Sample 09_27_2013_1_40cm (SPAdes) (version 2) | ecosystem: Environmental > Terrestrial > Soil >... | reverse complement strand
GACGGTGGTGCGCTGGTCACGGATTCGACAGATCAGGTCGGTCACCGTCGCCTTCTCGGCGGTGGTCATGCCGGCGCCGGGCTCGTCGAGGAGGAGGAGCCGTGGCCGGGCCCCGAGCGCCACCGCGAGCTCCACGAGCCGTTGCTCCCCGTACGGGAGCTCGCTCGCCCGCTCGGCGCGGCGATGGCCGAGGCCCACGAAGTCGATGATCCCGTCGGCGTCTCGGCTGAGCCGCGACTCCTCGGCGGCGAGGCGGCGGCGCCCGAGGACCACGTCGAGAAAGCCCGCCGCTCCCCGGAGGTGGAGACCGGTCATGACATTGTCGGCGACGGTCAGCGCGGGAAAGACGCTCGTGCGCTGGAACGTGCGGACGATCCCGCGGGCGGCGACGGCCGAGGGCCTGAGCCCCGTCAGCGGGCCACCGTCGTACTCGATCCGTCCGCGCGTGGGGGCAAGGTACCCCGTGATCGCGTTGAAGGCGGTCGTCTTTCCGGCGCCGTTCGGTCCGATTACGCTCGTGATCGTGCCGGGGTGGACGTCGAAGGACACGCCGGCGAGCGCCGCGACGCCGCCGAAGCTCACGGCCAGGTCGCGGATGGTCAGGGTCATGACGCGCGCCGGTTCCGGAGGGCGGCGATGGCGGGGACGACGCCGCGCGGGAGGAAGACGACGAGCAGGACGAGCAGGACGCCGTAGGCGAGCATCTGCCACTGCCACGACACCACGGCGCGCAGCGCCTCGGGCAGGACCGTGAAGATCAGCGCGCCCACGAGAGGCCCGGCGAGGGTGCCCTTGCCGCCGGCCACGACCATGATCACCATCGTCACCGTGTAGCTGAACAGGAAGACCTCCGGGCTCACGAAGCGCGTGTAGTGGGCGTAAAGGCTCCCCGCCAGGCCGGCCATCGCCGCGCTCACGACGGCGGCGAGCACGAGGTAGTGCGTGACGTCCACGCCGACCGACTCGGCGAGCGCCTCGTTCTCCCGGAGGGCCACGAAGGCGCGGCCGATGCGCGACCCGACGAGCCGTCGGCAGACCAGGTACGCGAGCAGCACCGCTGCGAGCACGAGGTAGTAGTAGGCCCGCTTGCCGCGGAGGGACCAGGGGCCCAGGGTCGGCGCCGGCACGCCGGGGAGCCCGAGCGGGCCGTTGGTGAGCTCCATCCAGTTGACGCTCACCAGCGCGACGACCCCCGCGAAGCTGATGGTGACGAGGACGAAGTAGGCGCCGCGGAGCTTGAGGGCGAGGCGCCCGATCAGCCAGCCGGCCAGCGCGGCCAGGGCGACCGCGCCGGGGAGCGCCAGCCAGAACGACCACTCGAGCCTGAGCGTCAGGAGCGCCGAGGCGTAGGCGCCGATGCCGAAGAAGGCGGCGTGGCCGAGCGAGAGCTGCCCCGTGTAGCCGAGGAGGAGGTTCAGCGAGAGCGCCAGCACGCCGAAGATCCCCGCCATGATGACGACGTGGAGAAAGTAGGGGCTCTCGAGCCAGAGCGGCAGCGTGAGGGCGGCTGTTGTCGCGAGGGCCGCGAGAACGGCGCGGATTGTTGGAGCGGGGACCGCGGAGCCGGATTGAACCGCAGGTGGCCTGCTGGGGGTGCCCGGGGCTCCGCAGCTCATCCAATTCTTTCTGACCGGGCGAAGAGGCCGGCGGGGCGGAACAGCAGCACGACGATGATGATCACGAACCCGACGGCGTCACGGTAGCCGGAGGAGACGTAGCCGGCGCCGAACTCCTCGGCGACGCCGAGGAGGAGACCGCCGAGCGTCGCGCCGGGAAGGTTGCCGAGACCGCCCAGGATGACGACCGAGAACGCCTTCAACGACGCCAGGTCGCCCATGGACGGATACGCCAGGAACACGGGTCCCAGCAGAGCTCCCGCTGCTGCAGCGAGCCCGGAGCCGAAGGCAAACGTGGCGGTATGCATGCGCCCGATCCTTACACCCATCAGCGCCGCCGTGTCCCGGTCCTGGAAGGTGGCGCGCATCGCCGTGCCGAGCCGCGTCGTGTGGATGAGGAGGTACGCCGTGACGATGAGGCCCGCCGCCAGCACGAGGACGAACACGCGGAGCGGCGCGATCGAGACCGGGCCGAGGACCAGCGGCGCGGTCGGGAACGGGTGGGGGATCGACTTCGCCACGCCGCCCCAGATCAGGAGCTCTCCGTTCTGCATCGCGATCCACACGCCGATCATCACGAGCATCGTCGTGTCGATCGATTCGGCGCGGAGCGGGCGCAAGAGCACGAGCTCGCACAGGGCGCCGAGCGCCGTGCCGCACGCGATCGCCGCCAGCACGGCCACGAAGAAGTGAGCACCCGCGAGGCCGAGCGCGGCGAACGTCGCGTAGGCGCCCAGCGTGTAGAACTCGCCGTGGGCGAAGTTCACGACGTTCATCAGGCCGAAGATGAGCGTGAGGCCGATGCCCAGCAGGGCATACGTCCCGCCGAGCACCAGGCCGTTCACCAGGTGCTGAAGAAGCTCCGCCATCCGCCGCGGGACGCTACTTCTTCGCGAGGAAGTCGGGCAGCGCCACCTTGCCGTCCCTGATCTGGACGACGAAGATGCTCGGCTTCGACTGGCCGCTCTCTTTGCCGGCGGGGCCGTCCTTCTCGAACTTGATCGGGCCGTTGACGCCGACGAGGCTCACGCGCCAGAGGGCGTCGCGGACCGCCTTGGGCTCGTCACGGCCGGCGACGCGGATCGCCTCGGCGATCGTCGCGATGCCGTCGTGGCCGCGAAACCCCTCGGTCAGCCCCTCGAACGGATGGCCGCGCTTGCCCCACTCGTCCACGAACGCCCGGGCGAGCTTGCCGTCGGGCATCGCCTCGGGGAACCACGGCATGAAGAAGACGATGTGGTAGCTGCCCTCCGCCGCCGCGCCGGCCTGCTTGATGAGCTGCGTGGGCGAGGAGCTGCCGCCGGTCGTGACGATCCTGCGCTCGAGGCGCTGTTCCTGCGCCTGCTTCATGACGAGCGTGATCTGCTCGACGGCCGTCGTGAGGAAGAGCGTGTCGCCGCCCGTGCCCTTGATCTTCGTGAGCTGGGCGTTCATGTCGGTCGCCGCCTGCTCCATGTACTCGGCGGCGCCCACCGCGACGCCCTTCTTCTTCAGCATGTCGCCGAAGGCGGAGATCGCGCCGCGCCCCCAGTCGGTGTTGACGGCGAGGAAGTCGGCGCGCCTCACGCCGAGCCGGTCCACGTACTGCTCGAGGCCGAGGGCTTCCATCTCGGAGGGCGGGCTGATGCGGAAGATCCACGGGTTGCCCCGCTTGGTGATCGTGGCCGCGCTCGACGTCTCGACGACCATCGGCACACCGTACTCCTCGAGCTTCGGCATCGCGGCCAGGGTCATCGAGCTGCCCCACGCGCCCATGATCGCGGGCACCCGGTCGCGGACGATCAGCTTCTCGGCCGCGCTCGCCGCCTCCTTGGGATCTGACTTGTTGTCCTCGATGCGGAGCTCGACCTTGCGCCCGTCGACGCCGCCCCGGGCGTTGATCCAGTCCCGCGCGATCTCGGCGCCCATGCGGACGTAGTTTCCGGACGCCGCGACGGGCCCCGAGAGAGGCTCGATGACGCCGATCCTGATCGGCGCCTGCGCGGAAACGTTCAGCGAGGCCACGAGCGTCGCGGCCGCGACGAGAGCTGCCAGGACGAGGCACCGTCGTGTCATCGTGAGCCTCCCTCGGAGCGGGACATGGTGGCAGGGAGCATAGCGCACGCGGCGGCGGCGGGGAAGCCGGTGTATAGTCGCGTGCTGGACGCGCGATGGGAGCCAGGTATTTCGGCGCGGCGGTGAGGCGGCGGGAGGACCCGCGGTTCCTCCGGGGCGAGGCGCGCTACGTCGACGACGTGACGCTCCCGGGGATGCTCCACGCGGCGTTCCTGCGCGCGCCGCACGCCCACGCCCGGCTCGCGCGGATCGATACCGTTGCCGCGAAGGCGCTCGCCGGCGTCGCCGCCGTCTTCACGTTCGACGATCTCGCGCGCTGGATGAAGCCGCTGCCGCTCTTTGGCGCGCCACCGCCCGGCCTCGCCGCGGCGATCACGTTCGACGTCCGCCAGGCGTCCCAGTGGGCCCTCTGCCGCGATCGCGCGCGGTATGTCGGCGAGGCGGTCGCGATGGTCGTGGCCGAGGGCCGCGCGTGCGCGGAGGACGCGGTCCACAGGATCGCGGTCGCGTGGGAGGCGCTGCCGCCGGTGGTGGACGTGGCGGAGGCCGTCGCGCCGGGCAGCCCCCTCGTCCATCCCGAGTGGGGCACGAACGTCGCCATCGCCTTCACCCACTCGATCGGCGACCCGGACGTGGCGTTCGCGCGGGCCGACGTCGTCGTGAGCGAGACGCTCCGCATCCAGCGCTACGTCGGGATGCCGCTCGAGTGCCGCGGCGTCGTCGCCCACTGGGACCGGCGCGACGGGGCCCTCACGACCTGGAACTCGACCCAGGTCCCCCACTTCGTCCAGGCGGGGCTCACCGGGGCGCTCGGACTCCCACCCCACAAGATCCGCGTGATCGCGCCCGACCTCGGCGGCGGGTTCGGGACGAAAGCGTCGGGCTACGCGGAGGACGCCCTGGTCCCGATCGCGGCGACGGTGCTCGGCCGTCCCGTCAAGTGGATCGAGGACCGGCGCGAGCACATGTCGTCCGCCGCCCACGCGCGCCATCAGACTCACGCGATCAGCCTCGCGGCGACGCGCGACGGGGCGATCCTGGGGCTCCGCGACCGGATCTCGGTCGACCTCGGTGCGTACAACGTCTGGGGGATCGTGCTGCCCTACAACACGGTCGCGCATTTGATCGGTCCGCATCGAATCAAGAGCATGCGGGTCGACGTCCAGGGCGTCGTGACCAACAAGACGCCGAACGCGCCGTATCGAGGCGCGGGCCGGCCCGAGACGGTGTTCGCGATGGACCGGATCCTCGACCGGCTCGGGCGCGAGCTCAGGATGGATCCGGCCGAGCTCCGCCGCAAGAACTACATCCGCGCCGACGAGCTCCCGTACGATCTCGGCATGCCCTACCGCGACGGCAACCCCCTCGTCTACGACACCGGCGACTTTCCCGCGGTGCTCGAGCAGGCGCTCGCCGCCGCCGGGTACGACGCGTTCCGCCGCGAGCAGGCCCGGCTGCGCGCCCGAGGGGTCTACCGTGGCATCGGGATCTCGGGCTACGTCGAGGGCACGGCCATCGGCCCGTTCGAGGGCGCCACGGTCAAGCTCGACCTCCACGCGCGCGTCGTCGTCGCGACGGGCGCGGTGAACTCGGGGCAGGGCCACGAGACGAGCTTCGCCCAGGTCGCCGCCGACGCCCTCGGCGTGCCGCTCGACTGGGTGACGGTGACCGGCGGCGACACGGCCGCCGTGCCCTTCGGCGTCGGGACCTTCGCGAGCCGGAGCGCGGTCACCGCGGGCAGCTCGATCGCCGACGCGTGCCACCAGATCCGGACGAAGCTCGTCCGCGCCGCGGCGACGCTGCTCGAGGCCGCGCCCGAGGACGTCGAGATCGACGACGGCCGCGCGTTCGTCCGCGGCTCGCCACAGAAGGCGCTCGATCTCGCGCGGGTGGTGCAAGCCTCGATCCCGACCTTCGCCGCGCCCGGCGTCGCGTCACCCGACTTCGAGGCGACCGCCTATCACCACGTGCCGACCGTCACCTACGCGAGCGCCGTCCACGTCGCCCAGGTGGAGATGGATGTCGAGACCGGAGGCGTGAAGCTCCTGCGCTACGTCGTCGCCCACGACTGCGGCAAGGTGATCAACCCGGTCATCGTGGACGGTCAGGTCCACGGCGGGGTGGCCCAGGGCGTCGGCGGCGCGCTCTTCGAGGACATGGCCTACGACGGAGAAGGGCAGCTCCTGACGGGGTCGCTCATGGACTACGCGGTCCCGAAGGCCGACGACCTCCCGCCGATCGAGACGGTCCACCTCGAGTTTCCGTCGCCCCGCAACCCGCTCGGCGCCAAGGGGCTCGGTGAGGGCGGCGCCATCTCGCCCCCCGCCGCCATCGCCAACGCGATCGAGGACGCGCTCGCACCGTTCGACGTGCGGATCACCGAGACGCCGGTCACGCCGGCGCGCGTCCGCGCCCTGCTCGCGGGCCGCGTCCCGTGAGTCCTCCCGGCGTCCAGCGTCGGCTCGCCGCCATCCTCAGCGCCGACGTCAAGGGCTACAGTCGCCTCATGGGCGAGGATGAGGTGGCGACCGTCCGGACTCTGACGGCCTACCGCGAGGTGATGGCGGCCCTCATCCGAGAGCGCCGCGGCCGTGTCGTGGATGCCACCGGCGACAACCTGCTGGCGGAGTTCGCCAGCGTGGTGGACGCGGTGGAGTGCGCGGTCGAGCTCCAGCGAGAGTTCAGATCACGGAACGCCGAGCTGCCGGCTCCTCGCAGGCTCCTGTTTCGCATCGGCATCAACCTCGGCGACGTGATCGTGGAGGGCGAACGGATCTACGGCGACGGCGTGAACATCGCGGCGCGCGTCGAAGGCCTCGCCGAGCCGGGGGGCATCGCGATCTCCGGGACCGTCTACGACCAGGTCAAGAACAAGCTCGCGCTCGCGTACGAGCCTCTCGGCGAGCACGTCGTCAAGAACATCCGGGAGCCCGTCCGGGTCTATCGGGTCCTGCCCGAGCTGGAGCCCGCTGGCACGCGTCCTGAAATCGGGAAGGCCGTTGGGCGGCGCCGGTGGCGACGAGCGATGTTGCTGCTGGGCGTCGTGCTGCTGGCCGTCGCGGGAGGCGTCGCGGTCTGGAGCCTCGCCTTCCGTTCGCGGTCCCCCGGATTTGGTTTGACTGACAAGCCCTCCGTCGCCGTGCTCCCCTTCGAGAACATGAGCGGCGACGCGGGGCAGGAGTACTTCAGCGACGGGATCACCGAGGACCTCATCACCGGCCTCTCCAAGCTCTCCGGGCTGTTCGTGATCGCGCGCAACTCCGTCTTCGCGTACAAGGGAAAGGCGCTCAAGCCCGCTCAGGTGAGTCGGGAGCTTGGCGTGCGCTACCTCCTCGAGGGCAGCGTTCGCAAGGCCGGGAATCGGGTCCGGATCACCGCCCAGCTCGTCGACGCCACCACGGGGTACCACGTGTGGGCGGAGCGTTATGACAGGGATCTGAAGGACGTCTTTGCCCTGCAGGACGAGGTGACGCAGAAGATCGTCGGGGTCCTCGCGGTGAAGCTCACCGTTCCGGAGAAAGACCGCCTCGGGCGAGCGCCCACCCGGAACCTCGAGGCCTACGACTATGTCCTGCGCGGTCTGGAGTACCACCGGCGCACCACGAGGGAGGCGAACGCCGAAGCGCGAAAGATGTTCGCGAGAGCCGTCGAACTGGACCCGGACTACGCGATGGCGTATGCCGCCCTGGGGTTTGCCCATCTGCAGGCGTGGCAGTTTCAGTGGAGTCGCGACCCCGAGACGCTGCAGCGGGCTCTTGAGCTCGCCCAACAAGCCATCGCCCACGATGACTCACTGGCCGGCCCCCACAGCCTGCTCGGCCAGGTCTACCTGTGGAAGAAGGAGCACGAGCGAGCGATTGCCGAGGCGGAGCGGGCCGTCGGCCTGGCCCCCAACGATGCCGACAGCTACGAGACCCTGGCGGAGGTCCTCGCGTGGTCCGGACGGGCGGACGCGGCTATCAGGTACATCAAGGAGGCGATGCGACTCGATCCCCAGTATCCCTTCTTCTACCTGTGGACGCTGGGGCACGCCTATTACCTGACCGGACGGAGTGACGAAGCGATCGCGACCCTCAAGAAAGTCGTCGAACGGAACCCCAATTTCATCGCCGCCCACGCCTTCCTGGCCGTCCTCTACGGCGAGGGGGGCCTGGAGCAGGAAGCGCGATCCGAGTGGGCGGCAGCCGCGCGGCTCAGCCCGCAGACCTCACTGGAGAGCCTCAGGCAGATCGTGCCCTACAAGAATGAGAAGGACCTCGAGCGCTTTCTCGGCGCGATGCGTAAGGCGGGGCTGAAGTGAAGCGTCGTTCAGAACCCGACCTGGACCGGGGCACTCGCGCCGCGCCGGAACCTCAGCCTGTAGTAGGTGATCCACGCGGCGATCAGCGGTGTGCCGACGACGATCGGCCAGAGCCAGCGGACGGCGGTCGGCAGGAAGGTGAAGTTGACGACTGAGAAGGCCGTCACGGTGGCGATGTAGGAGCCGAGCATCCCCCGCATGTGAGCGAACCACCACGCGTGGCGGTCGGCGGGCGGCCACCCGAACCTCCAGAAGTCGAGCCCCGCGAGGACCATTCCAAAGACGCCGAAGACCACGGGGACGATGCCGACGCGCTCCCAGGCAGGGCTCGGTCGCACGGTGCCGAGGACAGCCATCGCCGTGCTCGCCGCCAACATCACGCCCGCCGCGGCCCAGTCGAGCGGCCGCGCGCCCTCCGTGTCCAAAGGTCGCTTGCGGGAGAGCGCCCGGTAGCCGTAGACGGCCGAGTAGAAGCTGAACACGGCGAGGAGGGCGAGGAACACCACCGGCTTCCAGACCGCGAGCACGATCGCCGTTGCCGCGACCCCCGCCATCGCCCAGAAGTAGACCTTGCCCCAGCGGCGGTGGGACCCGCCGCCCTTCGCGGTGAGCATCGGGATCGGCGCCACGAAGAGCGCGAGCGTTCCCGCCGCGACGTGGACGAGACGGATGGCGGCGATCAGTGACTCCATGGTGACCTCCTAGCCGCGACCGGTGCGGGGCGCCGCGCGCGCGCCCAGCCGGTTGAGCGTGGTCAGGGTTTCGTCGCACCACACGAGCATCGCCCGACTCCGGTGCTGTCCGCAGCGGAGTGTGATGAGCCAGTACGGAAGCTCCGGGTGCCCGCGCATGTCCTTTCGGAGCTGCCGCTCGATCCCGTCGTAGGTGTCGAGGAGCGCCCGGTGACGTGTCTGGACGTGCTCGATCTGGGCGGCGCTGTTCGCCACGGGGCCGGCGCGGCCGAGGAAGAGCTTCAGCAGCAACTCGGATCGCACGGGTTCGAGCCGCGCGGGTAGAGCCAGCCACCGCAGGAGCTCCGCGCGGCCCTTCGAGGTGAGCGAATAGACGTGGCGATCCGGCTTGCCGCGCTGCCTCTCCCGCCGGCGCTCGGCGAGGCCCTCGGCGGCGAGCCGGTTCAGGATCGGGTAGATCTGGCCGTAGCTCTCGCTCCAGAAGTGTGCGATGGACCGGTCGATCAGCTTCTTGACGTCGTAACCGGACATGGGGCGGCGGCTCAGCACCCCGAGGATCGCGTACCGGCTCGTGTTCGCCCGCCGCGCCGTCGTCTGGCCCGCCGTCATCTGACCCATATGCATCTGGAAGATACATATCGGCCAGACCTGAAGTCAAGCGCGAGCGCGGGGTGGCGGTCAGTCGTCCTCTTCCAGCACGAACAGCTCGCCCTGGCGCCAGACGCCGGCGAACGAGCGCCGGTGGATCGGGCAGGGCCCGTACCGGTCGAGCGCGGCGAGGTGCTCGGGCGTCGCGTAGCCCTTGTGGCGGGCGAAGCCGTACGCGGGGAACTCGCGATCGGCCTCGAGCATGATCCGGTCGCGCGTGACCTTCGCGACGATCGACGCCGCCGCCACGCTCGCGCAGCGTCGGTCGCCGGCGACGAGGTTCTGCTGCGGGCAGGGCAGGGCGGGGAGGGCGACGAAATCGGTGATGATCAGTTCGGGCACGATGGCGAGCCGCGCCAGCGCCTCCGCCATCGCCTGGCGCGTGGCCTGGAGGATGTTGATCCGGTCGATCGTCTCATGGTCGACGACGCCCACGCCGACGGCCACGGCGTTTGTGTGGATCAGGTGGAAGCGCACCTCGCGCTCGGCCGGGAGGAGGAGCTTCGAGTCCGCGAGCCCCCTGATGCGCCGGTCCGGCGCGATGACGACCGCGGCGGCGACGACCGGCCCGGCGAGCGGCCCGCGCCCGGCCTCGTCGACGCCCGCGATGAGGGAGACACCGGTCCGCCAGGCCCGAGCTTCGTAGCGGTACGGCGCCGAGGGCGGCGTCACGCCGGTGGGTGGGGACCTACTCTGCTTCGGTCGTGGTGGGGATCAGGACCGCGCGCTTCTCCTTGAGCCGCGCCGCCTTGCCCGCGAGCCCGCGCAGGTAGTAGAGCTTCGAGCGCCGCACGCGGCTCCGCCGCACGACCTCGACGCGCTCGATGCGCGGGGAGTGCAGCGGAAAGGTGCGCTCGACACCGACGCCGTAGGAGATGCGCCGGACCGTGAACGACGCCCGAGCACCCTCGCCGCGCCTCCGGATGACGATGCCCTCGAAGAGCTGCGTGCGCTCTTTCTCGCCCTCGACGACCTTGACGTAGACGCGGACCGTGTCGCCCGCACCGAATCCGTCACGGTCCTTCTTGACCTGCCCCGCCTCGACCAACCGAATGGCGTCCATGAGATGGTTCCCTTTCTTGTTGACTCCGCACTCTAGCAGCGGCTCGACCCACCACGGTTCGAGCGCCGGCTTTGCCGGCGCAATCGATCCTGGGGGGAGGTTTCGGAAGGGGGGCGAAGCCCCCCTCCGAGTCAGTCGATCTGCTCCGGCGTCTCCCCGCGCTCGAATCGTTCGACGACCTGCCGCTCGTCGGATGTCAGGTGCGCGCCCTTCAAGAGTTCCGGCCGTGTCCGCCACGTGACCCACAGCGCCTGCACGCGCCGCCACCGCGCGATCCGCGCGTGATCGCCGGAGCGGAGCACGGCCGGGACGCGCGCGCCGCGGAACTCCTCGGGCCGCGTGTACTGCGGCGGCTCCAGCAACCCGCTCGCGAACGACTCGCGCTCCGTCGCGCCCTCGGCGCCGAGCACCCCGGGGAGGAGCCGCGCGACCGCGTCGGTCACGACCAGCGCCGGCAGCTCGCCGCCGGTCAGCACGTAGTCGCCGATCGAGATCGAGTCGTCCGCGAGCCGCTCGCTCACCCGCGCGTCCACGCCCTCGTAACGCCCCGCGAGCAGGATCAGATGCGTCTCGCGCGCCAGCTCCGCCGCGACCGCCTGCGTGAACGTCCGGCCCCGCGGATCCATCAGGATGGCGCGCGCACCCGGAGTGCGCAGCGCGTCCACCGCGGCGAACAGCGGCTCGGGCTTGAGCACCATGCCGCCGCCACCGCCGAACTGGTAATCGTCGGTGATCCGGTGCCTGCCCTCCGCGTAGTCTCGGAGATTCACGACCCGGATGTCAACGAGCCCCCGAGTCCGCGCGCGACCGAGCATCGACGCGCCGAGCACCGGCTCCACCATGCCAGGGAACAGCGTCACGACGTCGATCCGCAACAAGGCCCTACAAGTCGAGCAGCCCCTCGGGCGGCCGGATGACCACGCGGCGCGCCGCGAGGTCGACCTCGCTCACGATCTCGGGAACCGCTGGGATCAGATGCTCCCGCGTGTCGTCGCGCACGATCCAGAGGTCCTGCGCCGGCGCCCGCTCGATGCCGGTCACCCGCCCGACCTCCCGCCCGTCCTCCGTGAGCACGCGGCAGCCCTCGAGCTGCCAGGGGTAGAAGCGCCCCGGCCCGGGCGGCAGCGCCTCGTCCTCCGGCAGCGCCACCAGACGTCCCACGAGCGCGGCCGCCGCCTCGGGGGAGGCGCACCCCTCGAGCGTCATCACGATCGCCGCGCCCTGCCGCCGCGTGCCGGTGATGCGGTACCGCTCGCGCCGGTCGTGCGCCGTGTCCCACAGCACGCACTCCCGCACCCGCCCGAACCGCTCCGGATCGTCCGTCATCGGCGTCACGCGGACCTCTCCGGCGAGCCCGTGGGTCCGGGCGATCGCGCCGATCACGACGAGGCGATCGCTCACTCGGCCTTGACGTTCGCCAGGAGCCGTCGCACCGTCGTCGACGGTTGGGCGCCCTTGGCGATCCACGCCTGAACCTTCGCCCGGTCGATCTTCACGGTCGGCGGCTCGGTCAGCGGATTGTAGTGTCCGAGGATCTCGAGGAACCGCCCGTCACGCGGCGCGCGCGAGTCCGCGACGACCACCCGGTAGGTCGGCCGCTTGTTCGTTCCGGTGCGTCTCAGTCGAATCGAAACCACGTCGTCACCCCCTGAGGGTGGGAAGCCGTAGCTTCCCCTCCATGCCCTTGAGCTGCTTCAGCATCTTCCTCATCTGCGCGTACTGCTTGAGCAACCGGTTGACGTCCTGAACGGTCGTGCCGCTGCCGCGCGCGATCCGCGCGCGGCGGCTGCCGTTGATGACCTCGGGGCTCCGCCGCTCGTCCGGCGTCATCGACGTGATGATCGCGTCGAACCGGCCGAGGTCCGTCGACTCCGCGGAGAGGTCCTTCGGCGCCGCCTTCAGCATCTTACCGAACGGCAGCATGCCGAGGACCTGGTCGAGCGGGCCGAGCTGGCGCACCTGGCGGAGCTGGTCGCGGAAGTCGTCGAGCGTGAACGCGTCCTCGCGGAGCTTCCGTACGAGCTCCTCGGCCTTGGTCTGGTCCACGGCCTCCTGGGCGCGCTCGACGAGGGAGAGCACGTCGCCCATGCCGAGGATGCGCGAGGCGAGCCGGTCGGGGTGGAACGGCTCGAGCGCGTCGGTCTTTTCGCCCGTCCCCGCGAACGCGATCGGTCGGCCCGTCACCCCACGCACGGAGAGGGCCGCGCCGCCCCGCGCGTCGCCGTCCAGCTTCGTGAGGATCACGGCGTCGATCCCGACCGCCTTGTTGAACCGGTCGGCGACGGTGACGGCGTCCTGGCCCGTCATCGCGTCCACGACGAGCAGCACGTGGTGGGGGAGGACGTCCTTGCGGATCGCCGCGAGCTCCTCGAGCAGCGCCTCGTCGATGTGGAGCCGTCCCGCCGTGTCGAGGATGAGCGGCGTGAGCCCGCGCGCCGCCGCGTCCTGGCGCGCCTGGCGGCAGATCGCGAGCGGCGTCTGCCCCGGGCCGCCGACGACGGGCACGCCGAGCTCCCCCCCGAGCGTCTGGAGCTGGTCCTGCGCCGCCGGACGGTTGGTGTCGGCGGCGGCGAGCAGCGGGTGCTGACCCTGCTTCGTGTACCAGCGCGCGAGCTTCGCGGCGGTCGTCGTCTTGCCCGAGCCCTGGAGCCCGATGAGCATGATCACCGTCGGCGGATGGGGCGCCGGGGCGAGCCGGTGGCCGCTGCCGCCGAGGAGCTCGACCAGCTCGTCGTGGACCACCTTGACGACCTGCTGGGCCGGCGTCAGCGACCTCAGGACGTCCTGGCCCACGGCCTTCTCCCGCACGCGGTCGACGAAGGCGCGGACAACCTTGAAGTTGACGTCGGCCTCGAGGAGGGCGACGCGCACCTCGCGCAGGGCCTCCTGGATGTTCTCCTCCGTCAGGCGGCCGCGGCCGCCCAGGCGGTCGAAGATCGACTGCAAGCGTGTGCTCAGGGAATCCAGCATGGAAATCCCAACTTTACGGAATCACGTGCGGAATAGCAAACAGAAGGGACCGCGCAATCTCGCCCAGTGGAGTTATGCTAGGGGCGTGGAGTTCAAAGCGTTCCTCGCCGCGGGTCTGGCGCTCCTGACAGTGGCGCCAGCGGCCGCCCAACCAGGGAACCCCAATAACCCGGCCGACTTCATCAGAAACCCGCACCCGGCCATGCCGTGGGCACCCAACAACCCGGACCGGTTCCTGTCCGAGACTTACGGGACGGTGATCCAGTACATCCCGGTGCCGCCGCAGCAGGTCGTGATCCAGGTCCCGGTGCCGCTCCCCGCCGGCGCGCCCCCCCAAGCGCAGGAGCCGCCCGGCGTGCCGGCTCAGTCCCGAGGAGAGGAGCCCAGCGCGCCAGCCCAGACCCAGGAGCAGACCGTCGAGATCCCTGGCTACTACGTCGCCGAGACGACGACGGGCTACTGGTACCCCGAGCGCTGGACGCTGCAGCAGCAGAACGGCGTCTACCAGTGGGTGAAGCTCCCGGCCGAGTTTCGCAAGAAGTAGGCTAGACGAGCTCCACGGAATCACCGACCCGCAGGACGCTGCTCTCGAGAACGTCGCAGTCGAGGGCCATCCTCCCGCCGAACTCCGCGACGATCCGCTTGAGTACGGAGAGGTCCTGCGCCTGCGTGTCGGGGTCGAACGTCGTCATCACGCACCGACCGCGGAGCTTCTCGACCGCGATGAGCGCGTCGCCGATCCTGAGACGCCGGCCCGGCCACGCGCGCTCGGCCAGGCCCTCGACGCCCTCGACGAGGATGTTCGGACGGAGCCGGCGGCGATCCACGCCGAGCGCCGCGATCGCGCCGTCGGTGGCGACGAGGAGCGGCAGCACGTCGAACCGCTCGCGTCCATCGTAGCGCGCGAGTCGCGCGTCGGGGCCGGCCGCCTCTCGCACCGCCTCGGCCGATTCCTCCGACGCCCACGGGCGGCCGCCGATCCGTGGCTCGCCGTCGGGCCCGAGGGTCGTACGGAGCCCGAGCAGCTTCGGATGGGTCCGAGCGGTGATCACCCGGCCGCGCGCGTCGCGCACGTGGACGACCCGGTCGCCGGTGATCCCGCCGACGGTGAGCTCCGCGCGCTCGAGGCGCTCGCCGGCGAGCGACTTCACGGGATAGCGCCAGAGCTCCGCGACTCGCATCATCGTCTCGTTGGGACGACGCGCCGCCGCGCGGGGATTCAGCGGCGCCTGAGGGCTGGCCCGCCCTACGGCAGCAGATCGGCGACGACGATCCGTGCGGTCGGGGCGGCGAGCGGCGAGACGCTCGCCCCGGGCTTCAGCACCCGTACGCGGCGGTACTTCCAGCCGTAGCGCGCTGACGCCGCGCGGACCGGCTGGCGATAGACCTCGAGGACACGACCCACCAGGTTGACGATCAGTAGTCCGCGATATCTGCCCGCGCATAAAGCCCAGCTCGACGAGCCGGTCGTACTCCTTGCGAGTCCAACGTCGTGTACGGATCGAGAGCGTGCTCATGATGACTCTGGACACACTCTAGGCGCGGCCCCCGCGAGGGTCAACGTGCCGCGCGGAGTGCGCCCGGGGTTCATGTCGGTCGCCGTGTTGATGCTGCCAGTGTCAACCCGCAGACGCGTTAGCGAAGCGGGGCGCGTCAGCGGGCTGACTCCCTGCGTTCTGGGCGTGTCACTCCGCGCCTTCTGTGCGTGCCACTCCGACGCGTCGGCGTCGGGATTCTTTACGGTCATCGCGCGGACCCCCTGCGAGCCGCGTCAGGGAAATCCCAGAGTCCCGTCGCGGGAAGGTCGCGGAATTCAGACGGTGGCAGACGCGTTGCAGGCTCGCGCGGCGATCCGACGGCAGGCGCGTTGCAGTCCGGACGGCGTCCCCACGTGGGAGATGTGACTGAGATGTAATGCGGAGATGTAATACGGTGAACGACAAAGGAGAGCCCGTCATGTTCAGACGCATGCTCGTGCTGCTCGACGCTGGCCTCGTCGGCCGGCGGGTCGTGCCGTGGGTCCGTCGCCTGCTGGTCCCCGTCCACGGCGACGTCCGTCTGCTCGTCGTGCTACCGCCGG
>Ga0209236_1001226_pt1 | contig 15469 bp, 22 predicted proteins | sample GraSoi013_1_40cm_FD_185819 | JGI IMG/M metagenome (GOLD analysis project Ga0209236, IMG submission 185819) | Grasslands soil microbial communities from the Angelo Coastal Reserve, California, USA - Sample 09_27_2013_1_40cm (SPAdes) (version 2) | ecosystem: Environmental > Terrestrial > Soil >... | reverse complement strand
ATCGTTAATATTTTTATTGTTCTCATTTGGGGCAGCTCATTTTTTTCAGGAAAACCTGTGTCTACTCAGGGAACGTGCTTCTCTCGATAAAAAGGATATGGTGGGGAATGAGAGTTGTCGCATCTTTTCAGCTACAGCATATGAGAGATTTCTTACTCGAACATCGCGAGCGGTGCGTGGTTTGCATGGGGGGCTTACTCTAATCGTGGAAGAGCGTACGATGGACCATTGCGAGCGGGTAGTCTATGGTCTGAGGAACGCCTAAAGCTGGGACTGGTCATTCCTTGGTAGTCATGGCTCGTTTACGCGCTCTGTTGCCACTGTTACTACTGGGCATGAGTGTTGCAATGTCTAGTTTTCCCTTGGTTGTCCGTGCGGCGACTATCAACGTGCCTGCCGATTATGCTACGATCCAGGGAGCGATCAATGCTGCGAGCACTAGCGATACGATAATAGTCGCTGCTGGCGTCTACCACGAGCATGTCCTCTTGAATAAGAGTGTCAATCTCCAGGGCGTCTCTAGGGACACCACGATTCTAGATGGAGACGGCGTGGGAACTCCTGTTACTGTCACTGCGCAGGGGGCGACGCTTTCAGGGTTCACTACTCAAGCTGCGGATTTGGGTGGGAAAGCGGTTGAGGTCGTCGGTGTAAATAATGTCATCATTATTAGTAATACGATCAGTTCTGACCTTGTCTCGTCTCGGCCTACTGGAGCCGGAGTTGACCTATACAAGTCGAATTTCACGACGGTGGACGGCAACGTGTTCAGTCATAATTTGTACGGTGTGAACATGACTCGAACATCGAACAATCGAATCAGCAACAATCGGATGGTTGACTCCACTTTGGTCGGTGTGGAGGTTGTTGACACGGTTCGGAGCGTGATCTTTCAGAACAGGTTTGAGAATGGTGAGGAGGGTATAGACCTGACAGGTTCATTGACGGGTTTGAACAATTTTACGCGTAACGTGTTTCGTGGATTGAGCTTGATGGGTGTCTTCCTTGTGGATCGTCCCAGTGGTAATATGTTTGTTGAGAACACGTTTGAACTGGATCATTGGGCTGTGAATGAGCAGAACGTGACTGTTGCCAATACTTTCTATCATAATAGCTTCTTGCGGAGTGGGCTTCGGCATGTGAACCATGTCTTTCCCGGTGATGGAATGTTGGATGTCTGGGATAATCGGAGTATTGCAGGTAGTGGACCGAAGGGTGGGAACTATTGGGACGACTATTCCGGGGTGGATTCTGACGGGGATGGGATCGGAAACACGAATCTTCCTGCAGACGGCGTGGATAGTCTTCCCTTGATGGTTCCGTTTGTGCCTGTCCCGATCGCGGTGGTGGGGGTTACGGCGTCGCCGATGTCGGGAAGCTCACCATTGACTGTCTCGTTCCAGGTGGATGTTCTGGGATCCTTGAAGCCTTTCAGCTATCTCTGGAGTTTCGGTGATAATTCTTCGAGCACTATGGAGAGTGGTCCGTCGCATACGTATTCGGTTGCCGGGAATTATACGGTCAGGGTTATTGTACGTGATAGTTCTGGTGCGTCAGAGGTTGGGAGCGCGACGATAATGGTCAGTAGTCGGTCTGCTTCTTCGCTTGTTCTATGGGCTGGGTTGATCATCTTGGGCGGTGGAGGCGTGGTCTTAGGCTTGATCTATTATCGGCGTAGGAAGGCGAGGAGGGCTGATGGAGTAGAAGGTAATATTCAGGGAAGGGGTTCGAAGACTGACGGTCGAAGGCGGGCGTGGACTGAAGAGTTTCACTTGGTGAGGGGCCGGGTTTAGCTCTGGCTTACGAGGAGGATGATGTAGGATTTTCCTCCGGTTATAGCTGGAGAAAAAAATGGAGTGGCCAAATGAAATTCGCAAGCACTTTTGGAAAATGAGTGCAGACCTTTTTCCTGTCGAGAATCCTGAATGTCTAACTGGTTCGCTTAAGAGGAGATTCCAGACTCAGGAGAATGTGATCGCTCCGAAAGTGTTCGGAATGTCTCTAACACGTCTTGAGACCATACAGACTACCCCGCCCCTATTTTTACAATTGTTTACAATTTTTTACTACACCTCAAAATGGGCGAGTTCGGCCTGGCCCCGCTGCTGAGAGGCTAATTTTCTAAAAGGAAGGGCTCTACTGACTTGGCGTCGAGGGCTGGGTGGAAGGATTCGAGATTCTCCCGACTCCGGTCGGTTCTTCTTGCGAAGATCATATGGTGAGATAGCTACGTTTCGCAAGAGGCAATGATCGGGTTAGGATCTTTTTTGGAGGATGTTCGAGGAGTTGAGCTATGGTCCTGGGACTTCTCTACTCTGTGGCCATCTGAACAATTTCAGCGGGAGCTTTGCCATTCGCCGCTGAGAGCCCCATGATTCCTCCGGTTATGCTTAGGGCATCCATTCCCTTGGCTCCGAGGAGCTCGGCTACTCTTAGCGAAGTGGCACCAACCATGCAGACCAAGAGAGTCCTGTCTCTATCCGGGATCAAGGCCTTTAAGGTATCTGGAAGTTTCTCTGTGGATATTAGGGTCTGGACATCCTGTGCCCTGGCAATTCTTACCTTGTCCGGTTTGAGTCCGAGGCTGGAAGCGATCAGTTGGACTCCTTCGGTTCTGGGAGCGAAGGCTGTATGAGTCCATAGGACAGTTCCATAATCCTGAGCACTGGATCTTGCCTCGTCAACCGTCAACTCATACCTCTTCTCCTCAACGAATGGTCCGAGGGTCTTCTGATATTTTTCGACTCCGTCAGCGAGTATGACGACGAATCTTTCGCCTACTCCATAATTGAGCATTTGGAGAGTTGCATAGAGTGCGAGAGCACTGCTTTCTCCAATATCGTATCCTTTTCTCGCGAAGAATCGGAATAATGGTTTGGCAGCTTCAAAGTCTACCTCGTGCTGGCCAAGGTATTGGTCGGGGCGATAGAATTTTAGACCGATGGACTTGTCCTTTGTTCGTATACCGGCAACATCCTGGTTATTGAGTGGATAGACGACGTGCAGATTCCTCTTACCATATTTTTTCTGGGTATAGTTGCTTAGCCCGGTTGCGGTGCCTCCAGTTCCGAACGTTGTGACGATTCTGAAATCTTCTAGGGAGTATCCATGCCGGAGGAGTTGTTGATCTATCTCTGGCCCGGTGACTGTCTCATGGGCGAGCATGTTGTGCTCGTTGTCGTACTGTTCGGGACAGAAGCCGTTGTAGATCTTGGCCAGATGCTTCGCTAGTCCAATAACGTCCTGGCGCGCTAGAAGCTGGAGGACTCCCGGGAGTGATTTGTCATAGATTGAGGTGTCGAGTCCATATTCTGACAATTGTTGTTGGATGTTCTGGGCGACTGTCTTTGCCATGATCGTGTTTTGGTCCATCTGGAGTCCCGGTGCTGGGCAGATGTCCACGTCCAGATCGATCATCTTTACCCCCTGTCTTTCTAGCTCGTTGATCACACCTTCCTGGAGTTTTCTCGAGACAAGGGTGATGACCTCTAAACCTAGGGTTCGGAGCATTCCGAGTGCTATGCCGAAATTACCCGATGTTGCCTCGAAAATAATTTGACCATTTCGTAGTCGTCCAGTCCTTACCGCGTCCTCGATTATCTGGACCATCGGACGGACTTTGACAGAGCCTCCGTAGATCTGGGAGTCCAGTTTGCCGTAGACCCTGATTTTTCCCGGTAGATCGAGGCCATACTCGGTCCGACCACATTCTGCCAGATCGTTGGTAATGTCGGTCAGTGGGGTTGGGTTCAGGATAATCGATCCTTTGGCTCCTTCTTCCCAGTGGGGGACTTTACTCTTTATGCGTGTGGTGAATTTTGCGAGTATGTCCTGATCCGGCTCTCCGTTGTATGCTGCCTCTTTCTCGGGCGATCTGGTAATTTCCATTATGGATAGTGATTTAAATGACGTATGTTATAATCTTGCGTTATGCAACAAGGCTACCGCGCACCAAGCGTCCCAGACAGTGAGGTCACCCCAGAATTTGTAAGGGATGAACTCTTGAACTGTTTCGAAAGTGCTAACCGGGAATTCGCTAGGTTGTTGAACATGCAGATGACTGATGATGCCTTGAAGCAGCAGGTGAAGACGTTTGTGTCTACTGTGTTTCAACAATGTGGCGTCAGCTACACGAGTCCGACCAGGCGGGGTATCGAGGTAGCCATCAAGACGTGTAAGGAGAACGCGGAGAAGATGATGGGAGCACAGGGAGCGGATATTATCCGGCATCATTATGCCGAGATGATGAAGCTCGTCGACAGATTACCTTAGTTTGTTCCTTTTTCCGATTTCTCACATAGCGCCGAGACTGCGCTGGGTATGGATCCCTGAATGACTAGGCAGACGATTCGTCGTTTTGCTATCGGTCCATATTTTGAAATGTCTTCTAGTGGAAGGTTAGGGACTAGGATAGGCTGGCGAGTAGGATGATGTAGTCATGTCCGGGTTGCCAGACTAGCCAAACCTTGGGATGAAGATGAGTCGAGGGAGCGGAGGTTTGTTCATAGGAGAAGCTTCCTTTGTAGTTCAAGCTCAAGGTTTCCTGTGCGCCGCCATTGGTGTAGTCCACACGTACTTGGATAGAGGCCTGACCGTAAGGGTTGTTGGAGTCGGCGCATTGTCCGTTGACTAGCTGAGGGATCGAAGGGTCGGATAGAGAGACGACTGTGAATGTGGCCCCGGGCATGCTGATCGATTGGTCGATGTCTGTGAACGTCACATTCGAAGCCAAGTATTCATCTCCTCTAAAGTTGCCTTGGTAGCGGCTGGTGGACTTGCTTGGTGGAGCGCAGGGGTTTGCGCCACTAGATGGCCTGCTCTGGAGGGCGAGGCTGTAAGCGTAGGCGACCAGGCCGACCGCCGAGATTACTACTATGATTATTGCGAAGAGTGTCCGTCTGTATACCAATATTCTGTCTTCGTCATGGCTAGAGCCTTCCCCGCCTAATTTACTTAACTCGCATAGCCATGTATCAATTAGGAATGTCTCACGTGGAGATAGTCCCGGTGATGTCTATGGTTATACATGCTATTCTTGGTATCTTAGACTGGAACAGTTCTTTTCTTCTTAGTGGAATAATTGGACAGTAATTGACTGCCTTAGAATTTGGAGAAGAGAAAAATGATTTTTGCAGAAGGTGGAAGCTTGCGTCTTTGGTTTAGTCGTCGTCATCGCCATCGTCGTGGCATCCAACTAGACTCGTGCTGGTGCCTTGTGGGGCGACTGTGAAACAATTACTAACTGTCTTGCCAGTTCCAAGTATTTCGTTACTGTCGAGTGCGCCATTGTTGTTGGTGTCGATTCCATACTTGAGTGATGCCCTGAAGCAGTAGGTTCCAGTGACTGTCAGGATGGGAGTCTTGATCGTTACATCGTTCCTGATTTGACCGGGGTTAGTTGGGATGATGCTGCTCGTCAGACGAGTGATGGTCGCGTCTGGGTTCCTCAGTGTGATTGTGACACTCACGAGCAGGTTCGTGTTGCTCTGGTTTATGATCTGAAGTGTGAATGTCTGTCCCGTGGCACCGTCCAGTTTTGGGAGGAACAAGATGCTTGGTCCGTTAAAGTTCGCGCCTAGTGCGACGAAGACAAAGGTTTCGGTGTCCCTGTTTGCCTTGAAGCTTGGATCGCCGATGGTGGTGGAGGATGGGCTCCAGTAGATCGTTGCGGTCACAACATAGACTCCTGGTGTCGGATTGAACTTTACACTGAACCGACTGTCAAGTTTACCGTTAATCTCTTGGTCAGGCGTCAAACGGACGACTTGAGTGTAGAGTGTCATCCTTGTACTGGTTGGTCCCAGTGTTCGAATGTCGAATTTCACGTAGACGTTGACTGTGATGTTGCCATCGTTCTCACCGAAGGCGAAGAGTGTCTGTGTTGCATTGCGTCGCAAGTTTTCAACCCGGAACAATGGGGCGGCCTCCCACTCGTCCAGTTCTGCATGGCCACCAGTGAGTGCGACTTGTGTGATGCTGAGTTGGAAAGTTCCACTGCTTGTGAGATGAGTTGTTACAGGCGCATAGTTCGCGGTGAGCGTGTCGGTTCTCGGTGATGTCCCGCCTGGTGTGTAGGTTACCTGGCAGGTAGTGGCGGCGCTTGTGCCAGTCAAATTGCATGGTGAACCGATGAACGTGCCTGTTCCACTACTGGATACTGTGACTTGTCCAAGAGGCGGGATGAAGCCTCCGACATCAGTGTCGGTGACCGTTACCGTGCATGTTGTCGGGGTGCCTGTGTTTACTGATGATGGGACACAGGTGATGCTTGTAGTTGTAGAGCGTGCACTGACTGTTAGGTTGACTGTGTTGCTCGTGCTACCAGTGTGGGACGAGTCTCCTGCATAGCTCGCAGTAATAGGCAGTGGGTTGAGGGCGAGGTTGATCGGTGAGACTGTTATGGAGCATGTCGCTGATGGCGCGGTCGCTGCTTGCAATGTGCAGGGTCCGCCAGGTGTGAACGTGACCTGGCCTGTGGGGATGATTGCTCCAGTTATGGATGTGTCTGTGACTGTCGCACTGCATATTGATGCTTGGCCGACTACGACGCTTGTTGGGTTGCAGGATATGGTTGTGGAAGTCGGGCTTAATGGGACAGGGTTGGCTGTAATGTCGAATGTTCCTGCTGTATTGTAGGAGAAAGTGCCACCGACTGGCAAGACAGCCGTGATTGTATGCTTGCCCGTCGCGGAGGGTGTGTACTTCACGGTGCATGTGGCAACCGCTCCGGTGCCGGTAAGTTGGCAGTTGTGATCGAAAGAGCCGGACCCACTTGTCGTCAATGGGAAGTTGCCTGTGGGAGTGACCGCTGGCGCAGGGGACGTGTCCGTGACTGTGACATTGCATGTTGAGGGTATGTTAACGAATACTGGTGTGGTGCAGGTCAGTGTTGTGGTTGAGGATCTGCCAAGTATTCCGAAGCTGAGGACAGTGCTTGTGCTGGTCTGATGAGTCACGTCTCCCCGGTAGGTGGCCTGAATATTGACAATGTCACCGCCTGGTCCTGCGCCTGTGAAGTGTACAGAGCATGATGTCATTCCAGTGGATCCTGCGACGAGAGTGCATGTGTTCGAGTCGAAGCTTCCGGTTCCCTGGCTGCCTGAGGCCAAGACCCAGTTGATGTCTCCGGTTGGAGTTGTTGCGCCTGAGGTGCTGGTGTCCGTGACCGTTGCTGTGCACAGGGATGGTTGTCCGACGACGATCATCGTGTCGCATGAGACGGTCGTGGTCGTAGTATCGAGTGCTGTCGCGCTGACTTGGACGTTGAAGCCTTGGCTGGTGACGCTTCCAGCGTGTGTGCTATCGCCGTCGTAAGCTCCAGTTATGCTAGCAGTGCCCGTAATTGTCGAGCTGAACGTTACAGAGCATGAGGCAGAACTCGGGATCGTCCCAGGTACAAGTGTGCACGGACTGCCTGTGAAAGCCGCCCCTGTAGATATACCGATCTGGCTGAAGGTTACTGTCCCGGTCGGGGTGATTCCTGTGCCGGGTGACGCGTCGGAGTTGATTGTGGCAGTACAGCTGCTGGTCTGGGTGGTGGTTGTTATCGAGTTGGGGGTGCAGGTGACGGTGGTACTGGTGGACCGTTTGTCGACAGTTATCGTAGTTGCTGCGGGCGTTCCTGCTGAGTGGGTCGAGTCGCCGCTGTATGTTGCGGTGACCGTGTCTGTGAACGGGAGAGTTGTGCCTGCTGGCGTGTAGATAACAGTGCATGATGTCTGTACATTGTTCTGGCCGACGATCAGAGTACATTGTAAGGATGTGAATGATCCTGAGCCGCTGGTCGCCCATGAGACTGTTCCTGTTGGGGGAGTTCTGGGATCTGGTTGATGGAATATGGGGAGAATGTCGTCTACGATGGCGTTGCAGTCTGTGCTTGCTCCTGGCACGATTGGAGTGAGACAGGAGACGAGTGTTTGCGTTGGATGAAACGTAACGGTGACAATTGCAGGTGTCGCTGCATTGTCGCTACCGCTGTGTCCATTGTCTCCTGCGTAAGTGGCGGTTATGCTGGCGGTTCCTATGCTGGTCGAGCTGAAATTGACGGAGCACTGCGCAGTCTGGGGAGTTGGATTCCCTGCTACTAGTGTGCAGGGATTACCAGTGAACGAAGCGCCTGAAGCGATACCGGTCTGGGTGAACGTTACAGATCCTGTCGGGGTCGTCGGAGAAGCTGAAGCGTCGACTATTGTCGCGGTGCAAGTTGTTGCAATTTCGTCGGAAATGCCGAAGGGTATAGTGGATGGATTGCACGCGACCGTTGTTGTGGTCGGATGGACAGCGGCGTTGACCGTGACTGTTGTGGATCCTTGGCTTGTTCCATGTGAACCGTCGCCGCCATAGCTTGCGGATATGGATACTGAGGCTCCCGTTGTTGTCGGTGTGATCGTTGCGGTGCATGTTGAGATTGCGCCGGCTCCAGCTGCGAGGTTGCATGTTCCGGCTGGGGTGAATGTGACTGTGCCGGTTGGTGCTACTGCGCCTGTGGTTGCGGTGTCGGTGACTGTGGCTGTGCACCGGGTGGAATCACCGATGGTTATCGTGGATGGAGTGCAGTTGACTGTAGTGCTTGTTGGGTTGGCTCCGACTGTGACCGTTACTGGGGTGCTCGTGCTGACCGTATGGATCGCGCTTCCCTGGTAGCTGGCAGTTATCTCATGCGAGCCGGATGCGGTCGGAGTATAAGTGACATGGCAGGTTGATGGTGACCCACCGTTGAGCGTGCAACTGGTGTTGCTGAATGATCCAGTGTTAGTATGACTCCAGTTGACTGTGCCAGTAGGTGGAACAGGAGATCTTCCTGTGACTGTGTCGTCTACCGTCGCTGTGCATGTTACTGGTTGGTTGAGGGCTGGACCAGTGGGAGTGCAGAGGACTGTTGTGGTCGTTGGATCCTGGGTTACATTGATCGTGGACGGACTTGCAGTGCTACTTCCTGCATGGATCGGATCTCCATTGTAAGTGGCTGAGATTCCATGTGGTCCGGTGGCAGCGGGCGTGTACTGGACCGTGCAGATAGAGGGTGTGCCGCCGTTGAGAGTACAGGTGCCGGTGCTGAAGGTTCCGGCTCCAGTGTTCGACCAAGTAACAGTCCCGGTTGGTGGGACGGGTAATCTGCCCGTGACTGTATCGGCTACGGTTGCGGTGCAGGAGACGACTTGGGTGGGTGCAACGGCGTTGGGAGTGCATGATACTGTTGTAGATGTGGGGTCGAGGGTGACAGTGATCGTTGTCGGGGCTGCAGTGCTGCTCGTTGCATGAATCGCGCTGCCGCCGTAGGAAGCCGTAATGTCATGCCCACCAACAGCAGTAGGCGTGTATTGTACAGTGCACAGTGAGGGAGTGCCACCATTCAATGCGCACGTTCCAACACTGAAGCTTCCAGTGCCGGTATGACTCCAAGTAATAGTTCCGGTCGGTGGGACTGGCGTTCTTCCCGTGACCGTGTCTGCGACTGTTGCTGTGCATGATACGATCTGGTCGGGCGCAATTGCCAGTGGTGTGCAGGTCACGGTCGTTGTGGTCGGGTCCTGTGTGACGGTAATTGTTGTCGGAGTTGTGGTTGCGCTTACGTCATGGGTCGGGTCTCCGCCATAGCTCGCACTAATGTCGTGAGGTCCAGTTGCCGTCGGTGTGTATTGTACAGTACAAATTGATGGTGTGCCACCGTTGAGAGTGCAGGTGCCGACGCTGAATGATCCAGTTCCACTGTGACTCCATGTTATCGTCCCGGTCGGACGTGTTGGAGTGGCCGAGGTGTCAGTTACTGTTGCGGTGCATGAGACGACTTGTGTCGGGGCGACCGCTGATGGAGTGCATGAGACGGCTGTGCTGGTTGCATGAGTCCCCAGCGTCACAGTAAGAGCGAACGTATTCTCGCTTCCCAAGTGTCCCGAGTCCCCACTATAGGTGCCTGTGATAGTGTCGGTCCGCGCAGATGTCCCAGAAGGCGTGAAACTGGCAGAGCATGTAGCAGAAGCTCCACTACCGCTCATAGTGCAGGGAGAGCCGCTGAATGTTCCGGTCCCACTACTACTGAAAGTAACGCTGCCCGCGGGGGTCGTCGGAGTACTGGACGTGTCCATTACCGTCGCGGTACAATTTGTGGAAGCACCAATCGCGACACTCGCAGGAGTACAGGAAACAGTTGTTGTGGTCGCGGCTGCGGTCACAACTGCGTTTACATTCTGGTCAGTGTGGCTCGGCTGAGAGTTTCGTATAACGCCTCCCGAACTATCACGAGCAGCACCAGTCGCTAGGACAGAGTCAACAACACGCAAAGAAGCATCGTACGTACCCGGTCCAATCGCACCATAATCGTGGACCACGACAGCTCCCGTCGCACCCAGATCCTGGGTTCCATCACCAAAGTCCCAGAAGAAATTGGTCGCAGCTATCGTAATATCTTCAGGATCACTACTGGCCGAACCGTCAAACCGAATACAGGTTCCCGGCACTCCAGAAATACAGCTAGGGTCAGAGACCTGAGAGGTAGTGAAGCTGGCCGTCGGCGGATTATTGCTTATCGTAATCGTATCAGTTGTAATCGCACCAGGACCAAAGCCTGGTATCACGGCCGCGTTCCTATCAACAAACTTGAGGTCGGACAATGATATAGTCGTAGTGCCCGACTTGATTATCTCGAACGCAACATTAGCCAAGAGAACATTAGTGTTAATGAATACTGCACCCTTTGGTGCTAGGTAGGTAAACCCGACTAGTGCTTTCCCGGGTACTGGTTGTGTGAATGCGAGAGAGCCGCAGCCGCTCGCACAAGAGTTCCAGTTACAACCACCCGTCACAGCACCTCCTGCAAGATAGACTGGACATACGCTTCCGACGGAGCCCAACAATACCGTACCACCCGGCTGTCCCGGAGCATTAGCACAATCTGGATAACCGGTACAGAGGGCGCTTGGATCGGCCTGTGGTACGAGAAATGCTGGATCGTAATTAATAGCGAATTGCCAGCCGAAGACAGCAGGTGCTATGAGAGAATCTCCCGTATTGAAGGTGTTGAGGTTGTCAGCATCATAGACAACAGTCTCGCCTGCGTTCCAGATACCGTCAGCATTGTTATCGATGAACTTGATTTTCGCGTCGGTCTTCAGAGTGGAACCTGTCGCGGGAGTGATCCCGGCAACAATTGGCTCAACATTCGACGAACTAGGATCGTATACATTGTTGAGGTTGGTGTCGTATACGACGGTCTCGCCCTTATCCCAGATATTGTTGTTGGTATCGTTAAGCTTGAGATGCGAGTCAGTCGAAAGCACCTGGCCAGTCGCAGGGTTAGCGGCGCCAGTTACCACGGCTCCGGCTCTGAAAGTTAGGCCGGTTGTAAGAGTGCCCAAGGGTGTCACTGTGACGTCCGACTGAGATTGGCTGTTCGAGTCTAGCTGCACAAACGAACTTGTCGCCAACCCTCCGACTGAATGACCTGGAGGGATTGAGCTCAGCGATATGGACGCGATGAGCAGTATTGCTAGCCCTAGGATGAGTAGTTTTTTGTGATTCATTGTTCTGCTAGCATCCTCCGTTCAGATCATCCAAGAGTCCAAGATGTGTGTTGGACAGATTAGTAGTGATTACGGGGCTTAAACAAAGCTGCAAGGTTCGCCTTTGCTTTTCCGGATGTTATAAAAAAAGGTGCTTAGTGTGTGTTCTTTTGGATTTACTAGGATTACTACAGATATACGCAGGACAAAGCCCAGAAGGATGGTGAAGAGTGCTTTTTGCAAGATCCTCGAGAACCGACAGTGTCGTTCACCATTTGTCAGGTTAGGGTTTTCCCAAAGTCTGATGCGCAGATAGACATGTCCTGAATGTCTATGACTCCATCCCGGTTAAGGTCAGCCTCAGAATAATACGCAGGGCTCCCCAGAACGCTTCCGAAATGTCCGGCTATCAAGGACAAGTCCGATATGTCAACTCTGCGGTCTCGATTTACATCTCCACGGAAGGTGAGGACGAGTGTCGAGTTGATAGAGTTGTTTGTCGTCTGAAGCTCAGATGTTACCGGGTTCACTCTGACGGTCACGGAGAGTGTTCCTGGCTGTTGTCCGGTCGAGTTCCAGTCGAACGTGACGGTGGTAGTGCGAGCACTTGCTATCGTGATTGGAATGCTACTTTTGACGACCGAGTTTATTGAGAGTGTGACCTGAGATGATTCGTCAAAGACGCCGAGGTTGGCGACCACAGTCGATATTCTCACGATCTCGCCTGAGCGAGGAGTGATCGTTGGAAGTGTGGCAGAGAGTATTGCGAGGTCGTGTAGCATGGTAGACTTTCCGAACTCGCCGCCTACCAAGGTTAGATCCACAATGTCAGTCACACCATCATGGTTCAGGTCCGCGTCAGGATAATAATTCGGCTTGGTCTTTACTGCTCCAAAATGCGATGCGACCGTTGCTAGATCTACAATGTCCACTTTCCCGTCTCGGCTGACGTCCCCCCGGAAAGTTAAGGGAAATGGTGCGGAAGCGTTGACTGAATTGTTTGTGGTAAGAAATTCTCCCGCGACCGTGTTGACTGTTGCCTTGACTAGATAGTTGCCTGCGAGACTTCCTGTGGAGTTCCACGGAAGGATCCAAGTTGATGTTTGTGCAGCGGTTATTGTAATGGGTTTGCTATAGACGAGAGTGTTGTTAGCGTAACACTTTACAGTTGAAGACTCGGTGTAATCTCCAAGATTTGTAACTGTGACCGAGATGTTCATGGTTTCACCAACCCGATGAAACGGTAGGACAGGGGGGAGAGCGGCTGATACCGCGTTGAGATCGTGGACTTTGACTACATCGGAGGTTATGAGGTACAGATTGTCGGTGTGGTACGGGTTTCCAAGCTGCTGGTCCGAAGCGTAGACAATCCACAACTTCTTGGACGATGTCTGGACTATTGTGGGTTGCTTTTCTTGGCTGCTGATATTTGGGGCAAGCGTCTGCTCTGGGCTCCACGATACTCCATTGTTTGTCGAGTTCTTGTAGAATAGATCATACTGGTAGGTGGGCACTCCTGATACTGTGCCGTTGTAGACGTTTCTGCTCCAGAATAGCCACAGGGTCTGGTTTCGGTCTTGTGCTATCGATGACCAGTCGTCATCAACGCCAGCATTCGTCACTAGAGCCGGACTAGTCCATGTTAATCCGTTCCATATTACATCGTCGAGAACGTTTGATGCGCCAGTGCCCGTGTTGGAACTGTAGAACACCCAGACTCTTCCATCATTGGCTTGCAGAATACTCGGCAACTTCTCCTCGTCCGATGTTGAGCCAACCAGCAGGGACTCTGGTCCCCACGTGTTGTTGAGTATCTTGTAGTAGATGTCTCCGCCGGCGTTGGCTATTGTGCATCTAGTCCATACGAGCATTACTCGCCCGTCTTTCAGCCTGGCCATCGCCGGGGTGAGATCATCACCAGCGGCCTGGACCAAGGGGACGGGACTACTCCAGACCCCGTTAGTGTATCTTTGAGTGTAGATGTCATAGGTTCTCTGGCTGGAGCACGCGCCCGATCCGGTGCTTCCTCTAGACCATGCTAAGATGATTGTTCCATTCGTTAACTGTGCGAGTGTTGGTGTTATGTCGTCGTATGTTCCGCCACTATTGACCAGTGGGATTTGTCCACTCCATCCAAATCCATTGTTCACCATTAGGTAGACTTGGCCGTAGGTTCCAACCACCTTCTCCCAAGTTAGCCAGATAGAGCCGTTGGTGGCTTGGAGAAGCTTTGGGAAGATGTTTGTCGCCGGATCAGTGCCCGGTAGAGCAGTCGGTGAACCCAAAGGCGTCCCGTGAACCGGCGCGATTATCTTAGACGCTATCGTTGCCGAGGAGAGGATGATTAGTAGGAGGATTGTGGCGGAACGTTTCATCTTACTCCTTCATCGCATATTGTACAACTAGATAGTAGGTTTCGGATTCCCAAAAAATGGGGATATTGATGTCAGCCCCGCCGCCTTACGGGCGGACCACGAAGCTGAACGTCGCGTTGTTGTTCGGCGACGTTGACATGAACGATGGGTCGCCGATAGGCGGCGCTGTCGAGGAGGTGCTGAAGTATACTGTCGCCTGCACGGAGTAGGTACCTGGGACCGTCGGGACGAAGGCAGCTGCGAATCTCGGATCCTGGTTGCCGTTGATGGTTTGCCCTGTGTTTAGCTGTACTACTTGAGTGTAAACCGGCTGGTTGGCGCCCCCGTCGTTCGTGACAACGAACCGGACATACGCCCATACAGCCTGGTTACCGTCGTTAACGACGAAAGCCTGGAGCGGGTCCGAGCCGCCTTGTAGCTTGCCTTGTTGTGAGATGCTGAACTTCTTCCATTGTGCTCTGACGCTCCACTGGAAGAAGCTGGCATGTGCACCTGTTACTTGTCCAACTGTGATTGTTGCGGTCGCAGTGTCCGTTTGTCCGGAGTTGTCTGTCACGGTCAGCGTTACGGTGAATGTGCCTGTCGTGGTGTACGCGTGTGTAGTGGTTACTCCCGAGCCCGTTGTGCCGTCGCCGAAGTCCCATGCATAGCTGACTATGCTTCCATCGTCGGTGCTAGTTGACGCGTCGAAGCTAACCGTGTCTCCGACGTTCGGGTTGGTGGGTGAGAAGGTGAATCGTGCGTGTGGCTTCTGGTCGGTGATTACTCTGACGCTGAAGCTGCTGTGGAATGCGATGGTGAAGTGTACGTGGTAGTTGGTTCCGTCCGATGTTATGGTGAAGGGTATGCTTGTACCGTTGACTAGGACTTGTATCGAGCTCTGGCTTGGTACGCTGCTGACTGGGATGGTCACATCGTAGGACCCGGTTGTGCCAGCCGTTCCTGTTGTTGTGAAATCTAGTTCCGTGCCTGTGAAGGTCAAGCCAGTTACTGTGGCATTGCTCGAGACAGAACATGTGCCTGATCCGCAAGTTGTACTGCTGGTTGAGGTTACCGATACAGTGTTGCTTGCTCCGCTACTTACGGCATGCGTCGAGTCGTTTGGCGTGTAAGTGGCACTGGCTATGACAGTCCCAAGAGTTGATGGCATTATCGTTGCTGAGCAACTGGAGGTTGTGCTGTTGACGCCAGCTAGAGTGCATGGTGTGCCGGTGAAGGATCCTGTTGCTGTTCCAGTGTTGGTGAAGGCAACTGTGCCTCCGGGTGCGACGGGCGATATTGAGGTGTCTTTCACGAATGCTGTGCATGTAACTGTTTGACCGGTCGAGACGGATGTTGGTGAGCATGTCACGATGGTCATTGTAGACCTTAGTCCTACCGTCACCGTGTTGCTCGTGCTTGGACCGCTACCGCTGTGGACGCTATCTGTCGGGGTGTACGTGGCGCTACCTATGACCGTTCCTGAGCTGGATGGCATGAACGACACTGAGCAGGTGGAGGTTGTCGCGTTGACACTTGCAAGGGTGCAAGGTGTTCCAGTGAAAGATCCAGACGCTGTGCCTGCATTGGTGAATGCTACGGTTCCGCCGGGTGCCG
>Ga0209236_1001225_pt1 | contig 15476 bp, 15 predicted proteins | sample GraSoi013_1_40cm_FD_185819 | JGI IMG/M metagenome (GOLD analysis project Ga0209236, IMG submission 185819) | Grasslands soil microbial communities from the Angelo Coastal Reserve, California, USA - Sample 09_27_2013_1_40cm (SPAdes) (version 2) | ecosystem: Environmental > Terrestrial > Soil >... | reverse complement strand
AAGCCGCGGCTGACGATCAGCTCGTACTCCTTGCGCATCTCGCGAGCGAGCGCGCGCACGTAGCGCTCGTGCGAGCCGTAATAGTTGTCGAGCATGATCGTGGCGATGACACCCGGCGACGCCGCCGTCATGAACGGCTCGGCGAACCCCTTGCCCCCGCCCGCGCAGCGCTGGAACAGCTCGCACTCGGCCACGGCTTCGCCGAGGTCGGTGTAGGCCACCTCGGCGATCGCCTGGGGGGCGTCGTTGATGCGGGCGGCGCCGGAGCGCGCGCGCGACAGCCGCGCCAGGTAGTCCGGGTGGTCGGCCATGTCGCGTGACATGCGCCGCTTGCTCGCGCCGCCGAAGCCCTTCATGCGCCTGGCGGGATAGGTCGAGAAGCCGACGCGTGGCTGCTCGCCGTCGTTGCCGACGTCCACGCCGGCCTCGAGCTGCTTGCGCACGACGTGAGACACGGCCGCCTCGGCCTCGCGCGCCAGCGCGGCGGGATCGACGGCCTCGCCGCGGTCCTGCTGCACGAGCAGGTCGCGGAGCGCCGGAGGACGGGGAAGGCTGCCGACGTGCGTGGTGAGGAAGCGGTGCTCGCTGCGTTTCATGAGGCCTCCTGGGCAATGACGCCGGCGCGAAGCAGGCGCTCGATCTCCGCCTCCTCGAAGCCGGCGGCGCGCAACACTTCAACCGTGTGCTGGCCGATGGCGGGCGCTAGCGTCGGCTCCACCTTCTCCTGGCCCTCGATCGCGATCGGGCTGCTCACCGTGAGCGCGGCCCCCGCGCGCGGGTCGTCGATGGGCACGAGCGCGCCGCTCTTCACCATCTGCTCGTCGGTCAGGATGTCGTCGAGCGTCGCCACGACGCCGAAGACGATGCCGCTCGTCTCGAGGATCCGCCGCCACTCCGCCCAGTCCTTCGTCGCGAAGACCTCGTCGAGGATCGCGACGAGCGCGCGCACGTTGGTCCGGCGGGTCGCGACGGTCGCGAAGCGCGGGTCGGTGATGAGGTCGGCGCGCTCGATACAGCGGGCGAACGCGTCCCAGTGCAGCTCAGCGCCGGTGATCGTCATCAGGAACCAGCGCCCGTCGCGGCACCGGTACAGGTTGGCGAGCGCGCTGGCCGCGTCCTCGCGCGCCGGGCGCGTCGGCGTGCGCGCGCCGCACAGGATGCCCTGAACCTGGATCGCGTTCCACCAGAGGCCGTTGGCCATGAGCGACGTCGAGACCATCCCACCCCGTCCCGTCCGCTCGCGCTGGTAGAGCGCCGCCATGATCGCGCCGAAGAGCGACATGCCCGTGGGGTGATCGCCCATGCCGGGCAGCGCGCGCGCCGGTGGCGACTCGGGCGAAGGACGGACGAGATCCATGAGGCCGGTCCGGGCCCAGAGCGCGGTGCTGTCGAAGCCGGGCCGTCCCGCCTCGTCACCGGTCTCGCCGTACGCCGTGAGCGAGGCGTAGATCAGCCGCGCGTTGAGCGGAGCAAGGTCCTCGTAGCGCACGCGCAGGCGATGCCGCGCGTCGAACGGCAGGTTGGTCACGAAGACGTCGGCGCTTTGCACCAGACGGTTGAGCACGCGCTGCCCGTCCTCGCTTCGGAGATCGATGGCCACGCTCCGCTTGCTCCGGTTGTCGACGATCCACGGGAAGTTGTACGGGCTGGACGGATAGCCGACGCCACGAACGCGATAGACGTCGCCAGTCGGCGGCTCGATCTTGATGACGTCGGCGCCGAAGTCGGCCATCACGGTCGTCGACACGGGCCCGGCGATGAAGTTGGCCGCATCGATCACGCGGATGCCGTCGAGGAGGCGGGTCACTTCGCGTCGATCCCGACCAGCTCCACTTCGAAGATGAGGGTGGCGCCCGGAGGGATCACGCCGCCCGCCCCGCGATCGCCGTAGCCGAGATGCGCGGGGATGATGAGCTTGCGCTTGCCGCCCACGCGCATCGAGCCGACGCCTTCGTCCCAGCCCTTGATGACGCGGCCGCGCCCGATCGGAAACACGAGCGGCTCGCCGCGGTCGTGCGACGAATCGAACTTCTGGCCGCTCTTGAGCCAGCCCGTGTAGTGCACCTTCACCGAGTCGCCGGGCTTCGGCCGCGCGCCGGTGCCCTCGACGAGCTCCACGTAGCCGAGCCCGGTCGCGGTCTCGACGATCTGCTCATCCATGGTTTGCGTCCCTCGTGACGAGCGTGACCTCGGCCTCGGGGTCCAGCTCCAGCAGGTCGTTGTGCCAGTTGAACGCCACGCACTGGGTCGTGCGCCAGATCAATTCCTCGATCTGGCGCGGCGAGAAGCGCGCGGCGAGCCGGTCGAAGAGCCGCCGGCGCAGGTCGTGGACGACGCGCGGCGCCACTCCCGCCGCCGGCGCTCGCATCCCGGCCCAGAGGATGAAGCGGGCGAGATCGATGACGAGGCTCTCGTCGCCATCGAATCCCGGATGCTGACCGACCGTTCCGTTCGCGTCCAAGCTGGCGCCGCCGACCGTCGCGAGGTACTCCACCTGCGCCGTGGTCAGCCCGGTCCCGAGCGCCCGCGGAGTGTGGTGACTCACACAGTAGTCGCAGCGCGTGACGTGCGAGACGACGAGGATCGCGATCTCGAAGTGTCGCGCGTCGACCGGGCTCTCGCGCTTGAGGTCGAGGAGCTGGCCCCACACGTGACGGATGACGATCGGCGAATGGGCCATCGTCGCCCACAGGTGACGAAAGTCGGGATAGACGCGCTCGCACTCGTCCCACAGCGACACGAGGTCAGGCGCGACCTCGTCGCGCGTCAGCGGCGTCAGCAGCGCCATCGTGCTTGGACCATGCAGGCCTCCCGCGAACGCCGCGATCGTACCGCAGAACGCGGCTCGATCAAGTCGGGAGCGCGCCGCGCTGGTTCGTGTAGAGGGGGCATCGATGCGGAGACTCACGGCGGTGACGATCGCGGCGATCACGATGCTGGCGGCGGGCGCGGCGTTCGCCCAGGGACCGATCAAGATCGGCTTTCTCGCGCCGCTGTCCGGGGCCATCGCCCAGGCCGGCAAGGACATGTACAGCGGCTGCGAGCTGTTCTGGGAGGAGAGCGGCTGGCAGATCGCCGGCCGTAAGCTGGACGTCATCCTCGAGGACAACGAGGGCATCCCGGCCACCGCGCTGACGCGGCTCCGCAAGCTCGTCGAGACCGACCACGTCCACATGGCGGGCGGCGTGATCCTCTCCAACGTCGCCTACGCGCTCGTCCCCTACATCGAGGCGCAGGGCATCCCCAGCTTCTACCCCATCAACTCCGCCGACGACCTCACGCAGCGCAAGCGTCCCAAGTGGCTGGTCCGGACCGGCTTCGCCGCGAGCCAGTACATGCATCCGTTCGGCGAGTACGCGGCCAAGGTCCTCGGCTACAAGAAGGTCGTCACGATCGGGCTCGACTACGCATTTGGCTGGGAGACCGTGGGCGCGTTCCAGAAGAGCTTCGAGGACAACGGCGGCCAGGTCATCCAGAAGCTGTGGACGCCGCTCAACATCCAGGACTACGGACCGTACGTCGCCCAGATCAAGCGGGACACCAGCGCCGTCTTCATCAACGGGCTGGGCCGGTGGACGGTGCTCTTCGCCAAGGAGTGGGCGGCCAGCGGCCTCAAGGACAAGATCCCGCTCATCGCCGGGGGCACATATTCCGACGAGCACGTGCTGCCCCAGCTCGGCGACGAGTCCATCGGCGTGATCAGCGCGCACAACTACTCGGCCGCCCTCGACACGCCGGAGAACCGGCGCTTCCGGGCCGCCTACGAGAAGAAGTTCAACCGGTCGACCTCGGTCTACTCGGAGAACTGCTACAGCGGGGCCCAGCTCGTGAGCGCCGCCATCAAGGCGGTCAACGGCAGGGTCGAGGACCGGGCCGCGCTCATGAACGCACTGCGCACGGCGGAGATCAAGGATGCGCCGCGCGGGCCCATCAAGATGGATTCGTACGGCAACCCGATCCAGAACATCTACGTACGCAAGGTCGAGCGCGTGAACGGCAAGCTGCAGAACACGGTGATCTACACGTACCCGGCCGTCAGCCAGTTCTGGAAGTACAACCCGGAAGAATTCCTGAAGCAGCCGGTCTACTCGCGCGACTTTCCTCCCTGCCGGCACTGCTGATGATCGGAGCCGCGTGCTCATGATTGGAGCCGCACTCAAGCGTCGCGAGGATCCGCCGCTGGTCCGCGGCGCCGGACGCTACGTCGACGACCTCGTCCTGCCGCACATGGCGTTCCTGACCATCCTCCGCTCGCCGCACGCGTCCGCGCGCATCGCGGGCGTCGATACGACGCGCGCGGCGAAGCTCCCCGGCGTGCTCGCGATCTTCACCGCGCGCGATCTCGAGGGCCACGTGGACGCCGAGCCCGCGATCGGCTTTCCTCCGATGGCGCGGCGCCCGCCGCGGCCGCTGCTGGCGCGTGACTTCGTCCGCTACGTCGGCGAGCCGGTCGCGGCCGTCGTCTCGGTGGACCGTTACGTCGGCGCCGACGCGGCCACTGCCATCGAGGTCGAGTACGAGCCGCGGCCCGCGGTGAGCGATCCCGAGGCGGCGCTGGCGCCCGGAGCGCCGAGGGTCCACGCCGAGTTCCCCGACAACGTCGTCTTGCGCTGGAGCTGGAGCGAGGGCGACGTCGAAGGCGCGTTCGCGCGCGCGGCTCGCGTCGTTCGCCTGCGCCTGGTGAATCAGCGCGTCGCCGGGGTCGCGCTCGAGCCGCGCGGCTGTGTGGCCGAGTACCGAGGCGGCGGGCTGACCATGTGGGCGGGAACCCAGACGCCGCATCGTCTCCGCTCCGGCCTCGCTCAGATCCTCCCGGTTGCAAGATCGGTTTCTATGCCGACGAGGCGCTCTGCGGCTTCGCGGCGATGAGGCTCGACCGTCCCGTGAAGCTCGTGCTGACCCGCCGCGAGGATTTCCTCACGACGACGCAGGGCCGCGGCCAGGTGAACGACGTCGAGGCCGCCGTCGCCCACGACGGCACCGTGCTCGCGCTCAGGTGCCGCACGCTCTCGCACCTCGGCGCCTATCTCGAGACGCTCGCGCCGTACGCGGGCATGCTGACCGGCCGGCTGCTCACCGGGCCCTATCGCATCCCGGCCGCCCACTACGAGCTGACCACCGTCTTCACCAACACGATGTCGACGGCGCCGTACCGGGGCGCCGGACGGCCGGAGGCCGCGTACATCTGCGAGCGGACGATGGACGAGGTCGCCCGTCAGTGCGGCCTGGATCCCGCCGACGTGCGCCGCCGCAACCTGATCCGCGCCGACGAGTTCCCGTACAAGACGCCGTCGGGCTTCGTCTACGACTCGGGGCAGTACGAGGCCGCGCTCGACCGCGTGCTGACGCTGGTCGACTACAAGAGCTTCCGCGAGCTCCAGCGCGCGCAGCGTGCCGAGCACCGCTGGCTCGGGATCGGATTCTCGAGCTTCGTCGAGACCGCCGGGGTCGGCCCGTCGAAGACCACACACATCATCGGCTGGGAGAGCGGCGGCGTGCGCGTGGAGCCGTCGGGCAAGGTCACGGTGATCACGGGGACGAGCCCGCACGGCCAGGGTCTGGAGACGGCCTTCGCCCAGATCACGGCGAGTCTCCTCGGCGTGCCGATGGACGACGTCACCGTCCGCCACAGCGACACGGCGATCGTCGCCGCCGGCGTCGGCACGTTCGGCAGCCGCTCGATGTCTGTCGGCGGCCCTGCCATCGCGGCGTCCATCGAGAAAGTGCTGGAGAAGGCCAGGCGCATCGCCGCCGCGCTGCTCGAGGCGGCACCGGCGGACATCGTCGTCGATCGCGGCCGCTTCGGTGTCCGCGGCGTGCCCGGACGCACGGTGTCGCTGGCGGACGTCGCGGCCGCGGCGTGGGCGAGCACGGGACTTCCGCCCGACATGGAGCCCGGGCTCGACGCGACGACCGTGTGGGAGCCGACGAACTTCACGTTTCCCTCGGGCACTCACGCGGCCATCGTCGAAGTCGATCCTGAGTCCGGCGCCATCCGGCTCGTGCGACTCGTCGCCGTGGACGACTGCGGGCGCGTGATCAATCCGCTGCTGGTCGAGGGACAGATTCACGGCGGCCTGGCCCAGGGCATCGGCCAGGCCCTCTGGGAGCACCTCGCGTACGACGACTCGGGCCAGTGCGTGACCGCATCGTTGATGGACTACGCGATCGCGAAGGCCGCGCTGCTGCCGACGTTCGAGCTGGACAGCATCGAGACACCCTCGCCGGTCAACGTGCTGGGCGCCAAGGGCTGCGGCGAGAGTGGCACGATCGGCTCGACGCCGGCCATCGTGAACGCGGTGATCGACGCGCTCGCGCCGTTCGGGGTCGCTCACCTCGACATGCCGCTGGCGCCCGCGAGCATCTGGGCAGCGGTCGAACACGCGAGGAGGACACGATGATCCTGCTGGCCACGGCGTTCTCGGTGGTACTGCTGCTTGCGGGGCTCGCTACCCCTGCCCTGGCCCAGACGGTGAACGTCTACACGGCCTGGCCGGAGTCGCTGTCCCAGCCGATCTTCAAGGCGTACACGGCGAAGACGGGCGTGCAGGTCAACTTCATCCGCCTCTCGACCGGTGAGCTCGTCGCCCGCGCGACGGGAGAGAAGAACAACCCGCGCGCCGACGTCATCTGGGGCGCGCCGGGTGACGGCTTTGCGGCGGCCAAGGAGGCCGGGCTCCTCGAGCCGTACCGCCCGCCGACCTGGGACCGGATCCCGCCCGAGCTGAAAGACCGTGACGCGTACTACACAGCCGTCGCCAAGAACACGCTGATCTTCATGTCCAACGCGAAGCTCTTGAAGGAGAAGAACCTCAAGCCTCCGACGTCGTGGATGGACCTCCTCGATCCCGCATACAAGGGTCAGATCCAGACGGCGGACGCGCGGACGTCGGGCACCGCGCTGACGCGGATCCTGTCCATCTACTACGCGCTCGGCAAGGACGAGGACAAGGCCGTCGACTACCAGAAGAAGCTGCATCGGAACGTGCAGGTCTACACCAAGAGTGGCGGCGGCTGCACGATCCCGGCCGCGCTCGGCCAGACGACCGTGTGCATCGCCCACATGCCCGACGCCATGGAGGCCAAGAAGAAGGGCTACGACATGGTCGTCTCCTTCCCGCGCGAAGGCGTCGCCGCCGTCATCGAGGGCGTCGCGCTGGTGAAAGGCGCGCGGAATCGCGAGGTGGCCACGAAGTTCATCGACTGGACGTTCAGCAAGGACATGCAGGACCTGCTCGACAAGAACGACGTCTACATGCTGCCGACGCTGCCGGACGCCAGCATCGACGCCGCCGTGCAGAGCCTCATGAAGGAAGCGAAGCTCCTGCCCGTGGACCTCGAGTGGGTCGGAAAGAACCGCAAGCGGCTGGTGGAGCGCTGGGTGAACGAGGTCATCAAGGAGTGAGCCGGGGCCGGGACCCGGTCGTCGCCCCGGCCGTCGTGCTCGTGTGGGCGGCCGTGCTGCTGTTCGTCCTCTACCCGATGTCCCGGTTGCTTGCGCTGACGTTCTGGGACGGCGGCCCGACGCTCGAGGCCGTGCGCGGCCTGCTCGGTGACTGGACCCATCGCGCGGCGCTCGTGAACAGCCTGCTGCTCGCCATCCTGGTCGGCACCGCCGGCACCGCGCTCGGCTTCGCCTTCGCGCTGCTCGCCGTGCGCAGCAACCTGCCGCGCTGGAGCGAGCGCGCGCTCGACGCGGTGGTCCTGTTGCCGCTCATCTCGCCACCGTTCACCGCCGCCATCGCGCTCATCTTCGCCCTCGGCCCGCGTGGGCTCCTCTCGTACCACGTCTTCGGGCTCACCAACGTCAACATCTACGGGCTCTCGGGCACGCTGCTGTCGGAGACGCTGACCTACTTCCCGATCGCGTACCTCACGCTCAAGGCCGTGCTCGCCAACATCGACGCGACGCTCGAGGACTCGGCCTTCAGCCTCGGCGCCCGGCGCTGGCGCGTCTTCGCCACGGTCACGCTCCCGCTGGCCACGCCCGGCGTCGCCAATGCGTTCCTGCTCGTCTCGGCGGCCTCGCTCGCGGATTTCGCCACGCCCCTCATCCTCGCCGGCACGAAGTTCCCCGTGCTCCCGACGCAGGCGTTCCTCCAGATCACCGGGCTCTACGACATGCGCGGCGGCGCCGCGCTCTGCTTCCTGCTGCTCGTCCCCACGCTGGCGATCTTCGCGGGCCAGCGCCGCTGGCTCGAGCGGCGCGGCGGCTCGTTCGTCACCGTCACCGGCAAGGCCAGCGCCGCGACGCGAGTGAAGAGCCTCTCCCCGGCGGCGATCGTCGTGCTGGCCGCGGCGTGCGGGCTCGTCGTCGCGCTCGTCCTCGTCTGCTACCTGATCATCGTCGCGGCCTCGCTCGTCCGGGGCCTGGGCGCCGACAACAGCCTCTCGCTGGCCCACTACGCCCACGTCTTCAGCGGCGGCCTCAAGGCGGTGCGCGACACGCTCTTCATCGCGATCGTCTCGATGCCGGTGGGCGGGCTCTTCGCGGTCGTGCTCGGGTTCCTGGTGGCCCGGACGCAGTTCCCCGGCCGGCGCGCGCTCGAGTTCGCCGCGATGATCAACTACGCGCTGCCGGGGACGATCGTGGGCATCGCCTACCTGGTGGCCTTCAACGACCCGCCGCTGGCGCTGACCGGCACCGCGTTCATCCTCGTCGTCTGCTACGTCTTCCGCTACAGCCTGGCCGGCACGCGCGCCACCACCGCCGTGCTCGCGCAGATCGATCCGGCCATCGAGGAAGCGTCGGCGAGCCTGGGCGCCCGCCGCGACGTCACGTTCCGGCGCGTGGTGCTGCCGCTGGTGCGTCCCGCATTGCTGGCCGGCATGACGGTGCTCTTCATCCGGGCCATGACCGCGATCAGCGCAACGATCTTTCTCGTGTCGCTCGACTGGTCGCTCGTCACCGTCCGCATCCTGGAGGGCATCACCAACCTCGAGCTGGGACAGGCCTCGGCGTTCTCGGTTCTGGTGATCTTGCTCGTGTACCTCGCCGTGCTCGTCGCCGGCCTGGCCATGCGGCGACTGAACGCGGGCAGCCTCGGTCGCGCAGGCACGCTGCTCGGCGGGTAGCGCGTCGATGATCCAGCGATGGTGACGGCTGACCCCGCGCAGCGCGCAGGCGCCCGGCTCAGGCTCGAGCGCGTCTCGAAGAGCTTCACGCGCGAGGGACAGAGCGCGTTCGCCGCGGTCCGCGACGTGAGCCTCACGGTGGAGCCCGGCGAGCTCGTGACGCTGCTCGGCCCGTCGGGCTGCGGCAAGACCACGACGCTCCGCGTCGTCGCCGGCTTCGAGCAGCCCGACGAGGGCCGCGTGTACGTCGGCGAGCAGGACGTGACCGACCTGATCGTCTACCGGCGGTCCATCGGCTTCGTCTTCCAGAGCTACGCGCTGTTTCCCCATCTGACGATCTTCGACAACGTCGCGTATGGGCTGCGCGTGCGGCGACTGCCCGCGGCCACGATCCGCGCGCGGGTCGGCCAGGTGCTCGAGCTGGTCGGGCTGCCCGGTTACGAGCGCCGCTTCCCCAACCAGCTCTCGGGCGGAGAGCAGCAGCGCGTGGCGGTGGCGCGGGCCGTCGTGGTCGAGCCCCAGCTCCTGCTCTTCGACGAGCCGCTGTCGAACCTCGACGCCAAGCTCCGCGTCCAGATGCGCGCCGAGCTGTCGCGGCTGCAGCGGCAGCTCGCCATCACCACCGTGTACGTCACCCACGATCAGGAAGAGGCGATGGCGATCTCGGACCGGATCGCCGTGATGCGACAGGGCGTGATCGCCCAGGTGGGCACCGCCGAGGAGCTCTACCGCACGCCGCGCTCGGCGTTCGTCGCCCAGTTCATCGGCCGCGTGAACCTCGTCGAGAGCCGCGTCCTCGGCGCCACCGGTGACCGCGTGGCGGTGGATCTGTGGGGCGCCTCGCTGAGCGTCGCGACCGATGACGCCTACGCTCCAGGCCAGCGGCTCTTCCTGGTCCTCCGCCCGGAGTCGCTCACGCTCGTGCCTGAGTCGGCCAAGGCCACTGAGGGCGAGGTCGTCGTGCCCGGCGTCGTGCGCAGCCGGATGTATCTCGGCGAGAAAGTCGAGTACGCCGTGGAGGTGGCGGGCACGCTGCTCGAGGCCCTGACCTACGATCCCGCGCGCCGCCGCCTGTTCGACGTCGGCGCCCGCGTGGGCGTGAGCTGCGAGGCGGCGTCGGTTCGCGCTCTCACCGCCGAGTCACACTCGTGACGGCGGTGCGCGGTCTCGTGGCCGCGTTCGTGATCGTCATCTCGTGCGCCGGCCTCGCTGGCGCTCAGTCCTGCCCTGCCCCTCGCACGCTGGTCGATACCCCTGTGGGCCTCAAGTACTGCGCCGATCCTGCGTTCGCCACGACTATCGAGGCCGGCGTCGCGAAAATCCGCCAGGACGTCCGCGCCCAGCGCCAGGCCGGCCGCCTCATCATCTACGCCAGCACCCCCATCAGCCCTCGGGGCGGCGGAGTCGAGAAGGTCAACCTTGCGATCGCCGCCTCGGTCAAGGCTCGGCTCGAGAAGATGTACGGCCACGGGGCCTGGGTCATCGATCCCGGCGTGTACCAGCTCCCGAAGGTGGACGGCAAGGACGCGGGAGGCAGCGAGTACATGGTGATGTGGACGCGCGTCCTCGGCGGCGACGACGGCGCCGGCCGCGACATCGACACGGCCCACTTCACGGGGCCGGCCGACATGCGCGCGTTCTTCGGCTGCGGCCCCGAGGATGTGACCGGATGCCTCGGCCGCTGGCTGGACGCTCGCAGCGCCACGGACGCCGAGCTTCGTCGCGTGGCCGGCGACACCGAGGCGCGCCGCGCGTTCGTGAGGTACTACGCGCTTCGCGCCTCGACCGCGTATTCTGCCGGCGCTCACGACGAGTGGAACATCTTCGTCCGCATCAACCGCAAGCGGACGCTCGGGGACCAGATCGCGATCTTCTTCGAGGGACGCTCGGCGTCGCCCGCCGAGATGGAGACGGAGATCTCGCCCGGCTACGAGGCGCGCTGAGCCCCGGCATGTCTCGCCAGGGCATCGTGGTGGCCATCGTCGTCGGAAGCTTGATCGCGGCGCTGGCCGTGCTCGTCTGGCGGGAGAACGAGCGCCGCTACGCTGCGCTGGCCATCACGGGCTGCTTCGGCGACAGTGCGCAGTCCCCACTCGGCGTTTCGCAGGGGTGTACGGGCGCCAAGCGCCTGTGCCGGGATTCGCCGCCGTTGCTGGACTGGCGGCACTACTGCAACTAGCTCTCGGGCGGACGGCTTACAGCTGAGTTCCCTTGGCTGGGCCGCGAAACTTCTTCGGGACCGCGTCCAGCGAATCCGTCAGGTGGATGTCGCCCCGCTCGTCGATCCAGCGATACAGCGAGGTCGGGCGACGGGACGGCGGATCACTCGGGGTCAGTGACGAGGCCGGCGGACCCGGCGGAGGGTTCGGAATCCAGACCCACGTGTACGGCGTCGTGGTCCCGTCGCCCCGGAGCACGTACCGCCCGTTCGGGTATTCGACGACGTTCGGCACCGGCGCGACCGAGATCGTGCTTCGCGACGGCGGGGCGTAGCTCACCGGCGGATCGTAGTACGCCGGCGGGGCGTACGCCGGCGGCGCGTAAGTCGGCGGCGCGTAATAGGACGGCGGGGCGTAATACGACGGATCGGGATACGTCGGCGTCGAGTAGTACGTGGGCGGCGCGTAGTATGAAACGAACGGCGGCACGACGAAGCCGAAAGGCACGAAGGGCCGGAAGAAGTGATGCGGGAAGACGTGATGCTGGACGAACGGGCGCGCGACGAAGGGACGGTGCACGAACGGGTGCTGCACGAACGGATGTGATACGAACGGACGCGACACGATGGGACGTCCCACGATAGCGCGACCGCCGGCGACCGCGACGCTCGAAGCGAGCGCGAGATCGAGCGCCACGATCAGCGAGAGCCCGGCGGCGATTCGCGACAGCGTCATGAGCCGAGTCTGCGCCGGCGCTCGACGGTCGTCAACTGGCTTGCTCCTCCATCGCCCTTGACAGACGTTTCCGGCGAGCCCAAAGCCACCCAAGCGCGGCGGTACGCTCACACGGGCCTCGGCCTGGGATCCACCGGTGATCGATCCCCGGCTGACTCAATCGGTCGGTCTATATCAGTTCGCAGGCCTGACGAGTAACCGCCTCGTGCGGTACGCGTTCACCGACGAGGCGAGCGGCCCGGGCGACATGAGCCTCAAGGGCGATCTGGCCGAGTCGTGGGCGGCGAGCCCCGATCACCGCGTGTGGACGTTCAAGCTGCGCCAGGGCGTGAAGTGGCAGAACCTGCCGCCGCTCAACGGCCGCGAGCTCACCGCCGCCGACGTCAAGTACTGCTTCGAGCAGTACGCGAAGGAAGGCGTGCAAGCGTTCACGTTCCAGGAAATCGAAGGGATGGAGACGCCGGACAAGCACACGCTGCGCGTCCATCTCAAGACGCCCAACACGCTGTTCCCGCAGAACGTCGCCGAGCCCGTCACCCTGATTTTCTCGCGCGAGGTGCTCGAAGAGGACGGCGACTTGAAGAAGCGCCTCATCGGCACCGGGCCCTACATCGTCAAGGAGCACACCCGCAAGGTCCGCGTGGTGCTCCAGCGCAACCCCGACTACTGGGACAAGGGCCGGCCGTACGTCGACGAGTACGTGATCCTGTCGACGCCGGACGCGGCGACGCGCCTGGCCGCGTTCCGCACCGGCCAGGCCGACTTCATCTGGGTGGCGAGCCCCTCGGAGGTCGAGACGATCATCAAGACCAACCCCGCCACCGTCGTGCAGGCGTACCACAACACGCTGGCGCCCTTCGGTCTGGCGCTGGCCCAGGACCGGGCGCCGTTCAACGACGTGCGGGTCCGGCGCGCCGTCTCGATGGCCATCGATCGACAGAAGATGGTCGACACCGTGTTCGAGGGCCACGGGATCCTCGGCTGGGGCGTGCCATACATCTACTACCAGGACACCCCGCCCACGGCGAAGGATCTGGGGCCGTGGTGGCAATACCGTCCTGCCGACGCCAAGAAGCTGCTGGCCGAGGCGGGTCACCCGAACGGCTTCGAGACGACACTGTTCTATTACGAGTACTTCCCGCAGATGACCTCGGAAGTGCAGCTCGTGCAGCAGGACCTCAAGAGGAACCTCAACATCAACGTGAAGATCACCAAGCTCGACTACACGACCTATTACGGCCGCTACGTCGAGAGCAAGTGGGACGGGATGTCGTGGGGATTCCAGTCGGGCCACGCCGTCGGCCTCGACGAGCGGACCTACATGTACATGCACTCCCGATCGACCAAGAATTTCTTCCGCGTCAACGATCCCGTCATCGACGAGCTGACGACGAAGCTGCGGCGAACGCCGGACAAGGCCGAGCAGCGGCTCATCGCCAAGAAGATCGTCGACCGCGAGTACGACCAGGTGCTCAGGATGTGGATGCCCTACGACAACGGGTTCCTGGTCTTCCAGCCGCACGCCCGAAACATGGCGGCGGTCGCGATGCGGCGGACCGACGGCTACGGCTCGCCGTCGCTGGCCCGGGCCTGGATGGAGAAGTAGCGGAGCGCGCGGGCCGGCCATGTACAAGTACGTCCTCCGGCGGCTTCTGCTGGCCGTCCCCGTGCTGTTGCTCTCGTCGCTGATCGTGTTCGGGCTGATGCGGGTCATGCCGGGCGACGCGCTGACCGCCCTGATGGCGGAGTCCGGCAACGTGGGCGAGAAAGAGCTGGCCAAGCTGCGGCGCGACCTCCAGCTCGACCGGCCGTACGTCGAGCAGTACGCGCTCTGGCTGTGGCAGATGGTGAGCTTCCGTCCCGGCGACTCGATCTTCACCGGCGAGCCCATCGCCACGAGCTTGAAGAAGTCCATCCCGGTGACGCTCGAGCTCGCCACGCTCGCGCTCATCCTCGGTCTGGTCATCGCGGTCCCGATCGGGATCCTCTCGGCCACCCGGCAGAACACGCCGGCGGACTACGCGGGACGCGTGGTCGCGGTCTCCGGGCTCTCCTTGCCCGACTTCTGGCTCGGCACGCTCGTCATCACGTTCGCCGCCATCTGGTTCCGCTGGATCCCGTCCATCGGCTACGTCAGCTTCTGGGAGTCGCCGACGCGAAACCTGCAGCAGTTCCTGCTGCCGGCCGCCGTGCTCGGCTTCCGCCTGTCGGCGGCCACCATGCGCATGACGCGCTCGACCGTCCTCGAAGTGCTCCGCGAGGACTACGTGCGCACGGCCCGGGCCAAGGGCCTCGAAGGCCGCATCGTCGTCTACAAGCACGCGCTCAAAAACGCGCTCATTCCCGTGGTCACGATCGTGGGTGGCCAGCTGGGAACGCTTCTGGCCGGAACGGTGATCGTGGAGACGATCTTCGCGCTGCCCGGGATGGGCCGCCTGACCGTGGAGGCGATTCTGTTCCGGGATTATCCCGTCGTGCAGACCAACGTCATGCTCGTGGCTGGCGCGCTGGTGAGCCTCAACCTCATGGTCGACCTCATGTACGCGTGGCTCGATCCGCGCATCCGGTACCACTGAGCCGCCCTTGGCCATCGCGCGCACCTCCACGTTTGCCGGCGAGCCCGTCGCCGAGGGCCAGGGCTGGCTCGGTGAGCTCGTCACCGCGCTCAGGCGCAACCCGCTCGGCGTCGCGTCGGCCGGGATCATCGTGCTGCTGGCGCTCACGGCCACGTTTGCCGATGTCGTCGCGCCGTACGATCCGCTCGCTCCTCAGCCCGAGATTCGGTTGTCGGCGCCGAGCCGGGCCCATCCCTTCGGCACGGACGACATCGGGCGCGACGTCCTGAGTCGCGTCATCTACGGCAGCCGCATCTCGCTATGGGTCGGGCTCCTCGCGGTCGGAATCGGCACGATCGTCGGCATGCTCATCGGTCTCGTCTCCGGCTACTGGGAGGGCCGGCTCGACATGATGCTCCAGCGCGTCATGGACGCGGTCCAGGCGATTCCGGGCCTGCTGCTGGCGCTGGCGATCGTCTCCGTCTTGCGGCCGAGCACGACCAACGCGATGATCGCCATCGCGATCGTGATCATTCCCGGGAACTCGCGGATCGTGCGCGGCGCCGTGCTGTCAGCCAAACAGAACCGTTACGTCGAGGCAGCCCAGGCGATGGGCTGTCGCCATCTGCGGATCATCGTCCGCCACATCCTGCCCAACGTGACCGCGCCCATCCTGATCATCGCGTCGATCTGGTTCGGCAACGCGATCCTCATCGAAGCCTCGCTGAGCTTCCTCGGCGTCGGCACCCAGCCCCCCGAGCCGTCGTGGGGCCTCATGCTGAGCACGACCGGCCGCGCGTTCTTCGAGCAGGCGCCGTGGCTGGCGGTGTTCCCCGGCCTGGCGATCAGCCTGGCTGTCCTCGGGTTCAACCTCTTCGGCGATACCCTGCGCGACGCCTGGGACCCGAAGCTCCGCCGGTCAGGCTGAGCCCGGTCTCGTCGATGGCGCGCC
>Ga0209236_1001219_pt1 | contig 15521 bp, 10 predicted proteins | sample GraSoi013_1_40cm_FD_185819 | JGI IMG/M metagenome (GOLD analysis project Ga0209236, IMG submission 185819) | Grasslands soil microbial communities from the Angelo Coastal Reserve, California, USA - Sample 09_27_2013_1_40cm (SPAdes) (version 2) | ecosystem: Environmental > Terrestrial > Soil >... | reverse complement strand
TTCAACCACCAACCTGGGCCAGCTCAGCGCGGTGGCTCGTTGAGCAGCAGCCAGTACAGCCCGACCTCGGACACGGCGCGGGCGAAGGCCTCGAAGTCCACGGGCTTGACGATGTAGCTGTTCGCGCCCAGACGGTACGCCGCGGCGATGTCGGGCTCCTCCCGGGACGATGTGAGGATGACGACCGGGATGGCGCGCGTCCGCTCGTCCGCCTTCAATCGCCGCAGCACTTCGAGCCCGTCGACCTTGGGCAGCTTCAGGTCCAGCAGCACGACCTTGGGCACGACTCCGATATCGCGCAACGGGTGGCTGCCGTCGCCAAAGAAGAAATCCAGCGCTTCGGCACCGTCCCGGGCGACGAACACCTGGTTGGCGAAGTTGCGCGCCTTGAACGCCCGCAGCGTGAGCTCGGCATCGGTGGGGTTGTCTTCGACCAACAAAATCTCGACCTGCTGCAGGTCCGTCATCGGATCTCCTCGTCGTCGACGTTGTACACCGACGCCGCTCCGGGGGGCGTGGCCGCGGCGCCTCAGCTCCCGTCCAGCACCTCGCGCACCTTGCGCACCAGGGCGTCGGGGCGGAACGGCTTCTGCAAATAGGCGAGGCCCGGCTCGAGCATCCCGTGCCGGACGATGGCGTTGTCGGTGTAGCCTGAGATATACAGCACCCGGATGCCGGGCCGTTGCGCGGTCAGCCGGTCGGCCAGGTCGCGGCCGCTCATCCCCGGCATCACGACGTCGGTGAGGAGGAGGTGGATCGTCGCGCCGTGCTGCGCCGCGAGCGCGAGCGCATCGGCGCCGCTCGGCGCCGCGAGCACCGTGTACCCGTGGCGTTCGAGGGCCTGCTGCGCAATGGCGCGCACCGCCGGCTCGTCCTCGGCGAGCAGCACCGTCTCGGAGCCGCGCGCCGGCTGCACTGCCGGGGCGGGCAGCGCCGCCACCTCGGTCGGCGTGTCGACGCGGGGGAGGTAGATCTTGAACGTGGCGCCGTGGCCGGGCTCGCTGTACACCCAGATGAACCCGCCCGACTGCTTCACGGTCCCGTACACCATCGCGAGCCCGAGCCCCGTCCCCTGGCCGCGCGGCTTCGTGGTGAAGAACGGCTCGAACGCGTGCGCCTGGGTCTCCTCATCCATCCCGATGCCGTTGTCGCTCACGGTGAGCTGCACGTACGGCCCCGGCTTCACGAGGCTGTGCTCGAGCGTGTAGGTGGAGTCGAGATCGATGTTGCCCGTCTCCAGGGTGAGCTTCCCGCCGTCGGGCATCGCGTCGCGGGCGTTCACCGCGAGATTCACGATGACCTGCTCCAGCTGGCCGGGGTCCGCCTTCACCCTCCCCAGGGCAGGGTCGAGCACGGTCGCCAGCTCGACGTCCTCGCCGATCAGCCGGCGCAGCAGCTTGTCCATGTCCAGGACGAGGGCGTTCAAGTCGACGACCTTCGGCTGGAGCACCTGCTGGCGGCTGAACGCGAGCAGCTGGCGGGTGAGGCCGGCGGCGCGCTCCGCGGACCGGCGAATCTCGTCGACGTCCGCGCGGCGCGGGTCGTTGAGACCGAGATCCTCGAGCAGCAGCTCGGCATGACCGGTGATCGCCGTGAGGATGTTGTTGAAATCGTGCGCGACCCCGCCCGCCAAGCGGCCCACGGCCTCCATCTTCTGTGCCTGGCGCAGCTGCTGCTCGAGGCCGAGCCGCTCGGTGACGTCGCGCCCGATGCCGAGGATTCCCAGCAGCTTGCCGTCGCGCAGCTGGGCGCTCGCGCTGAACTCGGCGACTCGGTACGGCCCGGTCTTCGTCAGGATGCGGAACTGGACGGTGGGGCGCGGCTCCCCGCGCAGCACACGGCCGAACAGCTCGAGCGCGAGCGGTACGTCCTCCGGATGGACCAGGGCCTCGAACGGCCGGCCGACCCACTCGCCGGGCGGGAAGCCCGTCATCTCCTCGAACGCCGGGTTGAGCGAGGTCACCTCGCCGCCGGGCGACAACGCGAAGATCACGTCGCGCACGCCCTCGACGAGGCTCCGATAGCTCTCCTTCGAATTGCGGAGCGCCGCTTCCGTGCCCTGGTAGCGCTTCAGCGCCTCCTCGGCGCGCAGACGCTCGGTGATGTCGCGCCAGTTGGCCACGACGGCCCCCACGGCCGGCTCGTCGAGGCGGTTCACGGCCACCGCCTCCACCAGACGGTAGGAGCCGTCCGTGTGGCGCGCGCGTAGCTCGGCCGTGATCGGGAGACCAGGCTCGTCGAGCAGCCGCCGGCACAGCTGTTGGACGCGCGTGAGGTCGTCGGGGTGGAGGAAGCCGAACGCGTTCGTGCCGGTCAGCTCGGCGACGGTGTAGCCGAGCAGCCGGGTCACCGCTGGGCTGACGTAGATGATCGCCCCGGTCTCGTCGAGGAGCGCGACGGCCTCCGAGCTGTGCTCCACCAGGACGTGGAACAGCTCCGTCGCGGCCCGTGGACCGGAGCGCCGCCCGGGCGAGCGGTGAGCGGACGCCTTGAGACGCTTACCGGGCATGGTCGAGGGTCAGGAACTCCCGAGGCAGGACTCGAACCTGCGACCCGCCGGTTAACAGCCGGCTGCTCTACCAGCTGAGCTACTCGGGAACGACGCGCCAAATATCGTCGAGCGTGGGCGAGCAATCAACCGGTACGGGTAGGCACCACGCGGCTCGCGGGGAGGTCGGAGCCGATCATGCCCAGCACGATACAAGCCCCGCCGAGCCACTGGGTCGCGGCCAGGCGCTCCCCCAACACGAGCCACGAGGTCAGCGCCGCGAACAGCGGCTCGCAGCAGAAGATGAGCGCCGCCCGCGCCGACGACATGTGGCGCTGGGCGCGCATCTGCATGATGAAGCACAGTGAGCTGGCGAACGCCACCGTGTAGGCGAGCGCCCCGACGAATTCCCCGGTCCACCGGATGTGCGGCTGCTCGAGCAACAGCGTGGCCAGCCCGGCCACGACGGCCGTGCCGGCGACCTGGAACCATACGAGGCGGCGCGCGTCGTAGTGGCGCCCCAGCTCGGTCACGCCCACGATCTGGCCGCCGAAGCAGGCGGCGCAGATAAGTGTTAGCAAGTCGCCCCGATTCAGACCGCCGCCATCCGGAGCCGTGAGCAAGTAGATCCCGAGCGTCGCCAGCGCCAGCGCCGTCGCCGTCAACCAGCCCGGGCGCTGTCCGAGCAGTGCGAGCGCGATGACGGGCGCGAGCACTGAGGAAACGGCGACAATGAACGCGGCGCGCGACGGCGTGGTGATCACGAGGCCCGCCGTCACGGTGATGAAGCCGATGGCGACGAGGGCGCCGAGCAGCAACCCGCCGCGCAGCTCGCGGCCCGTGGGCCGGGGGTCGAACCGTGTGCCGGGCGTGAGCAGCAGCGTTGCGATACCGAACCGCACGGTGAGAAATGCCAACGGAGTGGCAAACGCCAGCGCGCTTTTCACCGCGACGAAGGTCGTACCCCAGAGGAATGTCGCGAGCAGCAGTGTCAGGTCGGCCTGGCGGCGGGTCACGCGGTCAGCGGGGCGTATCCAACACGCCGCGCACCTTATCCGCCAGCCCCCCGGGCGTGAACGGCTTCTGCAGGAAGGCGGTCCCGGGATCGAGCACCCCGTGCTGGGCGACGGCTTCGTCGGCGTACCCGGACATGTAGAGCACGCGCAGGTCGGGGCGCAGCTGCGCGAGGCGGCGCATCAGCTCACGGCCGTTCATCCCGGGCATCACCACATCGCTGAGGAGCAAATGGATCGGGCCGGCGTATCGCTCCGCCAGGTCCAGCGCCTCGGCCCCGCCCGCCGCGACCAGGACGCGGTAGCCCGCCCGCTCGAGCACCTTCCGTGCCAGCAGCCGGACCAGGTGCTCGTCCTCGACGAGCAGGATGGTCTCGCTGCCCGCAGCAGGCGCGGTCACCGGCCTCGGGCGGTCGGTAGGGTCGAGCGGCGCCTCGACGCGCGGCAGGTAGATGCGGAACGTGGCTCCGCGGCCCCGCGCGCTGTCCACGGCGATGTGCCCGCCGCTTTGACGCACGATGCCGTACACGGTGGCGAGTCCCAGCCCGGTGCCCTTGCCGCGCGGCTTGGTGGTGAAGAACGGCTCGAACAGGTGTGCCTGGATCTCGTCGTCCATGCCGACCCCGCTGTCCGACACCTGGAGTAGCACATGATGCCCGTCCGGGACGCCCGGGGCGAGCGGCCCCCGCGTGCCGTCCGCGTCGACGCTATCCGTCTGGATCGTCAGGCGGCCACCTTGGGGCATCGCGTCACGGGCGTTCACCGCGAGGTTGACGAGTACCTGCTCGATCTGTCCGGCATCGACTCGCACGGCGCCCAGCTCGGGCGCCAGCACCGTTTCGAGCTTGATGTCCTCGCCGATCAAGCGGCGCAGCATTTTGGCGACGTCGCGGACCAGGCGATTCAGGTCGATGACCACGGGCTGGAGCACCTGCCGGGCGCTGAACGCGAGGAGCTGGCGGATGAGGTCCTTGGCGCGTGTCGCCGCGTCGCGGATGATGTCGAGCTCCTCGCGGTGCGGGCGTCCCGGGGGCTCGTCGAGCAAGAGCAGCTCGACCGAGCCGAGGACCGCGGTGAGGACGTTGTTGAAATCGTGGGCGATCCCACCGGCCAGCCGGCCCACGGCTTCCATTCTCTGCGAGTGCCCCAGCTGCTCTTCCAGGCGCCGGCGCTCGCGGCGCCCGACCGCCCCCTCGACGGCCCGGGTGATGGCGGAGGCGAGGCGCTGCAACCGGTCCTTCATGACGTAGTCGGCGGCACCAGCCTGCATGGCGGCGACGGCTGTGTCCTCGCCGACGCTGCCCGACACCACGATGAACGGCACGTCCGGCGCCGTGTCCCGGAGCAGCGCGAGCGCGCCCAGCGCGTCGAAGCCGGGCAGACTGTAATCGCTGAGCACCACGTCCCACGCCTGCCCGGCGAGCGCCGCCCGCATGGCCGCGGCGGTTTCGACCCGGTCGTGGACGGGTTCAAACCCTGCCTGCCGGAGCGCGCGCAGCATCAGCTCCGCGTCGGTGGCGGAGTCTTCCACGATGAGGACGCGGAGCCCGTCGCCCCCCATCAGCCCAGGTCCCGCAGATAACGGCCCGTCGCGGAGCCGGCGACGCGGGCGACGCTCTCGGGCGTGCCCTGGGCGACGACGCGACCGCCGGCCTCGCCGGCACCTGGGCCCATGTCGATGATCCAGTCGGCACGCTTCACGACGTCGAGGTGGTGCTCGATCACGAGCACCGTGTGCCCCGCGTCGACCAGCCGGTCGAGCACGCGGCACAAGGTCCGCACGTCGTCCAAGTGCAGGCCGGTGGTGGGCTCGTCCAGGATGTAGAGCTTGCGGCCCCGCCGCTTCGCACTACCCGCCACTGCCAGCTCGCGCGCAATCTTGAGCCGCTGCGCCTCGCCGCCCGAAAGCGTCGTCGCGGGCTGGCCCAACCGGAGGTAGCCGAGCCCTACCTGCTGCAGATGCCACAGGGCGCGCGCCAGCCGCGGCTGCCGATGGAACCGCTGCAGTGCTTGATCCACGGTCCATTCGAGCACCTCATGGATCGCACGGCCCTGGACCTTGACCTCGAGGACGTCCTTCTTGAACCGTCTCCCCTCGCAGATCTCGCAGGGCACGAACACGTTCGCGAGGAACACCATCTCGACGAGGACGTGTCCCGCGCCCTCACACGCCTCGCAGCGGCCCCCTGCCACGTTGAAGGAAAATGTGCTGGGCGTGTAGCCGCGCGCGCGCGCCAGCGGCTCGGCGGCAAACAGGGCGCGCAGCTCGTCGAACGCCTTGATGTAGGTCACCGGGTTCGACCGCGGCGTCCGGCCGATCGGCGCCTGATCGACGAGCACCACGTCCGCGATCGCGTCCCACCCTTCGAGGGCGCGCACCTCGCCGACCGGCTCCCCGAGGTGCTGCTTGGCGGTGTGGGCGCCGGTGAGCCGGGCCTCGAGCTGGCGATACAGCACGTCGTGCACCAGCGTCGACTTCCCCGAGCCCGAGACCCCCGTGACCACCGTCAGCGTGCCGAGCGGGATGCGCACATCCACCCCCGCGAGGTTGTGCAGGCGCGCGCCGCTCAGACCGAGCCAGCGCCGGGCGGGACGGCGCGCCGAGGGGACCCCGATGCGCTTCTCGCCCGAGAGGTACTGCCCGGTGAGTGTGCCCGCGTCGCGCACGGCCGCGGCCGGTCCCTGATACACGAGCTGCCCGCCCGCCTCGCCGCTCCCGGGGCCGAGCTCGATCATCCAGTCCGCGGCGCGCATCGCTGCCGGGTCGTGCTCGACGACCGCGACTGTGTTGCCGGCGTCCGCCAGGCGGCGCAACAGCCCCAGCAAGCGGTCGATGTCCGACGGGTGCAGGCCGATGGACGGCTCATCCAGCACGTACAGCGTGTCCACGAGGCGCGAGCCGAGCGCGTTCGACAGCGCGATGCGCTGCGCTTCGCCGCCCGACAGGGTGCGGGTCAGACGGTCGAGCGTCAAGTACCCGAGGCCGACGTCGTTGACGAAGGAGACGCGCGCCGCGAGCTCCGCCAGGATGTGCACCGCCACCGCCTGTTCGAACGGCGCCAGCGCGAGCCCCGCGATCCAGGCGCCGAGGGCGCCGGCCGTCAGACCCGCGACTGCCGCAATGCTCTTGCCGCCGACCCGTACGGCGAGCGCCTCGGGCTTGAGGCGCGCCCCGCCGCACGCGGGGCACGTCTTGGCGAGCTGATACTGGCGCAGGAAGACGCGGATGTACTGCTTGTACCGCTTCGCCTCCAGGCGCTCGAGAAACGGGAACATCCCGAGAAACCGACCGCTCGCGCCGTGCAGCAGGAAGTGGCGGTCCCGCTCGGCCAGCTCGTGCCACGCCGTATCGAGCGGGATGCCGCGAGCGCGCGCTGCCTCCCGCAGGATGCGGCGCCGACCTTCGTAGCGCGGCTTGGTCCACGGGTCGAGCGCGCCTGCGGCCAAGGTCCGCTTGGGGTCGGGGACGATGAGCGACTCGTCGTACTCGAGCACCGCCCCGAAGCCGTTGCAGCCGGGGCACGCGCCGCGCGGGTTGTTGAAGGAGAACAGGATCGGCGTGAGCGCCGGGGCTGGCGTGGCGCAATTCGAGCAGGCGGGGTGCTCGGAAAAGCGGCGGCGGTCCCCGTTCTCGAGCGCCACGGCCACACCCTCGCCTTCATTGAACGCGGTCGCGACCGCGTCCGCGAGCCGCCCTCGATTCCCCTCCGAGGCGGAGAGCCGGTCGACCACCACGAGGACCTCTCCCGCCTCTCGCACCCGATGCTCGGCGTCCGGCTCATCCAGCCGCATCACTGCGCCGTCGAGCTGGGCGCGTACGAAGCCCGCCGCGCGGAGCTGGGCGGCGACTTCGACGTCCGGCCGATGGGCACCGGGGGGCAAAGGGAACGTGACCACGACCGGTAGGGGCGCGGCATGCTGCGCCCCTACACCGACCAATGCGTCCACCACCTCTTGCACAGTATCCACCTTCACTACCTGCCCGCACTTGATGCAGTACTGCGTTCCCACCCTGGCCCACAGCAGACGCAGAAAATCGTAGATCTCCGTCGCGGTCCCCACAGTCGAGCGGCTGCTCGTGGTGGGGTTCTTCTGCTCGATCGCGACTGCCGGGGAGATCCCCTCGATGGCGTCCACCAAGGGCTTGGGCATTCGGTCGAGGAACTGCTTGGCGTATGTGGAGAGGGACTCGATATATCGGCGCTGCCCCTCGGCGTAGAGCGTGTCGAAGGCCAGACTGCTCTTGCCCGAACCGGACGGGCCGGTGATCACGGAGAGCGCACGCCGGGGCAGCTCGACGGTGATCCCCTTGAGGTTGTGCTGCCGCGCGTTGCGGATGACCACGCGGTCGGGGGACGTAGGCATAACCCCGCAAAATAACAGATATCCGGCGTCCGGTGTTCGGTCAGGGCGCAGCGGCAGCGGGCCTTCGGACACCTGGCCCCCGACCCCGGACCCCGGTAGTTTCGCCCGAACATGGCTCTCGCCCTGACGCCGCGCCTCTTCCGCCGCGGCCTCGAGCTTTTCGCCGTCATCTCCCTCATCGGCGTCGTCGTCGTCTTGGTGGTGTTCGGCGAAAACCTTCAGGCGTTTCTCTCCGCCCTCGCACATCTCCACTGGAGGTGGCTGCTCGTAGGGCTCGGGCTCGCTTCGATGGACTGGATCGGCGGGGGCAGCCGGCTGTGGGTCGTGGCGCGGCACGTGCACCCGGGCGTGCGATGGCGCGACATGGTGATCGCTGGCGGCATGAGCGCGTGGGCGGCCTATCTCACGCCGTTTCAGACCGGCGCGGGTCCCACCATGATGTGGGCGATGCGCCGGGCCGGCGTGCGCCTCCCCGAAGCGATGACCTCCACGTTCATGACCTTCGTCGCGACCGTCGCCTTCTTCGCGCTCGCAGGTCCGCTCGCCATCTACCTCGGCGCCGGCAAGTCGCTGGCGGAGCACAACGTCGTGCTGGGCATTACCTACTACGGCCTGTTTCGCACCAGCCTCACGATCTTCGGCGTCCTGGGCGTCCTCATGCTCGTCGCCATGGTGTTCCCGGTGTGGCTGCGTGACGCGGTGCACTGGCTGGCGACGCGCCTCGAGCGTAAGAGCCGCCGGGTGGCCGCCCGGATCGAGCAGCTGCGGGAGGGCATCGACCGGGCGCACGACTGCTTGGTCGCATTCGGCAACCCAAAAGGCTGGCTGGCCCTGTTCTGGGCCGTCCTCTTGTCCGGCCCTTCGCACGCCAACAAGCTGCTCGCCGGCTATGTCGCCCTCCGCACGCTCGGCCTGCACACCAACTTCGTCGACATCCTCCTACTGCAGACGTTCATTACCTTTCTGCTCTACTTTGCGCCGACCCCAGGGTCGTCGGGGCTGGCCGAGCTGTTGTCGGCGGCGGTGATGCAGATCTATGTTCAGCCCGCCGAGCTGCCCACGTACACGCTCATCTGGCGCTTCATCAACAGCTATGCGACGGTGATCGTCGGGTCGCTGCTTTTCTGGCACTGGCTCAAGCGCGGCCTGGTCGGCCAAGAGGAGTCCGTCGCGGCGGAGGGCGTCGATCCGTGATGCCGCCGATGCGGCGTGCCTCGCCATCCGCGGCCGCGCGCGTAACCCGTGTTTCCTTGCGCGGTTACAACGCCGGGCGTAACTTCCGGCGCTGGCTCTTCCGGCTTAGGGGCTCCGCGTCATGCCGCTGTTAGAACTCGGTGACAGGAAGTTCAGCCTCCCGGTCGGCGAGGTGGCGCTGGGCAGCGACGCGGCCTGCGCGATCCCGTTGACCGGGGCAGGCGTGTTGCCGCGCCACGCCATGTTCCAGGGGCAGCCGGACGGGCAGGTGGTCATCCGCAAGGCCACATCGGCAGCCGAAGTGCTCATCAATGGCGTGCGGCTGGGTGCCGAGCCGACCCCGCTGCTCCACGGCGATAAGGTGGAAGTCGGGGGCCACGAGCTCACGTTCGTGGACGAGCGCCGCTCCGGCAGCACGCAGTTCGTCCAAAAGGTGCAGATGCCGGAGGCGATGGCGCCGGTTCGGGCCCCCGGCAAGCCGGGCGCCACCGCCAACACGGGCGGCCGGGTGGTGAGCCTTACCGACGGCCGGGAGTATGTGATCACGAGCACGTCGGTGGTGTTCGGGCGCGAGGCGGGGAGCGACATCGTCGCTGCCGGGAAGGACGTCTCGCGCCGTCACGCGGAAATCGTCCAGACCGCTCAAGGCTACCTGCTGGTGGACTCGAGCACCAACGGGACGTTCGTCAACGATGAGCGCGTGCAGGGGCAGCGCATCCTGCAACGTGCCGACGTCATCCGGATCGGTGAGGAGAGCTTCCGCTTCTACGCCGACGTGATGCCCGCCTCCGCCCCCGGCCCTCAACCGGGGCCGGCCGCTGAAGCGCCGCCGGCCGTGCCCCCGCAGACCGGCGCCCCAGTTCGAGCCCCCGCCGCTTCCGGCCCCCCCGGTTCCCCCGGTCCCCCCGCCTCCTCTCGCCCACCGGCCCGCGTGGGCCCTCTGGCCCCCGCCGCGCCCCCCCCGGGCGCCGGCGAGCGGCTGAAGCACACGCTACACGGGGTCGAGGATGCGCCGCGCCCATCCCAGGGCGCCCCGCTCGCGAGCTTGCTGGTGAAGAGCGGCGCGCTCAAGAATCAGCGCCTCCCGGTGCGAACCCCGGTGTTCAACATTGGGCGGGCGGATTACAACGATATCGTCTTCCCCGACCCGTCCGTGTCGACGACGCACGCGAAACTGCAGCGTCGCGAAGGCGTTTGGGTGGTCGTGGACCTCGACTCGACGAATGGGACGTTCGTAGACGGCGAGCGCGTCAAAGGGGAGAGCCCTCTGGCGCCCGGCGCGCTGCTGCGGTTCGGGGACGTGCAGCTGGTATTCGAGCCCAGCGACGACGCGCTGGGGATCGCCAAGGGAGGGGGCACGCAGGTGATGAAGGATTTCCGCGCCGTCGCGCCCGCTCCTCCGGCGCGGCCGGCGCCGCCCTCCCGGCCGCCCGCCCCGCCGTCCCCGCGTCCCCGTCCGCCGGCGAAAGCCAGGCCCGGCGCGAAACGCCCCGCCGCGCAACAGCCGCCGGAGCAGAAGGGGAAGGGATGCCGCGGCAGCGCGGCGGTCCTCTTGCTCGCCGCGGTCGGGCTCACGGCGATCCTGCACCGCCTGCTGGCCTAGCGACGGACCGTGCACATCACCTGCGCTGGCCGCACCGACGTCGGCATCATCCGTTCGGGCAACGAGGACAGCTATCTCATGGTCCCAGACCGGGGGATCTTCGTGGTCGCGGACGGGATGGGCGGGCACGCCGCCGGGGAAGTGGCGAGTGAGATGGCCGTGCGCTTCGTGGCCCGGGAGCTCGGATCGCTGAGGGGGCTCTCGGACGACCAGGTCGCCGATCGGATGCGCACGGCGATTCGCGCTGCCAACGGCGCCATCTTCCAGCGCACGCTCACCGAGCACGACAAGCGTGGCATGGGAACCACGGTGACGGCGCTGGTGCTCTATCACACGCGCTTCCTGATCGGACAGGTGGGAGACAGCCGGGCGTACCTGTTCCGGGACAGCAACCTGATCCAGCTCACGAAAGACCACTCGTACGTGCAGGAACAAGTCGACGCGGGCTACCTGACCCCCGAGCAGGCCCGGTCCCACCCGTATAGCAACGTCATCACCCGCTGCGTGGGCGCGAACAGCGACGTGATGCCCGACATCTACTTGGGTACGGTTAAGCCAAGAGACCTGTTCCTGCTCGCCTCGGACGGCCTTACGGGCATGCTCGAAGACCACCAGCTGGCGGAGCTCTTGACGGCCAGCCGGATGCCGCAGGAGCATGTAGACGAGCTCGTCACCGAAGCGAATCGCCACGGCGGCCTCGACAACATCACCGCCATTCTCGTGCGGATCGATTCGGCGGAGGCAGCGGTGGGGGACACGACGCAGATCACCCAGCCGGGGGTGCGGGGGTAGCGGGGTCGGGTAGGTGCGTGGGTATAGTTTGTGACGTGGGCATGGTTTGGGAATCCCCTGCTAGTCTGAAGCGTCCCGATTAGCTGAGCGTCCGATCGGCGTCTGTGTGTCCCGATTGGTATGAGGGACTAGAAGTCCCTGCTCGGCCGCAGTCCGTCCTGAAGGACGGCGTCCTTCAGGACGCGCAATGGCCGAGTTGGGACCTCGGTCCCTTATAACAACGATCGATTACAACAACGATCGCTCCTGTTCGAACCGTTCCAGCACTTCCTCCCTCGGCAGCATCACCAGTTCGACAATCGCCTTCGCATTCACAGTCGCGCTCGCGAGCACGAATACCCGTAGCCGCCGGGCCGAACGGTACAGCTCCGCCGCGACGCGGGGAAGGCCCAGGTGGGCCATGGCTTCCGTGCCCGCGAGCTGCGTCACCGAGCCGTCCCGCCGCACCAGCGGCAGGTCGAGCGCGAGCATATCGGGCTTGGCAGGGAAGTCGAGGAACAGCTCGCCCGGCCGGAGGCCGACCTCGCGAGCGAGGCGGTCCTCGACGCGCTCTTGCAGATCGGGGTCGTCCGAAGGCCACGCCGGCGCATCCGCCGGCAGCTCGGTCGCGGGGAGATCGAGCGCGCGTTTCGCGAGCCGCCGCTCGCGCAACCGGCGGGCGAGGCCGGTCGCGTCCCCGTGCATCAGCTCGTAGATCAACCCGTCGTCTGTCGCCACCGCCACCTGATCGGTCGCCAGGCGCCGCGCGGCGATCGCGTCGCGCACCAGGCGTTTGAACATCGCGGTGGCGCTGCGCACGGCGTGATGCCAGTAGACGTTCCGGTACATCTGATACTTGGCGAACAACAGGGATTCGAGCGCCGCGAGCCCTTTGTCGTGCAGCGCGAGCGTCGTTCGGCCGTCCGGGCCGCCGGCCACGGTCAACGACATGAGCAGGCGGTCGACGTCGATCACGCCGTAGGGGACGCCGCACATCCACGCGTCGCGCGACAGGTAGTCGAGCTTGTCGACGTCGAGGGACCCCGCCACCAGCCCCGCCAGCGGCTCAGGGCGCGGGCCGCGGCCCCGAATGAGCGCGAGGAGCTGCTGTGGCGGCGTGCCCAGTCCCGCGAGCCGCTCAGCCAGCTCGCCGCTCGCGAGGTGCCGCTCGGCCAGCACCTCGTGGTGCGGCAGCCCGGCTTCTTCCAGGGCGTGGGAGAAGGGGTAGTGGCCGATGTCGTGCAGCAGCGCGGCCAGCTTGAGCCCCACGCGATCTGCGGGCGCGAGCCGCGCGTCCCCCGCGTCCTCGAGCTGGGAGAGCACGCGCCGGGCGAGATGATAGGCCCCCAGGGCGTGCTCGAAGCGGCTGTGGGTGGCGCCCGGATAGACGAGGAAGGCATGGCCCAGCTGGCGCACGTAGCGGAGGCGCTGCACGGCGGCCGTGTCGACTACCGCGACGGCCTCGGGGTCGAGCCGGATGTTGTTCCAGAGCGGGTCGCGAACGACCTCGAAGCCCGTCAACGCGACGGACCGGCGTCCCGCACGGCGGCGTGTACGTGGTCCTGGAACTGCTCGAAGTTCTGCCGGAACAGCTGGGCCAGCTTCGCCGCCTGGGCGTCGTACGCCGCGGGGTCGCGCCACGTGCCGCGCGGCAACAGCAAGTCCTCGGGCACGCCCGGTACTTGCAGCGGCACTTCGAGCCCGAACACCGATTCGGCGGCGGTCGGGATGCGATCCAGCCTCCCCGCAAGCGCCGTCCGCACCATGGCGCGCGTGAGCCCGAGGCGCACCCGCTGTCCCACTCCGGACGGTCCGCCGGTCCACCCCGTGTTTACGAGCCAGCACTGCACACCGTGGCGCCCGATCTTCTCCCCGAGCAGGGCGGCGTAGGCGTTGGGATGCAGCGGCAGGAACGGCGCGCCGAAGCACGCGGAGAACGTCGCCTTCGGCTCGGTGACGCCCCGCTCGGTGCCGGCCACCTTGGCGGTGTATCCCGAGAGGAAGTGGTACATCGCCTGCGCCGGCGAAAGCCGTGCGATCGGCGGCATGATCCCGTACGCGTCGCACGTCAGGAACACGATGTGCGACGGGTGTCCCGCCATGGCTCCAGGGACGTGGTTCGGGATGAAGTGAATCGGATAAGAGGCGCGCGTGTTCTCGGTGATGGCAGCGGACTCGAGGTCGATCGTCCGGGTCTCCGGGTCCACCACCACGTTCTCGAGGACGGTGCCGAACATCCGCGTGGTGGCGTAGATCTCGGGCTCGCCATCGCGCGACAGGCGGATCACCTTCGCGTAGCAGCCGCCCTCGAAGTTGAACACGCCGTGGTCGCTCCAGCCGTGCTCGTCGTCGCCGATCAACGCGCGCTCCGGGTCGGCCGACAGGGTCGTCTTCCCGGTCCCGGACAGCCCGAAGAACAGCGCGACGTCGCCCGCCTCGCCGACGTTGGCGGAGCAGTGCATCGACAGCACCCCGCGCTTGGGGAGCAGGTAGTTGAGGATCGAGAAGATGGACTTCTTCAGCTCGCCTGCGTAGCGCGTCCCGCCGATGAGAATCGTGCGCTGGGCGAAGCCGATGACGATGAACGTCGTGGAGTTCGTGCCGTGGATGGCGGGATCGGCGTGCATCTCCGGCGCGTGCAGCACCTGCCAGGCCGGTGCGAACGCCGCGAGGTCCGACGCCGTGGGGCGCAGGAACATGTTGTAGACGAACAGCGCGTGCCAGGCATTGGGCGTCACGAACCGGATCGCCGTGCGGGAGTTCGCGTCCGCGCCCGCGAACACGTCCCGGACGAACAGCTCCTGCCCGTTCAGGTGGCGTACCACATCCCCATGGAGGCGCGCGAAGTGCTCGGGCGACATCGGCTGGTTCACGCGGCCCCACCAGATGTCCCCCTCCGACGCGCCGTCCCGGACGATGAACTTGTCGTTCGGACTGCGACCGGTGTGCGGGCTCGTCACCGCACAAAAGGCGCCGCCCTCCGCGATCACGCCCTCGCCGCGCCGCGCCGCGTGCTCGTAGAGCGCCGCCGGCACGAGGTTCCAGTGGACGGCACGCTCCGGGGCGAGCCCGAGGGCGTCGAGCCCGATGCTGCGCCGCTGACTCTCCTGAGCGGGCCGGGTGGCGTGTGCCGTCATGCAGTCGGCCGGCGCCCGTGCTCCAGGGCGTCCACAGCGGCGATCACTGCCATGTTCACGATGTCGTTCACCTCAGAGCCGCGCTGCAGCACGTGGACCGGCTGGGCCATGCCGACGAGGATCGGCCCGATCGCCTGCGCGCCCCCGACTCGGTCGAGCAGCTTGTAACAGATGTTCGCGGCGTCCAAGTTCGGAAAAATCAACACGTTGGCCGGGCCGCGCAGCTTGGAGAACGGATATGTCTTGGTCAAGATCCGTTCCACGACCGCCGTGTCCGCCTGCATTTCCCCGTCCACCTGCAGGTTCGGCTCGCGCGCGTGCAGCAGTGCTACAGCCTGTTGCACTTTTCCGGCAGCCGGGTGGCGCACGGAGCCGAAGTTGGAGAACGACAGCATGGCTACGCGCGTCTCGATGCCCAGCCGCCCCACGAACTCGGCGGTGGCGGAGGCGATCTCGGCGAGCGTGTCGGCGTCGGGATCGATGTTCACGGTGCAGTCCGCGAAGAACAGGGTCTGCTGGGCGAAGACGAGCATGTAGATCCCGCTCACGTGCCGGCGCCCTTCCCGGGCACCGATCACCTCGAGGGCGGGGCGGATCGCGTCTGAGTAGTACATCTCCACCCCCGCCACCACCGCGTCGGCATGCCCGGCGCGGAGCATGAGCAGTGCGTGGTACATCGGGTCGAGCACCCGGCCGCGCGCTTCCCGCAGCGTGATCCCTTTGCGGCGGCGGCGCTCCCACAACTCCTGGGCGAACGTCTCCAGGTGCGCGCTCGCCCGCGGGTTGGCGAGCGCGATATCCTCGAGCGTCACGCCGGCGTCATCGGCCTGGCGGCGCATCACGTCGGGGTCGCCGAGCAGGATCGGCGCGGCGATCCCGTCGTCCGCGAGGACGCGCGCCGCCTTGAGGATCCGGGGGTCCTCCCCCTCGGGAAAGACGATCCGCTGAGT
>Ga0209236_1001218_pt1 | contig 15524 bp, 14 predicted proteins | sample GraSoi013_1_40cm_FD_185819 | JGI IMG/M metagenome (GOLD analysis project Ga0209236, IMG submission 185819) | Grasslands soil microbial communities from the Angelo Coastal Reserve, California, USA - Sample 09_27_2013_1_40cm (SPAdes) (version 2) | ecosystem: Environmental > Terrestrial > Soil >... | reverse complement strand
GGAGGGGGGGAAGCGGCCGCCGGTCGGGGTGCGCCGCCCGACGTGATCGTCTTCTCGGCCGGGGCGGCCGATGCGAATGTCATCGGCCAGGTGCGGGGAATCGCCACGGCGTCCCAGTACGCGGGGGCGTCCGTCTTCGCGCTGCTGGACCGGGTCGGCCCCGAGGCGGTCGGTGCGGTGCTGGGGGCGGGCGCGCGGGATGTCCTGCGCGCCCCGGTGGACCTGGGCGAGCTGCGGGCGCGGATTGACGCCGACGTGCGGTTGCGGGCCGAGCTGCGCGAGGCGCGGGAGGCCCTGCGGGCCCGCGACCTGCTGTTCGACATCTTCCAGGAAGTCTCGGCCGCGCTCCGTGCCGACGAGATCTTCCAGACGCTGGTGCGGCGCGTCGGCCATGCGTTCGGGCTGACGCACTGCTCCTTCGTGCTGACGGCGCCCGGGGAGGAGCAAGGGCGTGTCGTCGCAGTCTACGAGAACCCGGCGATCCGCGATCTGCGCGTGCACCTCGAGCGCTATCCCGAAATCCAGGAAGCGCTGCGGACCGAGCGCCCGGTCGTGATCCACGACGTGCAGGAGCACCCGCTGTTCGAGTCGATCCGCAAGCACTGGCTGCAGCAGCAGATCGACGTCAATGTCCAGTCGGCGGTGGCGATCCCGGTGTTCGTGCAGGGGCGCGCAGCGGGCGTGTTCTTCCTGCGGACAGTGCAAGGCGAGCCGCAGTTGCGAACCCAGGACGTCGCGTTCGCCAACACGATCGCCCAGGCTGCAGCGCGCGTGCTGGAGAACGAGGAGCGCCGCGCCGCGATCTACCGCCGGCAGATCAGCGCGGGGACCACTGACCCGCTCACGGGCTGCGCCAGCCTCGACGCCCTGGACCGGCGGCTGCGGGACGAGTTCGAGCGGGCCCGGCGCTACCAGCTGCGGTTCGCCCTCGTGGTGCTCGACGTGGACCGGCTGCGGGACATCAACGCGCGGCTCGGGCAAGCGGCCGGCGATCGCGTGCTCGGGCAGCTCGGGGCGATGCTGCAGCGCGAGATTCGGGCGCCCGACTTCGTGGCTCGCTACGGGGGTGACGAGTTCGCGCTGGTCCTCCCGGAGACCGACGGGCCGGGCGCCCGGCGCTCTGTGGAGCGGCTCCGCGGCGTGCTCGCGCGCCACGCCTTCCCTGACCTGGCCCCCGGTGAGGTGCCGCGGCTGTGCGCCGGCGCGGTGGCGTATCCGCACGCCGAGGTGCTGCGCCCCGAGGATCTCTTCGCGCTGGCCGAGGGCGCGCTGGCGCAGGGGAAGGCGGACAACACCGGTGGGATCGGCCTCGCGGAGCCGGGAAAGGCCCCGGGCGGAGCGCTGGGACCTTAGTCGAGCGTCTTGCGGAACCGCCGCACGGCGAGCACGATCAGGCCCCCCGCAAAGGCGGCGAGGATCACGATCTCCGGCCACAACGCGGCGACCCCCACTCCCTTCAGCAGGATTCCCCGCAACACTTTCAGAAAGTGCGTCAGCGGTAACAGCAGCCCCACCCACTGGAAAAACAGCGGCATCGCCGCGCGCGGGAACATGAATCCCGAGAGCAGGATATTGGGCAACACGATGAAGAAGCTGACCTGCATCGACTGTTGTTGGGTGCGGACGAGCGTCGAGATGAAGAGACCGAGCGACAGGCTCGCGATCACGAAAATGAGCGCCACCGCATAGAGCAGGAGCAGGTTGCCGGTGAGGGGGACGTCGAACACCACGCGGCCGACGAGCAAGACGGTGGTCATTTGCACCAATCCCACCCCGATGTACGGCGTGATCTTGCCGAGCATGAGCTCGGTCTTGGTGATCGGCGTGACGATGAGCTGCTCGAGGGTGCCGCGCTCGCGCTCGCGCACGATGGCCATCGCCGTGATGAGGACCATCGTCATGGTCAGGAGAACGCCCACGAGGCCGGGGACAATGAACGTGGCGCTCCGCAACCCGGGGTTGTAGCGAGGCCGCACCCGGGCCTCGAGCGGCGGGCCCGCGCGGCCCGCGGCGGCGGACAGGATGGCCAGGTTCCGCGCCTGCGCAACCCCGGCCGCAGCGGCGAGCCCCGATTGGGACGACAGCGGGTCCGCCGCGTCCACCACCACCTGGACGGTGGCCGGCTGGCCGCGGAGCAGCTGTCTTGGGTAGTCGGCGGGGACGATGATGCCGGCGGCGGCGGTGCCGCGGGCGAGCGCCCGATCGAGGGCCTCCCGCCCATCGAGCCGGGCGATGATGGTGAAGCTGCCGGTGTTCTCGAATGCCGCGATCAGGTCGCGACTTTCAGGTGTACGGGACTCGTCCACCACCACGGTGGGGAGGTGACGTACGTCGGTCTGGATCGCGTAGCCGAACAGCAGCAACTGGAGGACGGGCAGACCGGTCACAATCATCAGCGTGAGCCGGTCCCGCCGCATCTGGATGAATTCCTTGACGAACATCGGCCAGAGACGCGGCATCATCGCTCGTCGCGCTCCTGGAGAATGATGAACGCGTCCTCGAGCGTGCGCCCGCCGCCTCCCACCTGCGCCGCCACCTCGGCCGGCGTCCCGAGGGCGATCAGATGCCCGCCGCTCATCATCGCCAGCCGGGTGCAGCGCTCGGCCTCATCCATGTAATGCGTGGTCACGAGGACGGTCGTGCCGGCGCGGGCCAAATCGTGGATCGCCTGCCAGAAGTTGCGCCGCGCCGCGGGGTCGACGCCCGCCGTGGGCTCGTCGAGGAACAGGACCACGGGCCGATGCAACAGGGCGCATCCCAGGGCGAGGCGCTGCTTCCAGCCGCCGGAGAGCTGGCCGGCGAGCTGCCCGAGACGAGGGCCGATCTCGAGGAACGCCACGATCTCGGCGGTGCGGCGCTCCGCCGCCTCCCCGCGCAGGCCGTAGATTCCCCCGTAGAACGCCAGGTTCTCGGCCACTGTGAGGTCCTCGTACAGGCCGAACCTCTGGGACATGTAACCGATGCGGAGCTTGATCTGCTCGGGGGCCGCCGCGACGTCGATGCCGGCGACGCTCGCGGTCCCGGCCGATGGCTCGAGCAGCCCGCACAACATGCGGATGGTGGTCGTCTTGCCGGATCCGTTGGGGCCGAGCAGCCCGAAAACCTCCCCCGTCTCGATGCGCAGCGAGAGATCCCGCACTGCCGTGAGGGCGCCGAACCGCCGCGTCAGCCCGTGGGTCTCGACGGCGGCGCTGGTCACGGCAACCGAGGGATTTCGAGCGTGACCGGCACGCCGGCCTTCAGCCGGCCGCCGGCGTCGCCGCCGTCCATGCTCACTTTGATTGCGAAGACGAGGTCGGCGCGCTCCCGCTCGGTGAGAGCGGCGCGCGGGGTGAACTCGGCGCGCGCGGCGATGTCGCTGATCCGGCCCGTGAACGCGGTGTCGGGGTAGCCGTCCACGCGCACCTGCACGCTCTGGCCCAGCTTCACCCGTGCGAAGTCGAGCTCCCCCACGTAGGCGCGGATCCAGGGCCGGCCCACCACTCCGAGCGAGACGACGGGCGTGCCGACGCCGAGCGCTTCGCCGGCCTCGGCGTAACGCGTGAGGATGATGCCGTCCGCCGGTGCGATGATGGTGAGCTGGTCCTTGATCGCCTCCGTAGCCGCGAGCGCGGCGCGCGCCGCGTACGATTCGCGCACCGAAGCGCGCACCGCCTGCAGCCGCGCGGCCGCCGCCGCCGCGACGCTCTGCAGGTTGTCGAACTGCTGTGGGGAGACGACCCCGTTCGCCCGCAGCGGCCTCGCCCGAGCGACGTCGTTGGCGGCTCGCTGGCTGTCGGCCACGGCGGCCTCGACCTCGGCCGTGCGGGCCGCGGCGGCCAGCGCCTGGGCGCGTCGCTGCTGGATCAGCTCGCGCAGGCCGGGCTGCTCGAGCACGGCCACCGTATCCCCGGCGCGCACGGTGTCGCCCTCGTCCTTGAGCAGCCGGGCCAGCCGGCCAGACGCGAGCGGGGCGAGGCGGATCTCGCGGATTTCGACGGTGCCGGACACCTGCAGCACGTCGCCGTTGCCCCGACAGCCGAGCAAGAGGACGGCGTCGAGGAAAAGCGTCGCGGAAAGACGTCGAGGGAAACCGTGTGGACGATTCCCCTCGACGCCTCCCCTCGACGCCGTTCCTCGACGCCTCACCTTCTCTTCAGCCAGTTCAACGGATCCAGCGCGATCTGACTCGCCCCGCGGATCTCGAAGTGGAGGTGGGGACCCTGGTCCGTCGCGGCGCCGCCCACGTGGCCGATCACCTGGCCACGGAGCACGCGCTCACCTTTGGCCACCGTCGCGTCGTCGAGGGTCGAGTAGATCGTGTAGTACCCGCCGCCGTGGTCGAGGATGACGGTCATCAGGTAGGTGCCGAGCGGCTGCGCCAGCACCACCGTGCCGGTGGCCACGGCCTTCACGGGCGTGCCCGCCACGGTCGCGATGCCGATGCCGTGCCAGACGATGGTCGTGTTGTTGGGTCCCGGGGCCGGGCCGAACTGGTAGACCAGGCGACCGTCGACGGGCCAGTCGAGGGCCCCCAGGCTGCTCTCGGTGATCGTGGCGGGGCCTGCACCGCGCGCCAACGCCTCCCGCCGCGCCCGCTCGAGGGCGGCGATCACGTCGTTCAGCCGGCGCTCCTCCTGCTCCTTCTCGGTGAGACGTCGCTCGGCTTCCCGCATGCTGCGCCTCGTGGCCGCGAGGTTCGTCTCCCGCCGGTGGGCGAGGTCGACGTAGCGCAGCAGCTCGCCCGCGCGCTCGGTCTTGCGTCGCCCCAGGGCGTCGCGCGCGTCCACCAGCGCCTGCCGCTCCCGCGCGATGCGGTTCTTCAGCTTGGTCATGTCGTTGGTGAGCAGCCGATCCTGTTGGGTCACCAGAAAGAGGTATTTGTAGCGCGACAGCAGGTCGCCGAAGCTCTCGGCGGCGAGCAGCACCTGGTAGGAGTAGAGGGCGCCGCGCTTGGCGATGTCCACCAGCCGGCGCTCGAGCACGGCGCGCTTCTCGGCGAGGGCGTCCTGAGCGAGGATCAGGTCCACCGTCATCTGATCGATCTGGAGGCCGAGCCCGCCGATCTGGCGGTCCAGCTCGTTCACGATGCGGTTGGTGGCGTCGCGCTGGCGCTCCAGATTGGAGATCTCGTCGGCGATCGTGTGGGCTTGGGTGCGCAGCCGCTCCAGCTCCTGCTCGACCGTTGAGCGCTCGCGGCGAATGTCCTCGAGGCGGCGTTGGTTGTCGCGCATTTGCTGGTCGAAGCTGGGACGTTGGGCGAACGCTGGAGCGGCAGCCATCGCCGCGGCAGCCATCGTGAGGAAAACGGCGTACGTGAGATGCGTACGGAACAGGCGTAGAGGGTTCATGAATGGACTCTTAACGCTCTCTTCCTTACGCCGTTCTTGATACGCCTTTTCCGTACGTCTCATACTCTTCTCAGATGCCGTCCCACGCTGAGCAGACTTCCCATCAGTCCGATCAGCGTCCCGAACCCGACGATCACCAGCGACTGCTCGTGCGTGAAGAAGCTGACCTGGATGAGAACGCGGTCGATCAGGGCGTAAGCGCCGTAGGAGAGGCCGACCGCCACGAGCCCGCCGAGCAGCCCCTTCATGGCGCCCTGGAGCAGGAAGGGACGGCGGACGAAGCCGTCGGTCGCACCCACCAGCCGCATGATCGCGATCTCACGGCTGCGCTGCAGCACCGCCATGCGGATGGTGGTGCCGATGATGATGATCGCCACGCCGGCGAACGCCGCGCCGACCACGATGCCCACGGCCGCGGCGAGCTGGCGCAGCCGGTCGAGCTTCTCCACCCAGTCCCGCCCGAAGCGCACGTCGTCCACGAAGCCGAAGCCCCGGAGCCGGTCGGCCACGGGGTTCACATGCTCGGCGTCGCGAAAGGCGGGCTTGAGCTTGACCTCGATGGAGGCGGGCAGGGGGTTGTGCTCCAGCTCCCGCAGGACGTCCCGAAACTCGACCAGCTCCGTCTTGGCGCGGGTGAGCGCCTCGTCCTCGGACACGAAGGTCGCCGCGGCCACCTCGGGGAACGCCTCGATGTCCTTGAGGGCGAGGGTGATCGTTTCGGCGGGAGTGCCGGGGAGCACGTACGCCACGATTTCCACCCGTTCGGCGACGCGCCGCAGGGCGTTCTGCAGGTTCACGGCGACGAGCCCGAACAGGCTCAGCACGAAGAGGGAGAAGGCAATCGTGGTGACGGAGAGCGCCGACAGCAGCGGCGCGCGGCGGAAGGCGAGGAGCGCCTCGCGGACGGTGAGGTTCACGACGCGGGCGCCGCGTCGCCGCGCGGCTCGTCCACGGCCGAGTCGTACACCACGGCACCTTCCTGGAGCTCGATCACGCGATAGGGGGCCTGGCGCACGAGGTCGAGGTCGTGCGTCGCCATGACGACCGCGGTGCCGCTGGCGTTGATGTCGCGCAGCAGCTGGAACACGCCGCGCGTGGCGCGCTCGTCGAGGTTGCCGGTGGGCTCGTCGGCGAGCAGCACGGTGGGCTCGTTCACCAGGGCGCGGGCGATCGCGACGCGCTGCTGCTCACCGCCTGACAGCTCGCGGGGGTAGGCCTGCGCCTTGGCGGCGAGCCCCACCTGGGTGAGCACGCGCATCACGCGCGCCGCGATCCCGTTGCGGCGCGCGCCGGTCACCTCGAGGGTGAAGGCCACGTTCTCTTCCGCCGTGCGGTCCTCGAGCAGGCGGAAATCCTGGAACACGATGCCGAGTCGCCGCCGCAACATCGGGATATCACGCTGACGCAGCTCAGCCACGTTGAATCCGGAGACGCGCACCTCGCCGCCGGTGGGCCGCTCGTCGGCGTAGATGAGCTTCAGGACAGTGGACTTGCCCGCGCCCGAGTGGCCGGTGAGGAAGGCAAACTCGCCCTTCGCGACGTGGAAGGAGATGTCCTTCAGGGCGAGCCCCCCTTTCGGGAAGGCTTTGAAGACACTCGTGAATTTGATCACTTACAACTGTGCCAGAGCCTGGGCGAAATCCGCAATGAGGTCGTCGGCGTCCTCCAGACCGATGGAAAATCTCAAGAAGCCGTCGGGAATGCCAGCCCGCTCGCGCTCGGCGGGCGAGAGGCTGGCGTGCGAAGTGAGCCGCGGCTCCGAGACCAGCGTTTCGACCCCGCCCAGGCTGGGCGCGTGCGCGGCGATCTGGAGAGGGCGCAGGAACCGCTCGGCCGCGTGGGCTCCGCCCTTGAGCTCGATGCCGAGCATCCCGCCGAAGCCCCCGAGGACCCGCTTGGCCGTCTCGTGGTCGGGATGCGTGGGGAGCCCGGGGTAGTGCACGCGCGTGATGGCCTGCTGTGCGCCGCACCATTCGGCCACCGCAAGCCCGTTCCGGTTGTGGCGCTCCATGCGCACCGCGAGGGTGCGCATCCCGCGGTCGACCAGCCACGCGGCCATCGGGTCGATCGCCTGCCCCCAGACCTGCATCAGCTTGCGCACTTCCTCGATGACCGGCTCGCTGCCGGCGACCCCGCCCGCGATCACGTCGCTGTGGCCGTTCAAGTACTTGGTGGCGCTGTGGATCACGAGATCGGCGCCGTGCTCGATCGGCCGGAAGTTGACCGGCGAGGCGAAGGTCGAGTCCACGACCAGCGCCAACCCCTCGGTCTTGCACAGCAGCGCGATCGGCTCCAGATCGATCACCCGCACCAGCGGGTTGGTGGGCGTCTCGAGGAACACGGCGCGCGTCGTCTTCTTCATCGCCTGCTTCCAGGAGCGCGAGTGCAGCGGGTTCACGAAGCTCACCTCGATCCCCAGCCGCCCGAATTCCTGCGCGAACAGACGCCGCACGCCGCCGTAGATCCATTCGCTCGAAAGCAGATGGTCGCCCGGGCGCAGCACCGCGAGATGGGCGAGGGCGGTGGCGCCCATGCCGCTCGCCGTGAACAGCGCGGCCTCGGCGCCTTCCAGCAGCGCCAGCCGCTTGCCAATGGCGACCTGGTTCGGGTTGTTCCCGTAGCGGGTGTAGAGCACCTCGGCGGTCGAGCCGATCGGGTTGGTGAAGGTGCTGCTTTGGTAAATGGGGGGCACGACCGGGGTCCAGTCGGGACGGGCCTCCGGATCGCCGTGGATCGCCCGCGTGGAGATCCCGAGGCGGCGCCGGGTGGGGCGGGAGGCGGGGGAGGTCACGCAGCCGTCAGCGCCAGCGCGCCACCCGGCGTGCGCACCGCCAAACGGCGCGCGACCAACTCCTCGATGAGTCCCTCGGCCGTCTCGCGGGGGCCGAGGGCGTCCAGTGTGCCATCGGGCAGCTCGACCAGGACCGCGAGCCCGTGGCTCAGCAGCACCGGCTCGATCGCCTCGCGATGCCCGTCGGTCAGGCCGCGCAGCAAGAGCACCTTCACCTCGCGCAACAGCTTCGCGATGATCTCGTCGGCGCAGGAATAGTCGATGCAGCCGACGCCCGAGAAATCCATCCGAGCCACGGTGGGCTCGGCGCCCGCGATCGCCCGCTCGATCTCCCGGCGGACCGCGCGACCCGTCGGCCGTGTCACCAGGTCGGCGAAGTAGCCCGGGACGGATTGCTGCAACACGGCGTGCACGTCGATGTGCTGAATCACTTCCGCGACCCCTGTTCCGGGATAATCAGCAGCACCTGCGAGCCCGGGAAAGCGGGGAGCCCGTCCTTGAGCGGCACGTCGTCGTCCCAGGAGGGGACGATGCTGATACGCGCGGTCCCGCTGCGGATGGAGATCTTCCCGTCCCACCGGCTGATGTAGTTCCGAATCCCCTTCAAGCCCTGCCCGCGGCCCGGGTCCCGGAACCGGCTCACGCCCTGGATGAGCGCCGCCTCGAGCGCGGCGGCGTCCCCCCAGCGTTCGCCGAACCGCTTGGCCTGCGCCGGCTCCAACGAACGCCGGAAGCCTACGCCGGCGTCCGCGACCGCGATCACCACCACCCGCCGCGCGAGCCGGCGGCGCCAGTGGTAGCTCTGCACCGCGACCCAGCCGCCCGTGCCGGCGTGTTCTACAATATTCTGACAGGCCTCCGAAAGCGCCATAGCGAACCCCATCGTCGCCTTGGGGTCGATGCCGAGCTCGGAGGTCAGGATCGCGGTCGCCCGTTGCTGGATGTGGCTGACCACCTGGTGGACGTCCTCGGCAGCCCGCACCGGCGTCACCGGCAGCAGCACGTCGCTGTCGGTCGGCGTCTTCGGCTTCGGCACGCGCCCGTGGATCTCGAACAGCTCGCCCGCCTCGCGGAAGAACCCCGCGCGGCCCCAGTAGCTGAGCACTTCGGGGCTCGTGGGCGCCGTGAGCAACGGCCGCTCGCCGGCGGCCGTGCGCGACGCCTGCCCGGCCGCAAGCAGCCCCACCAGCCCGTAAGGCGAAGCCCACTCGGCGGCGTGGGCGTCGAACAACAGCCGCTCCCCGTCGGCCGTGGCCTGGGCGTACGCACCGGCAAACTGGTCGAAGGAGCGGTCGTCGAAATTGCCGGGAACGCCGACTAGGCGGGTCATGTCCCGGCCAGCTTCCCGAGCAGATGCTGGCGCAGACCGGTGGCCCCGCGGTGGCTCACGTTGCGGGCGGCCAGGCGACAGCCCTCGCGGATGGCGTCCTCGAGCGGCGCGCCCTGCAGGAGCGTGGCGGCCACCGTCGCGCCGAACACGTCCCCGCAACCGGTAGGGTCCCCTTCCTCGCCGCCGCGATGGGGCGGGAGGCCCTCGGCGGCAGGCGCGGCGATCCGCGCGGTGCGGATCGGCCCTACGCGCCTGCGCGTCTTGGCGTCCGTCGCCTGCTCAAAGTACACTGCCCCTCGAATGCCCAGCGTCACGCACAGCGTGGTGCACCCTCGGTCCAACGCTCCCGCCGCCACCGCCAGCGGATCGTCCCCGAGCTGGCGCATCTCCTCTTCATTCAGCTGTACGCAGTCGAAGCAGCCGAACCAGGCCAAGGCCTGGGGCAGGGGCTGGGGCACGCGCGTGCCGTCGGGCTCCTTGCCGAGGAAGAGGCTGTGCAGGTCCGCGTAGAGGAAGCGGGGAAAGCCGCGCCGCAGCAGCTGGGCCGTCTCGAGCGTGAGCTCGAAGCCCGAGATGAAATTCACGTACAGCGCGTCGAGATCGGCCACCATGGGTCCGAGCTCGGGCCAGGTCCAGGGCGGCACGCCGCCCCGCATCTGCTCGCAACGCCGCTCCGACGTCTGGTAGCGAAGGGTGACGCGGTTGTTGGGCTCGGGGACTTCGACGAAGCGGGTGCCGGGTGCCAGGTGTCGCAGCGTGGCCAGGAACGCGCCGGCCAGGGGCGCGAGGTCCCGACCCACCTTGATCAGGGGCACGAGCTGCCAGTCGTCGCCAAGCGTGGCGTCGAGGCCGGCGAGGGCATAGGCGATGCCGCCCCACTCTTCCACGGCCGGCTGCGCGGGGTCCCGGCCGTAGATGGTGTCCCACACCATCGAGCCGAGGACGCCGAGCCGCTTCACACCTTCCCCCAGGTCCGTTGCATGAAGACCGCGGCCGCCCCGACGACGCCCGCCGTGCCGGGCAGCGCGCCGGGCAGGATCCGGCACACGTCCACCGCCGGCTTGAACGCCCGGCGCTTCACTTCGCTCCGCAGCGGCACGAAGAGTGTGTCGCCGGCCAGGGTCACGCCACCGCAGATGACGACCACCTGGGGGTTGAAGATGTTGATGATGTTCGCGACGCCGGCGCCAAGGAGCTTGGCGGTCTCGCGCACCACTTCGAGTGCGTAGGCGTCGTCGTCGTGGGCCGCTTCGTAGACCACCTGGGCAGTGATCTTCGAGAGATCGCCGCCCACGTACTGCGGCAGCGTCGTGTCGGCGCCGGCTGTGATGCCTTCGACCGCGCGGGCGGCGATCGCTGGTCCCGAGGCGTACGCCTCGAGGCAGCCATAGTTGCCGCACTTGCAGAGCCGGCCGGTCGAGTCGATGGTCATGTGGCCGATCTCGCCTGCGATGTCGGACGCGCCGTGGTAGATGGCGCCGCCCAGCACGATCCCGCCGCCGATGCCCGTCCCGACGGTGAGTCCCACGACGTGGTCGGAGCCGCGCGCGGCGCCGAGCCACCACTCGCCGAAGATCGCGCAGTTGGCGTCGTTGTCGAGGGTGGCGGCCAGGCCCAGCGCGCCGGCAACGCGGTCGCGCAGCGGCATGTTGACCCAGCCCAGATTCGGCGTGAGCAACACGACCCCCGACTTCGTGTCGAGCGGGCCCGGCGATCCGATCCCCACTCCGGCGACCTGTTTGCCGGGCACCTGCGCCATCGACGCGCGGGCGAGCTTTACAATCCGCGCGACGACGGCGTCGGGCCCCTGCTCGACGAACGTAGGCTCGGCGACGACCCCCAAGACCTCGGAGCCATCCTCGGCGACCGTCCCCACCACGATGTTCGTCCCGCCGACGTCAATCCCGACGATGTAGCGCACCGGTTTCCTCAATGGCTGCGAGTACCTGCTCGAGCGACAGGTCCGTCATGCAGCGGTGATGCCCCAGCGGGCAGACCGGCGGCCCGTGTCGCGAGCACGGGCGGCAGGGCAGGCCGACAACGCCGAGGGCGCGGTCGCGAGGGCCGCGCGGCCCGAATCCGAACGTGGGCACCGTGGGCCCGAACAGCGCGACCGTGGGCGTGCCGACCGCCTGGGCGAAGTGCAGCGGCGCGCTATCGTTGGTGACCAGCACGCAGGCGCGACGGATGATCTCCACGGATTCACGGAGACTCAGCCGCCCGCATGCACTCGCTGCGCGACCGCCGGCCCGCCCGACCACTGCGGTTATCTCTGCGCCCAGCGGCTCGTCTTCGGCCCCCCCCACCACAACGATACCGACCCGCGGCGCCAACCGCTCCGCCAACACGGCAAAGGACGGCCAGCGCTTGCTCCCCCAGATCGAGCCGGGAGCGAGCGCGGCTAAAGGCTCGCGGACGTGGTGCTCGCGCAGGAACCCCTCGGCCCGCGTCCGGTCGGGGATCGTGGTCTCGAGGTTGGGCATGTGGTGGCGCCCGGGAGCGGGGCCCGCTAAAGCGAGCAGCCGGTCCACTTCGTGCCCCTCGGCCGGCCGGCGCCGCGTTTCGGTGTAGAGCAACCGCCAGCCGTCGTGGAACCCCACGCGGCGCGGGATGCGCGCCAGCCAGGCGACCGCCGCCGAGCGCAGCGAGCGGTGCGGCAGGTAGGCGGACGCGTACCCTTCGGCACGCAGCCGCCGCGCCAGCCGGTTGAGGCCGCGCCAGCCGCGGTCGGCGCCGCGCTTGGCGTAGGGGATGACGCGCCGGACCGCCGGGTGCGTCTCGAGCAGGGGGGCCGCCGCCGGCGTCGTCACCACGTCGAGCGGGCCGGTCTGCTCGGCGAGCGCCCGCAGCAACGGCGTGGTCAGCACGACGTCGCCCAGGAACGCGGTCTGGATGACGAGGCTAGTCAACCTGGAGCACCGCCAGGAAGGCTTCTTGCGGAATCTCCACGGTGCCGACCTGCTTCATGCGCCTCTTTCCTTCTTTCTGTTTCTCCAGGAGCTTACGCTTGCGGGTGACGTCGCCCCCGTAGCACTTGGCCGTCACGTTCTTGCGCAGCGGACGGATCGTCTCGCGCGCGATGACCTTGGTGCCGATGGCCGCCTGGATCACCACCTCGAACAACTGCCGGGGAATGAGCTCCCGCAGCTTCTCGGCGATCTTGCGACCCCACTCGTATGCCTTGTCGCGGTGGATGATCACACTGAAGGCGTCCACCGGATCGCCATTGAGCAGCATGTCGAGCTTGACCAGGTCCGCGGGACGGTAGGCGAGGAACTCGTAGTCCAGCGACGCGTAGCCACGCGAGATCGTCTTCAGCTTGTCGTAGAAGTCGAGGATGATCTCGGCGAGCGGGAACTCCCAGGTGAACTCGACGCGCGTGGGGTCGATATAGCGCATACCCAGGTAGACGCCGCGCCGCTCCTGGCCCAGCTTCATCATGGCCCCGATGTACTCGGCCGGTGCGAGGACGCGCGCTTTCACGTACGGCTCCTCGATGCGGTCGACGGTCGAGCCGTGCGGCATCAGGCTGGGGTTCTCCACGAGCTGCATCGTGCCGTCCGTGCGGTAAACGTGGTACTCGACGTTGGGGACGGTGCTGATGAGGTCGAGATCGAACTCCCGCTCGAGCCGCTCGCGCACGATCTCCATGTGCAGCAGGCCGAGGAAGCCGCAACGGAAGCCGAAGCCGAGGGCGATCGACGTCTCCGGTTCGTAGTGCAGCGAGGCGTCGTTGAGCTGCAGCTTCTCGAGCGCGTCGCGCAGCTCCTCGTACTGCTCGGCGTTCGTGGGGTACAGCCCGGCGAACACCATGGACTGGATGTCGCGGTAGCCCCGGAGCAGTGGCACGTCGCGGTGCTCGGCGTCGAGCACGGTGTCGCCGGGACGAGTGTCCTGCACGCCGCGGACGTTGGCGACCACGTACCCGACCTCGCCGGCCTCGAGCTGCTCACCCGGCTTGTGGCCGAGCTGCAGGTAGCCGACCTCGTCGACCTCGTAGACGTCGTCCTTATGGGCGCCGAACGCGATCTTCACGCCGGGCCGGATCACGCCGTCCACCACGCGGATGCTGGGAATCGCTCCGCGGTAGCGGTCATAGTAAGAGTCGAAGATCAGGGCGCGCAGCGGGGCGTCTCGGGTCCCGCGGGGCGGGGGCACGCGGCGCACTACGGCCTCGAGCAACTCGGGCACCCCGGTGCCCTCCTTGGCCGAGATCCGCAGGATCTCCTCCGGCTGGGAGCCGATCAGCTCGCGGATCTCCGGCGCGCGGCGGTCCGGCTCGGCGCCGGGGAGGTCGATCTTGTTGAGGACCGGAATGACTTCCAGGCCGGCGTCGAGGGCGAGGAACAGGTTCGAGAGGGTCTGCGCCTGAACGCCCTGCGAGGCATCCACGACCAAGATCGCCCCTTCGCAGGCGGCGAGCGAGCGGGAGACCTCGTAGGTGAAATCCACATGGCCCGGCGTGTCGATCAGGTTGAGCTCGTAGAGCTGGCCGTTCTTGGCGTGGTAGGACATCCGCACGGCGTTGAGCTTGATCGTGATCCCCCGCTCACGCTCCAGGTCCATGGTGTCGAGGACCTGCTCGCGCATGAGACGCTTGTCGAGGGTGCCCGTCAACTCAATGAGCCGGTCGGCCAACGTGGACTTGCCGTGGTCGATGTGAGCCACGATGCAGAAGTTACGGATATGGTCCTGGCGCATTGGAGAGACAAATATAGCCGTCGTCCATCAGCCATCAGTGCTGACGGCTGACGGCTGGTAGCTGACAGCTATCTTTATGAGGCGAACGATCTCACATGGCGCCCATCACCGGCTGGTTCGACCCCGCCCCCAACGGCGGCTTCCTGCGTCTCGCGGCACACAGCTATCTCCCCGCCAAGGGCGACCCACCGGTGCGTCTGCCGGGGCTTCGCCGAGGCGACCTCGTGATGCTCGAGGGCGGCCGGGTGCAGCAGGTGAACGGCCTCCCGGCGGAGGCGGCGGCCGAGCGGCTGGAGTTTGCCGCGCTCGGTGCGGTGCACCCCAGCCGGCCGCTGCGCCTGGAGACGGACCAGGCGTCGGGCCCGCGCACCGCCGAAACCCAGCGGGTCGTGGACCTCGTTTGCCCATTGGGCTTCGGCCAACGCGCGCTGATCGTGTCGCCCCCCAAGGCCGGCAAGACGATGATGCTGCAGGCGGTCGCGGAGGCCGTGGCGTTGAACGATCCGACGGCGACCCTCCTCATCCTGCTCGTGGACGAGCGGCCCGAAGAGGTGAGCGAGATGGTGGATTGGGGCCGCGGTGAGGTGATCGCCTCGAGCTTCGATCTCCCGCATGAGCGTCACGTCGCGGTCGCCGATATGGTATTCGAGCACGCGCGGCGCCAGGTGGAGCTGGGGCGGGACGTGGTGATCGTGCTCGACTCGCTCACGCGGCTGGCGCGCTCCCACAACACCGCGGGGCGCAGCAGCGGTCGCACCATGTCGGGCGGGCTCGACGCCAACGCCCTCGCCAAGCCCAAGGCGCTGTTCGGCGCTGCGCGCGCGGTGCCAGGCGCCGGCTCGCTCACGGTGATCGCCACGGCGCTGATCGAGACCGAGAGCCGCATGGACGACGTGATCTTCGAGGAGTTCAAGGGAACGGGGAACGCCGAGCTGCGGTTGTCACGCCCGCTCGCCGACCGGCGCATCTACCCGGCCGTGGACGTCGCTGCGAGCGGCACCCGGCGCGAGGAGCTGCTCGCCGATGCCCCCACGGTCGCAGCGAAACAGAAGCTCCGGCGGGGCCTCGTCGACCTCCCGCCGGAGCAGGCGATGCAGGCGCTCCTGCAGCAGGTGAAGCGCACCAAAACCAATCAGGAGCTGCTGAACGGAATCAAATGAAGGTGTCAGGTGCCGACACCCAACACCTTCAGTTCTGCCCCTGCACGATCCGCCTGAAGCTGTCGGGGTTCCACTGTGGCCGCTTGGCGGCGTTCGCGATCTCGAGCCCGAGATAGAACACCAGCTGGATGATCCGCGCCTCCTTCTCGGCGTCGATCTTGGCGACTTCGTCGGAGACCTGGTGGTAGTCCGGGTGCGTGCCGTTGAAAAAG
>Ga0209236_1001217_pt1 | contig 15528 bp, 16 predicted proteins | sample GraSoi013_1_40cm_FD_185819 | JGI IMG/M metagenome (GOLD analysis project Ga0209236, IMG submission 185819) | Grasslands soil microbial communities from the Angelo Coastal Reserve, California, USA - Sample 09_27_2013_1_40cm (SPAdes) (version 2) | ecosystem: Environmental > Terrestrial > Soil >... | reverse complement strand
GCAAGATTCCATCCGCACCTTTGGCCTCGGATTCTTGACCGGCAACGTTTGGAACCCCGTCCCTCCCTTGGTCTTCGGGGCGGTCCCGTTCGTGTACGGGACGCTGGTGACGTCCGCGCTCGCCCTCCTGTTCGGAGTCCCGATCAGCCTGGGCATCGCCATCTTCCTCTCCGAGCTCTCGCCTCCATGGCTGCGAATCCCGCTGACGTACGTCGTCGAACTGCTCGCCGCGGTCCCGTCCGTCGTGTACGGATTGTGGGGGATCTTCGTCCTCGGGCCGGTCATGCGGGTCTCCGTCGAGCCGGTGGTCCAAGACATCTTCGGATTCTTGCCGATCTTCCAGGGGAATCCCATCGGGACGGACAAGTTCACTGCGGGCGTCATCCTCGCGATCATGATCATCCCGACCATCTCCGCGGTGTCGCGGGAGGCCCTTCTCGCGGTCCCGGACAACCAGCGAGAGGCCGCCTTGAGCCTCGGTGCGACCCGCTGGGAGACGACGCGTGTGGCGGTCCTCCGGTACGCTCGCGCGGGGATCTTCGGGGCCATCATCCTCGGCCTCGGACGGGCCGTGGGTGAGACGATGGCCGTCACCATGACGATCGGGAACCGCAATGCGATTTCCGTCTCCCTGTTCGACCAGGGACAGACCATCGCAAGTTGGATCGCGAACAACTTCCTCAATGCCACCGACCCGCTTGAGCTGAGTGCACTCATCGAACTGGGACTCGTCCTGATGCTCATGTCGCTCGTCATCAACGTCTTCGCGCGACTCATGTTGGGCCGGGTCCTCCGCCGTGGCGAGGGAGCCGCGTGACCTTCCGGTTCGATCGGGACACCCGGCGGCGGTGGAAGGATCTCGCGATGAACGTCGCGGCCTTCCTCTGCGTCGTCCTCGCGCTGATCCCTCTCGGGAGCCTCCTCTTCGAGGCCTCCGTCCGCGGCCTCCGCTCCATCACGCCGAGTTTCTTCACGCTCACGACGGCCAATGGCGGCATCGGAAATGCGATCCAAGGCACTCTCATCCTCATCGCCCTGACCGCCGTGATCGCACTCCCGGTTGGCATCTTGACCGGGATTTATCTGGCCGAGTACGGGAAGAATCCCGTGGGCGCCGCGGTCCGGTTCTTCGTCGATGTCATGACCCAGATCCCGTCCATCGTGGTCGGCATCTTCGCGTTCTCCCTCATCCTCGAGCTCGGCGCGGCCGGAATTGTAGACAAGCGACTCGTCTTCAGCACGACCACGGGGGTCATCGCCTTGTCGACAATCATGATCCCGTTCGTCGCCCGGACCTCTGAGGAGGCTCTTCGCCTGGTGCCCATCTCGACGCGCGAGTCGGCGCTCGCCTTGGGGATTCCCCGGTATCGAGCGATCCTCCGGGTCGTGCTGCCCTCCTCGAGCAGCGCCGTGATTACCGGGGCGTTGCTCGGGATCGCGCGGGTCGGCGGCGAAACGGCGCCGCTCCTCATGACGTGCCTCGGGAGCCCGTTCTGGTGGCAAGGTCTGGATCAACCTTGCGAGTCGTTGCCGCACACCATCTACGTGTTCGCGCTCGGCCCGGACTCGGCCCTGAACCAAGCCGCCTGGGGAGCCTCCCTGATCCTCGTCCTCATGATGCTCGGGATCGCCATCGTGTCGCGGGTCGTCATCCGGCTTCGTTCCGTCTCGAGGTGAAGAGACGATGGCCGCGAAGATCCAGACGGAGAAAGTGTCGGCGTGGTACGGTCCGAAGAAAGCGATCGAGGACATCACATTGGACTTCGAGGAGCACGCCGTCTCCGCGATCATCGGACCGTCCGGCTGCGGCAAGTCGACGTTGATCCGCTGCCTGAACCGGATGCACGAGACGATTCCCAAGGCGAGGGTCGAAGGGAAGGTCCTCCTCAGCGGGGAGGACATCTACGGGTTACCGGCGGTGACGGTTCGCCGACGGATCGGAATGGTGTTCCAGAAAGCCAATCCGTTCCCGACGATGTCCATCTACGAAAACGTCGCCGCGGGCCTTCGGTTGAACGGAGAACGCAACCGAGATCGGCTCGACACGGCCGTCCTGGAGAGCTTGAAACAGGCCGCCCTTTGGGACGAGGTGAAGGACTCGTTGGAGAAAAGCGGGGCCAGCCTGTCCGGAGGCCAACAACAGCGGCTCTGCATCGCGAGGGCCCTCGCCGTACGTCCGGAGGTCCTCCTCATGGACGAGCCGTGTGCGGCCCTCGATCCGATCGCGACGGCGAAGATCGAGGACCTCATCTTTGACCTGAAGAAGGACTATACGGTCGTCATCGTGACGCACAACATGCAACAAGCCGCACGCGTGGCGGAGACGACGGCCTTCATGTATCTGGGCCATCTCATCGAGGTGGGCCCGACCCGGGAGCTCTTCGAAAGGCCGAAAGAGACGTTGACAGAAAGCTACATCACGGGGAGGTTTGGGTAGTGCCGCAAGCCGCAGAACGGAAAGCACTCCAGAAGGGGCTCCTGAAACTGAACGAGAACATGGTGACCCTCGCCGAGCTCAGCGAGCTCGCGATCCGGAAGGCGATCGACGCCCTGACACGGCTCGACGGAGAGGTCGCGCGGGAGGTCTTCACAATCGACCAGGAGGTTTACGGCCTCCAGCTCGAGATCGAGCACACGTGCGTCGACCTCATCGCGCTCCATGCACCGGTCGCTCGGGATCTCCGAACGATCACGACGTCCCTGAAGATCACGACCGACCTAGACCGAATCGGGCGGTACGCCAAGGACCTGGGGGAGCTCACCTTGCAATTCGGTCCTTCCGCCCGCGGCGTGGAACCGGAACTCACGCGGATTCGGGAGATGGCGGACCGGACGATCCAGATGGTCGACACGGCCATCGACGCCTTCGTCAAGCATGACGCGGAATCCGTCCGGAACATCATGCAGGTCGACGATACCGTGGATCGGATGCACGACGAAAACTTCAACGAGCTCGTGCGCCGGATGACCGACGGAAGTTTGAAGATCGAAACGGGCGCGAGATACATCCTGGTGAACCGATACCTCGAGCGCATCGCGGACCATGCGGTCAATATCGGCATGCGCGTCGTCTACATGGTCACCGGAGATTGGCTGCCGCGGGAGCGGGCTGCGGACCGAGCGAAGCGGATCCCGAAGTGATCCGACGGTGGAGCACCTCTATAGACCTCGGATTCCACCCGAGACCTCGTCGGTCAAGTTCATTCCAGGCGAACCCGTTCTTCGTTTGATGAGAAAAACACCTGAAGAGAGCGGCGAGAGAGACTTCGATCTGTGGAAGCTCGATCGCGACGCCCAAGAAGAAACACACCAAACGGAATCCGCTCTGAAGTGACGGGCCATTGTCCCGAACGCGGAGACGGAATGGGGAAAGTCGCCCGTGGACTTCGCCGTGGGCGGAGACCATGCGGACATGGTCGGCCTCCTCGAGCGGGCCACGGGCGGTGGGAAGGGACGCTCGGCCTAGAAGTCCTTGAGGGCTGCGTTGTCTTCGCTGAACACCTGCTCGAAGTACGCGAGAGTGCCCTTGCGGACGTCCTCGTCGCTCGCGCCCTGGCGGTGGAAGTCCCCGACGACGATGACCTTCGTCTTGTCGGCCATCGGGACGTAGGTGTGGGTCTGCTTCGAGCCCTTCGATGGACCTTCCAAGACCTGCAGCTCGAACCCGAACGGCGGGTCCATCCGCATCTGCCAGATCTCCTCGGACTTGCCTTGCGGCCCGGCGATCTCGGCCCGGATCTTCATCGTGTTCCCCTTCTGCTCCAGGACCTTCTGGCTCAGGATCGTCTCATGCTGGTGGCTCTCGGGATCCTGCAGATACTTCCAAATCTTCTCGATCGAGGCGTCGAACACGCCGTCGTCTCGCACGTATACCATTCGTTTCTCCTCCGGGACATGGACGATGTCCCGGCGACCTATACTTTGTATACTATTTGAAGGCGGCAGGGAAGGATAGTATATCACAAGCCCGGAATGTCCGTTTCAGTCCAGGGGCCCCGCTGAGATTTAGCGCCGAATCAGGCGGGAATTCCCGACTTCCACGTCGTGTCCTCAACCGCCTCCACCGCCAGGGAATTTGATTCGTTCCCCATAACGCCAGGGTTAACCCGAATGACTTCCCCTGGCCGACCGGCACGAACGCGGGCGGCGAGCCAGTCGGATCCCCACCCGTGATGCGGAGCGTGTTCCTTCCAAGCGGCGAGACCGAGGAGTCGCGCCCCGCAGTCGGGGCAGAGCTCCCTACGCCAGGAATCATCATCCACATGTTGCACGGCAAAGACTGATTGTGCCATCGTCACGGCTCAACGGGGGTAAGGTAGTAATATTCTATTCGACGTTTAATTTCGAAAGGAATATTCACATCGGGATATCGATATGCCGCAATCATTGTCGGCGATCGGGAGTCGCAATTCGTGAGCGGGCCTTGGGAGTCGAGCCTTGAAAGGGTTTGCGGGCGGACGCTCGCATCCTCGACGGAGCCCTCGAAATGAGCGGAAAAAGCCTAACGGTCCGAATGGGCTTATAGGGCCTCCGTCATTTCCGCAGGTGAGGCTGGAGGGATACCGTGGCCTTGCTCCGCTACGCCGCGGCAGACGTCTTTCGCAGTCGGCGACGGACATTGACCGCGGTCCTTGGTGTGCTCCTCGCGGTCACGTTCATCGCAGGAACATTCATCGCGATCGATTCGTCCACGCGGGCGACTCTGGATGGAATCCTCGCGAACTACCCGGCCGATATCCAGTTCCAGGCAGGCCCCGGCAATGCGACCCAAATCCGAGAAGCCGTCGAGGCGATCCCCGGCATCGTCCGCGTCGCGATGTGGCGTAACGCCCAGTTCTCCGAAATGGAATCGGCTTCCTCCGGAGGACGGACGTACGCCCAAGTCGTCGGAATCGAGCCCGACCGTCCTCCATCGTTTCTCGACGGGATTACAGTTACCGCAGGCAGTCTTTCGCTTCCAAGAGGCACGGTCGCGCTGAGCGAGGACCTCGCCAAACAAGTGAACGTCACCATGGGCGGCACCGCCGCTTTCGTGTACCGTTCGTACAACATCACCGGAAACGAGACACTCACCCGCCTTGATGTCACGGTCGGTGGCCTCTTCCGGAATCCGTATACCGGCCAGGGCCCTTTCTATGCGCCCGCGACAGCTCTCGTCCAGATCCGGGATGTCGACTGGTATGAACAGCAACTGGGCGTGGTCTCGTACGGCGGAAATTCCATCGGGGGAGAAATCCGAATCTATCGGGATCGGCTTCTCGACCCGTACGACCTCGCGGCGTCCCAGCGAAACCTCGCGCGCCTCGACCGCCAAATCGACGAAGTCCTCGCGCCGTTCCAGGGTCACGTGACAATCGACTACGTCGGGAATGCGATTAGCAACTTCGCCACGACCATCACGATTCAGCGGATCATCTACCTCGCGCTCTCCACTCCGGTCTTGCTGCTCGGCGTCTACCTCGGGGCGATTGGCGTGGACCTGGGCCACGCGGAACGTCGACGCGAGCTGGCGGTCCTCAAGACCCGAGGGGCGACCCCTCGGCAACTCGTCGGGCTCCTACTCGTCGAGGCGTCCCTCGGCGGTGCAATCGCCGCGATCGTAGGCCTTGTCGCCGGAGTCGGCCTGAGTCGTCTCTTGCTCACCTTCGTGAGTCCGTTCAGCACTCCGACCGCGCCACGATACGAGGTCGTCGTCCTCACCCCGTCGACGGTCGTCATCGTGACGATTCTGTCCGTGATTTTCATGGCGATCACGAGCATCCGATCGGCGCGGCGAACGGCGCGTATCCCGATCGTGGAGACCCTCCGGTACTACGCGCCCGGGGAGGCTCGGATTCAGTATCGGCCTTGGGTTGACATCCTCCTCATCACGTTGGCGGTGGTCACCTACGGGATGGTCCTCTATGCGCGCACGAATCCCCAGGACTTTTTCACGTTCCTGATTGGTGCGCTCTTTTTCATTGTCCTGCCCTTCACCCCGATCTTCCTCATCGTCGGGACGACCCGGCTGCTGACCCGTGCCACGGGTCGCGTCTACGAATGGACCGCCCGCGTGTGCAAGCCGTTCGCGAAGAACTTGTACTACGTCATCAGCCGGAACTTGCGGCGAAACCCGCGGCGATCCGCGAATGTCGCCGTCATCATCGCCCTCGGAATCGCGTTTGGGATGTTCATCCTCGTGACGTTCTCGTCGCAGCTCGCCTATCAAGAACGCCAAGTTCGTGCATCGGTCGGTGCGGATGTTGCACTGGACGCGCCGCCTTCCAATGCCACGTTCGCCGCGAACCTCAGCGCACTCCCCGAGGTGGGAGGGGTAACCCTGTTGCGGACCGTTCCCGGCTCTGTTCCATACTGCTGTGCGGGTGTCTATGCGCTGGACCCGGCGACGTTCTTCGCCGTCACGAATCCTGAGCCGTGGTACTTCAGTGGAGGAGGTGGAGCGGAGGCGGCACGACAGGTCCTCGCGATCCCCGGGCAGGTCCTCGTCACCGAGGCGTACCTCCGTAACGCGTACTTGGCCGTCGGAGACCGTCTCCGTTTGGAAGGAAGCGTGTACAACGGGATGAATTACACGGGCACGGTCATTGTGAATACGACGATCGGAGGGACCGTCCGCGGCCTGCCGGGGACGACCTACTACGGGTTTGGTATGCCCCAGACCATCTACGGAAGCTTGGACACGATGGGACCTCTCCTCGACGGGCAGCCGTACCGGGGCTATGGCGCAGACCGGTTCCTCATCGCCCTTCGTGCCAACGCCGATTGGCGAGCCGCGAAAGCGGACATCGTGGCCCTCGGAGCATCCAACGTCCAAGTCGCCGCCGAGCAGATTGAGCAGCTCCGCTCGAACCCCGTGTTCCGCGCGTTCTTTGGTTTCATCGAGCTCGAGATGGCGTTCATGGTCGTCATCCTGACGGCAGGCCTTGGCATCATCCTGTACGCCGCGACGCTTGAGCGGGATGTCGAACTTGCCGCAATCCGGGCCCGGGGCGCGAGCGGGTGGCAGACGGCGGGTCTCCTGATCGGCGAAGCTACCTCGATCATGCTGATCGGCCTCATAGTCGGCACGGGCATCGGCATCCTCGCGGCGTACCTTTCGACCACCTTCATTGCGGCGGGCCCGGGGACGGCAGGGGAGTCGCTGGTCCCGGTCCTCTTCGTGCTCCCGCCGGAGGCGCTGCTCCTCCTCGTATTCGCGCCCGCCGCGATGCTCCTCACGTCTTTCGCGGTCACGATTCGCGTCGCGCGCATGGACATCGCGCGGGTCCTCAAGCTTCGAGGTGGCTGATGTGCCGAACATCCGAACCAAAGACCTGATCAAGGTGTACCGAACCGGGAAATCCGAAGTGATCGCCCTTCGAGGCCTCGATATGCATGTGGCGGAAGGCGAGCTCGTCGCCGTTCAAGGACCGTCGGGTTGCGGGAAGACCACACTGCTGAATCTCATCGGCGGGATTGACCGCCCGACCGCAGGCCGAATCGAAGTCGACGGTTCCAACCTCGTTGACTTCGCAGATGGAGACCTCGTCAAGTATCGCCTCGCGAAGGTCGGCTTCATCTTCCAGTTCTTCAACCTCGTCCCCACGCTCACCGCCGAAGAAAACGTCGAACTGCCGTTGCGGTTGGCGGGGAGGAGTCCCTCAATCCGTGCGAAACGTCGGAAGGAGCTGCTCGAGCTTGTGGGCATGACGCAGCGGTCGAGCCACCGCCCCGACGAGCTGAGCGGCGGCGAGCAGCAACGGGTCGCCATCGGGGTCGCCCTCGCGAACGATCCGCCGCTCCTCTTGGCGGACGAGCCGACCGGCGAACTCGACACGAAGACCGGGCAAGAGGTCCTCGACCTGTTTCGTCGCCTCAACCAGGAGTTCAAGAAGACGATCGTCGTCGTGACGCACGACGCCCGCGTGTCCCACATCGCCCATCGGGTCCTCGAGATTCAAGACGGGAAGATCCTCGGCGAGACGGCGGCCGCGTAGGCTGCGCGAACGTCCCGGGTTCAGTAGGTCCGCTCCTCGGGGGCGACTTCCCATTCCTTGGATTCGATCGTCTTCCGGAGTTTTCGAAGCGAATCGCGGAAATGCTCGACGAGTTTCGTCTTCGCCGGGCTGTCGGGCAGCTCCTCGATCAGGTGCAGGAGACCCTCCATCTGCGGGATCTGACTGTATTTCATGATCAGGAGTTCCTTTTGGTACAGGGCGGAGGTGAGGAATTGGTTTCTCACCGTGGCGACCGTCGTTTGGGCCGACCAAAAGCGCAGGAACTTGTCCAGGTAGAATCCGAAGCCAAAGATGATGGTCAAGACGACGAGGAGCAGGACGAGAAGGACTTCGACTTCGTTGAGCCCAAACTCCGCGAAGTATTGCCGCAAGACCAATGTGAAGACCCCGACGAACGTCAGGATCGTGAAGACGATCCCAAGGATGCTCATGCTCAGGTTCCAGCGGTACAGCCATTCGGCGGCTCGGATCTTCTGACGCTCGGCGCTCATGCGGGCACCTCGACGGCCACATCACGCGGCGAGGGATATTTCCTCGGTCGGTCAGCGCATGCGGCGGGGATCTTCGGCTGGCGTACCGCATCCTTACTTCTGCATGTAGCGCGTGCTCTCGAGCTGGATCGTTTCTTTGCGGGCGTGGTCCACTTGCGCGATTAAGTCGACCGCATGCTTCAGGTTCCGGTTATTCGCGGAGATCCCCCACAGGCCAAGGATGATGAGGGCGACCGCGATCGACAAGGCGAACGCTCCGCCGGCCACGGCGCCGGAGGCTCTCTGAATCGATTCCTGGATTCCCGGCACGAGCACGAGGAGCCCGATCGTGAGGCCGACGATCAAGAGCATCGTCCACAATACCGTGAGGACGATCCGCCGACCGACGCGGGCTTGCGCACTGAGTGGCGCGGCCATCCGTTCCGTCCGGCCGACGCGCCTCGGGCTAATTAAAGGATTGGTCGTGGAATGCGTCTCCGGGCATAGGTTCAAGCGAGCGCCCCGGGGTAGCCCGCGCGTGGCCGAGGGATGGAAGAGTCTCCGGGCATTCGTTCGCCGGCTTCCCTGGTACCGGTTCGGCGCCGGAGTCGTCGCAGGCGGCGTGGGCCTCCTCGTCACCTTTCTCATGCGGGCCTTCGGCCTCGGCGTATTCCTCCCGGAGATCGCGGTGGACTTCGTCGTCGGCCGCATCCCCGGCGCGATCGAATCGTTCTTCATTCGGACCCTTGGCGAGGGCGCGAAGCTCCTCGCACTCCTCACAGCCCTCGCCGTCTTCCTGGTCCTCCCGGGAATCTACGCCACCCTGTATCGTCGCGTCCAACGATGGCTCAAGAACCGCTGGCTCGTCATGGCCTTTTACACGTTCAGCTCCGCGGGAATCGTCCTGCTCGGGATCCTACCGATCCTCGACGCGGGCTTCCTCGGATCGAACACCTCGGTCGGCATCGGCTTCGCGGTGTTCAGCCAGCTCATCGGCTACTGGCTGTACGCGGCGCTCCTCGACTATCTGCTCGTCGACGTCGCGGCCGAGTATCCGGAAGGATTCAGCTTGAGTCGGCGGCAATTCATCGCCGGGACCATTGGCGCTATCGCGGTCGCCGCCCTGACGGTCTACGGATTGGGGAGCCTCATCTCGAAGAAAGGGCGGCTCGTGTTCGCATCGATTGCGGAGATGTTCTCGAAGGAGCAGACTCCGACTTCGGAGTTCTACGTAGTCACGAAGAACGTGATCGACCCGACGGTCGATGTCGGCACATGGCTCCTCTCCATCGGGGGTTTGGTCTCGAACCCGACGACGTACTCGTACGGTCCTCGCACCGGGAGCGTAGACCTATTGTCGCAGCCCACCGTAGACGAGTTCGTGACGTTGGAGTGCGTCAGCAACGAGGTTGGGGGCAATCTGATCAGCACGGCGGAATGGACCGGCGTGCGACTCGCAACGATCCTGCAATCGGCCGGCATCGATCCGACGGCGGATTGGATCGTTTTCACGTGCGCAGACGGATATACCGCAGGGATCCCGATTACAAAGGCCATGGACCCCAGCGCCCTCGTCGCGATTTACATGAATGGCGGTCGGCTCGTGACTGCCCACGGGTATCCGGCCCGAATCATCGTGCCCGGGTTGTACGGAATGTTCCACGCGAAGTGGGTGACGAAAATCGAGGCCGTTCAGGGGGAGTTCCGCGGATATTGGCAACGGAAAGGCTGGACGAATTCAGACGATGGGAATGGCCGGATTCATACCGTAGCGATTATTGCGACCCCGCCGGACAACGCGGTCGTCGGCGGATCGGTTGAGATCGGAGGCGTCGCATTCGCAGGGGACCGCGGCGTGTCGCGCGTCGAAGTCAGCACGGACGGAGGCTCCACGTGGATAGATGCGACCCTGAAGCCCCCGATGTCAGGATTGACTTGGGTGTTGTGGACGTTTCCGTGGACCCCGCCTCGCAGTGGGTCGTTTCGAATCATTGCGCGAGCATACGATGGGGTAGGCGTTGTCCAGGATGTCGCCCCAGCACCGCCGTTTCCGAACGGCGCATCCGGGTACGACGCAATCGCGCTTCTCGTCTCGCAGTGAACTTGTTAGGCGCGTTTCGCCGTGCGGCCGGACCGGAGACCGATCCCGAGGATGCCAAGGCCGACGAGCGCCGTCACTGCGCCGATCCATATCCACGTCGGGTCGTTCGACATGAACGAGCCGAGGATGAAGCCCGCACCTTGGAAGGCCCACACCGCGCCCGCGAGGGAGACAAGGACTCCGAGCACGACCAGGATGACGCGCATGGTGATTGCAGCCGTGTGGCGCGTATAAGGCTTGGCTCTCTGGAGCGGTCAACCGCCGGTCGTCACGAGGGTTTCGTGCGCCTGCCAACTCCGATAGAGGTCTTCGATCTCGTACGGAGGCGCGTGGCAGGACAGATACCGGAGACGAGCCTTGCCGACATTCCGGATTCCGTGCGTCGAGCCGGCCGGGAAGTAGACCGCCGTGTCGGGCCCCAGGACCTTGTGTTCCCGCCCCGACGTCACCTCGCCGCGACCTTCGAGGATGTAATACATCGACTCGACGGTGCGGTGCTCGTGGACCGGCGTGCTCCCTCCGGGTCGGATGTCGACCACGGTGACGAGGAACTTCCGCGATCCGACGTTGTCCGGGCTGATGACCTGATACGAGAGGCTCCTGTCGCCCTTCAACGCCTTCGCGTCTTTGCGGTGCACGACCTTCATGCGTCCACCGTCGTCCGCAAGGATTGTGGGCCATTTGGAGTTTCCGCATCGGCGGCCGCGCACAAGGGTTTAATGGGCTCTGCGAGGTTCGCGGCGCAATGGTCCGCGTCCAGGTCATCGCCTACACGCCGACCGATTTCCTCGAGGAGCCAGACACCACGATCGGCCGGTGTCGGGAACTCGTCGAGAAATACGCCGTCACATGGGTGAACGTCGTCGATCCGGACGAGCGGACGCTCGACGAACTCGAGACGCTCTTCGGGTTCCACCCGCTCGCCTTGGAGGACGCTCAGAATCAGGACCTCCACCCGAAGGTGGAGGTGTACGACGACACCGTGTTCGTCGTCGTTCGAACGATTGTCTGGACGGAGGAGATCGAGACGGATCAGCTATCGATCTTCCTCGGGAGGAAGTTCGTCGTCACGATCCACGACAAAGTCTTTCCGCAGCTCGAGGACATCCGCATCCGTCTTCGAAAGAAGACCCCGCGCCTCCTGAAGGCAGGGGCGGATTTCCTCGCGTATACGATCCTCGATGTGCTCGTGGATTCGTATTTCCCTCACCTGGACCGGTTCCAGTCCCTGCTGGACCAGCTGGAGGAGCTGATCGTCGCGCGACCGAGCGGGACGGGGATCGCACACCTCCACGACGTGCGGACCGACGTGGTCCGCCTGCGGAATGACCTACGGCCACAGCGGGACATCTTCGGGGTCCTGAGCCGCCTCGAGGTTCCCCTCTTCCGCAAAGAGATGCGGAACTACCTGCGGGACGTCCAGGACCACATGATCAGCGTCTTGGATACGCTCGATGCGTATCGAGAAATCGTGGGGAGCCTGATGGAGGTCCAAGCGACCCTCGTGTCGAACCAGTCCAACGAGGTGATCAAAGTCCTCACGGTCATCTTCACGATCACCCTGCCCATCGCCATCGTCTCGAGCGCGTTTGGGATGAACGTGGCGTTCTTCGGATTCAACACGTCGGAAGGGCTGTATCTTGCACTGCTGCTGATGGGAGTCCCGACCGGAATCCTCGCATGGTGGATGCATCGAAAAGGGTGGCTGTGACCGGATCCCTCCCGATATGATCAAGATGCCAAGCACACGGTGCGATCGAGGGATGGGCTTCCGATGACGCCGTCACAATCCTCCGACGAATCCGACAGAGAATACACCCGGACCGCGTGGAACGCAACGGCGGAGAAGTACCGCAGGCTCCTCCGGCTCTTCGAGCCGTACGGCTTCGACCTGCTCGCCCGATTGAATCCGAAAATCCGGGACTCGGCACTCGACCTGGCGACGGGTCCCGGCGAGCCGGCGATGAGCATCGCCCGCATGGTCGGTCCGGATGGCCGGGTCGTGGGCATCGACCTCTCCGAGCGGATGGTCCAGCTCGCCACGCGAATCGCGAAGGAGAGGCGGATCCCCGGCGTCACCTTCCTCGCGATGGATGCGGAGACGCTGGACTTCCCGGACGAGTCGTTCGATCTCGTGACGAGCCGATTCGGGTTCCAGGTCTTCGCGAATCCGGAGACCGTTGCGAGGGAAGCGCATCGCGTGCTCCGACCGAAAGGGCGGATCGGGGTCGCGGTCTGGAGCACCGCCGACAAGGCAACCGCCATCGAAGCGGTCGTCGGACCGATGCTCGAGTTCGCGGAGCCGGATGAGACGGGATACCGGCCGACCCCGTTCGAACTCGGAGGCCCGGGAGAGCTGGCGAAGCTGCTCGCCGACGCCGGATTTGGCGAAACGCAAGAGGAGCGACGGACCCACACGATGGCCTTCAAGGACGAAGACGAATACATCGAGATCCTCGTCGAAGGGACGCCGCTCGGTCGCGCGATCCAGGAAGAAGACCCGCTGGTGCAGAAGAAAATCCTCGCGAAGACGCGGGCCAATTTGCGGAAATGGAAATCACGCAAGGGAATCCTGATCCCGTGCGAGGGCGTGATCGTGACGGGGACGAAGTAGGGCCTAGGTCCTGTCCGTGCCGGGAAGAATCTTACTCTCGGACGTCGGGTGCAGGAAAAACCGGCGGTACATCCCGTCGCGGCGTGCAACGATCAAACCTTCGCGCTCGAGGACCTGGAGATGATAGTAGAGATTACCGCTGCCGAGGGGTAGCGATCGCAGCAACTCGCGGAAGTGAACGCCGGGATGCGTGCCGAGGTAGTCGAGCACCTGGCGGCGACTTTGGAGATCGAGGATTCCTCGAACGCGGAGGCGGCTGTACAAAGGGGCCAGGAAGGCGGGTAGCGATTGGGTCAAGAACGCGCCGACTCCAATGACTGCGAGGACGAGCACCGACGCAATCCAGGGCGCGATGCCGAATCCGAATTGGATGCGGATCCCGTAGGCTGCGAGGTCGCCTGTCGGGACGAAATGAACGATTGACAAGAGAGCGACGACCGCGAGGAATTCTGCGAACGAGAGCCCAATGGTGACGCCTGCAACGGCGAGGAGCGCGAGGACCGCTCGATGGAAGGTCGCGCCGGAAGTTGCTGAGACGACCCTCGCCGCGAGCAAGACGCCGACTCCGCCGAACAGGGCGATCACAGCCGCTCCGAATGCCGGACTGTCTTCGACGCCGAGTGCGAGGGTGATTGACAGAACCAGGCACCCCAGCGCGAGGCACCACACGACCGGGAGAAGCGCCAAGCCTTGGACTCTCGCTGCAATCCTGAGCGTTGCACCCGATTCGCGGGGAGTCTTCCAGGCCGCGGCGCGGAACACGCGGACCGACGCCGCAACGGGGATGACCGCCAGGGCGGACGAAAGGATGGCTGTCACGGCAAACCAGCTCGGGGGAGGAATCACATAACCTCCAAAGGCCCGGCCAAGAAACTCGAGCGCCGTCTGCTGAAGGACCGCGACAACGAACGCGAAACCGAGCAGGACGGCGCCGATGGGCAGGAGGCGCGATCGTTTCGTTTCACTCGCGAGGCACTCCCTAGGTCGGACCAGAATCGTCAGGAAGTCGTCACCCAAAGCGAGCGGTATTCCGGCCACCGTTGCGATCTCGAACGCCGCAATCCAAGAGGCGACGCTTCCATGGGGAAGGCCCCACACCCGGAACGAAGGGTGGGACATGGTGCCGACCGACGCAATCGCCTGCCCCGCGGGCGACCATGCGGCGGCTAGGTCCCGCGAGTTCCCCTGGCCATAACTCCCGGTGACGGTCGAAGGCGCGTACCGATCGACCGGAAACGCAAGGGTCCTGAGAAGCACGCCGACTCCTGCATCGAAGATTCGAATCCCCGCGGGAGTTGGCACGGCGAGCATCTGATCGGTCGGATCCCACGCGGGATATCCCGCGAAGCTGTTGCACCCGTTCGCTCCGGCCGTCGTCTCATTGTAGCTCCACAAGGTCCGCCCGTCGCGCGAGACAACGGTAATGCAGCCAGCCAGATTCGCAGCCGCGATTCGGTTTCCGGAGTGAGACCAGACCACGCCGCGCTCGTCGAATGCTACGCTGGGCGGCCGGTAGAGCAAGTTGTGGCCACGCGCGTCGTAAATCGAGGGACCCGCATTCGAACCGAAGACGAGCAGCGCACCATCCGGAGACCAGTCCACGCTATCGCCCCATGTGGACGCATTCGTATCCAACCAAAGACGGTTATGGGTGGCGACGTCCCAAATCGCATACCGCGCGTTCGAGGTCGTGACAATCTCCGTCCCGTTGGGGGACCATGCGAGGCCCCCGACGAACCAGGTGTGGGCCTGCCAAGAATCCTCCAGGAAGCCGTCGGGCGTGTAAATGTACACCCATCCGGGGCTCTGCACGAATCCGAGCTCGTTGCCCACTGCAAGTCGATGGCCGTCGGGCGACCATCGAAGGACGTAGATGTCGCCGGGGACCAACCAAGTCCGAACCGTCCGTCCCGACAAGGCGTCGAGGATCATGACGCCGGCCGTGAAGCCTCCTCCAACTGCCACGAATCGGCCGTCGGGTGACCACGAGACGGCGGCGTTGGGGGTCCAGACGTCGCCATACAGTGGCTCAACCTTCGAGATATCGGAAACCGTCATTGGTGGAGCGGTGGCCATTCCAAAAGGGTCCACCGACGCCATCTCCAGAGCAAATCCAAGGACGACCGCAAGGAGGACGAGCAAGACGACGATCGCAATCAGGGGGCGAATCGGGTACCGCGTACCGCCCCCCTCGGGTTTCATCGGTGTGCCATGAGGGTGGGACAATAAGGGATTTTTGGAACACTTCGTTGCGACGAGACGTTGGGACGGCTGGCCGTTTATCGCCCGACGATCCCGTTCGGTACGCCCTCGGGCGACCACCCGCGGTAGCGGTAATATTCATCG
>Ga0209236_1001214_pt1 | contig 15553 bp, 14 predicted proteins | sample GraSoi013_1_40cm_FD_185819 | JGI IMG/M metagenome (GOLD analysis project Ga0209236, IMG submission 185819) | Grasslands soil microbial communities from the Angelo Coastal Reserve, California, USA - Sample 09_27_2013_1_40cm (SPAdes) (version 2) | ecosystem: Environmental > Terrestrial > Soil >... | reverse complement strand
TTTCGCGGAGCACCACCGACGCGCCGCCGACGAGCGCCGCGCCCGGCGCCACCACGCCGCCGACGCTGTGATACATCGGCAGGCAGTCGTACATCCGATCGCCGCCGCGAACGTCCATCAACCCGGCAAACCAGTGGCTCCACTGCATCAACCGGAAGTGGCTGACGCTGGCTGCTTTGGGCAGCCCGGTCGTGCCCGACGTGTAGATGTAGAGCGCCCGATCCTCGATGGTCGGGGGCCGGCGGTCGGCCTTGCCCAGCGGCTCGCCCGCGTGGCGGTCGACGTCGAGATCGACGCGCGGAAAGTCGTCGTGACCGGGGCCGTGGACCCAGATCGTGGCCGCTCCGGCCAGGTGCGGCAGCGCCGTCATGAAGGGAGCGATCAGCTCGGTGGCCACGATGACGTGCCGGGGCGCCACGAGATCGATGCAGTGGGCGAGCGCGGAGCTGGCCAGGTTGGTGTTGAGGAGCGCCACCACGCCGCCGACGCGCGTGATGCCGAGCCAGATGGCGAGGTATTCAGGCCGGTTCGGCATGAACAGGGCCACGGCGTCCCCGGTGCCGATGCCGTGCTCGAGCGCCCAGCGGGCGTAGCGGTTCGCGCGCTCGGCGAGCGCGCGATAGGTCAGAGACTCACGGTCGGACAGGAGCGCCGGCGCCTGATCGAATTGCGCGGCGAGCTCCTCGATCACCGTCGGCAAGACGCGGTGAGGCGTCGTGGTGATCGGCGCCGTCAGCTCGAGCGCGCGCAACCAGGCCCGATGGCTGCCGGCCGGCGGCATGGCCGCGTCGGTCTCGCGCAGCGTCCGTGTCTGAACGGCCGGCCGACCGGGGGTCATGCCGTGGTGCCGGCGTCGACCGTGAGCACGGTGCCCGTGATGCTCTTGCCCGTGTCGCCGAGCAGGAACTCGACGGCGTGCGCCACGTCCTCGACCTCGGCCAGGCGGTGAAGCGCGCTGCGCCGCGCGATCTGCCGCCGCTGCTCGTCGCCGAGCCCGTGCGTCATCTCAGTGTCCACGAAGCCGGGCGCGACGGCATTCACGTTCACCCTCAGGCGCCCCACCTCGCGGGCCAGCGAGCGCGTGAAGCCGATCATCGACGCCTTGGTGGCGCCGTAGACGGACAGGCCGCTGTAGCCGGTGAAGCCGCTGATCGAGGCGACGTTCACGATGCGCCCGCCGCCGTCGGCCATCATGGAGCGCACCACGTACTTGGTGAGGACGATCGGCGACAGCGTGTTGAGGCGGACGAGCCCTTCGATCTGGGACGTCGGCATGAGGGCGAGGACGCCGTCGAACCCGAGCGCCGCATTGTTGACGAGGCCGTAGATGGCCCCGAAATCGTTCCGCAACGACTTGACCAGCTGGGGAATGTCGGCGATCTCGGCCAGATCGAACGGCACGAAGTGGAATGATCCGGGCCGAGCCCGCTCGGCCTCCTCCATGGCCAGCCTCAGCTGGTTCGTCTCCTTGCGGGCGATGGTGATGGCGCGGTAGCCGGCGGCGGTCAGGCGGCGAGCGATGCCCAGGCCCAGGCCCCGGCTTCCACCGGTCACCACGACGTTACGCATCGCGGCGCACCAGCTTGCCGGTCGCGTTCACGGTCAAGCCAGGAACGAAGTTGATCGCCGCCGGGACCTTGTGCCGCGGCAGGGTCTCGCGACAGCGTCGCATGATCTCCTGCTCGAGCTCCACCGCCCGCCCGTTCGCGGCGTCGGCCTCGGCGTTCAGCACGACGTCGGCCACCACGAGTGCGCCCGTGATCGGGCTCTTCCGCGTACGCACGAGCGACATGCGGACGCGTGGGTGACCATTGATGACCGCTTCGACCTCTTCCGGATGGACTTTCAGGCCGCCGACGTTGATGATGCCGCCCCGACGGCCGACGAAGTAGTAGCGGTCGCCCCGCCGCTCGAGCATGTCTGCCGTGTCGACGAACCCGTCGGCGTCCAGGAGGGCCTCACCCGGATCGCCGAGGTAGCCGGCCGCGGTGCGGGTCGACCGGATGCGCAGCGAGCCGTTCTCGACCTTCAGCTCGATGTCGCCGCCGTGCGGCCCGATCAGGCTCGCCGGGAAGCCCGCCCGACCATCGCCGACCTCGAAGGCCACGCCGGCCTCCGTCGACGCGAAGGCGTGGGCGATTCGGGCGTCCGGATAGCAGGCGCGGAGATGGTCGAGGATGGCCTGGTCCGCGATCTCCCCCGACAGGCGGACGTACCGGGGGGCGATCTGGTGCGCCGACGGGCTCATCAAGGCTCGACGCCAATGGGACGGAGTCCCCGAGATGTGGGTCACACCGTGCGCGCCGGCCCGGATCAGGAAGTCGCCGGTCGATTCCCGGGCGCTGGACAGCACCATCGAGCCCCCGCCGAGGAGCGCGCGCAAGAAAATTTGCAGGCCGCCATACCGGCGGATGTCGTAGAAGGTCGTCCACACGGCCGGAGTGGCCGGCGTCCCGCCGCCCGTGATCGCGCCGCTCAGGCTCGCCAGCGTATGCACGACCATCTTCGGCCGTCCGGTCGTCCCCGACGTCAGGAGGATCCACTCCGTCGCATATGCCGCGCTTCGATCGCAGCCGCCGGGTGCGATCTTCGGACTGCAGGTGACGAACGTGCCGACGCCCGGCGCGTCGAGCTCCGGGGTCGGCCGGTCGGACACCTGCGCATCGACCGCCGCGGTCGCGGCGACGTACGGCACGTGCTCGGCCGGCAGATCGGGCGGGCAGAGGACGAGCCGGGATGCAACGCCGTCGAGCTCGATCAGCGCCAGGGCCGCGGTGAGCTGGTCCCTGGTGGCGATGAGGACCGAGCGATCACGGAGCTCCTCGAGCCGCCCTCCGAGACTCCCGCCATCGACGAGATCGCCCAGCGAGACGCTCGCCTCGGCGCCCCACAGCGCGCGTTCGGACAGCGGGCCGGCGCCGCTCAAGCAGCTCCACAGCGAGGTCCGGTCAGTGGTCCGGTCAGTGGGCGGCATCCTCGTAGAGCCTGATGAAGTCGCCGACGGTCACCGGAAAGGCCGCGTCTGCGTCGGCATCGAACGGATCGACGCCCAGCGCATCCTCGAGACGGGCGACGATGATGGCCAGGCAGAGAGAGTCCAGACCCGAATCGAGAAGCACGAGGTCGTCGGACAGCGGCACCAGCGTCTTCTTTTGCTCCCTGGCGACCTGCTCGAACTGAGCGATGACGCTGCCTTTCACGGACATCGTCTCGACCTCCGACGTATGCACTGCGGTGCTCAGGCGGCTGACGCCGCTGCTTCGGCGCCGCGGGCGACGAGCGGCTCGGCGGTCGTCGCCTTGCGCTCGACGTGCTGGGAAGGCGCCCCATGGGGATGAATGACGTTCTGGATCAGGGTCTGGAGGATTTCCACGCCCGTGAACAGCGCCGCCGTCGGCTCGGCAACGTCGGGGCGGAGCAGCATCTCCGCCTCGAGCGCCCGGAAGAGCCCTTCGGTGTGGACGACGTCGACGACGCCGTGCACGTCCGTGTATTGCCGCTCGGCGGAGCCCTGCCGACCGGCGAGGTCCGCCAGGTACGGCATGAAGCGTGTGATGAAGCCCTCGAAGAAGGCCATCATCAGGACGATCTTGATCGCCGAGAGTTGGGCGACGAAGAGGCGGACACTCTCCAGATTCCGATACACGGCCAGGGCGTCCGAGTCCGTCGGGATGGCGTGGGCCGCGAGGGCGAACCGTCGCAGCATCCCCGGATGATTGTCTCGGACCTCTTCGCGAAGGTTGTCCTCGATGATCGCGTGAGCTTCGTCCGACGCCACGGCGAGATAGGCGGCGGTCATCCAGTAGATGAAGTTCCCCTCGAGCACCGCGGTGTAGCGCGCGATGATCCCACGCCGTTGGTCCGGAACCAGCCGCTCGGTGTCCGGGAGTGAGACCATGAGGTCGTCGATGGTCCGGTCGATGGACGCCTGGATCGGGCCTGTGAGCGAGCCCTTGTGGGCCAGCATAGACGGACACCTCCGTGTGACGTCCTGGCCCGTGGCGCGTTCCGGGTGCAGACGCGACTGCACTACACGCTACTCGGCGCCGACAACGGCGCCTACCCGCAGAGAGAGGAATTTTGTCCACCCCACTGGGGAGGCCGGGACCCCCGGATGGGGGCTCTCTTGATGGGGCGGCCCGAGGCCGGCTGACAATTTCCGGCAGGTGTCGATTCGGGCACATGCGGTTCGACCTACTGATGGAGGCCGCCGAGGGCGGCACAGGGGAATATGAGGCTCTTCTACGGCTGGATCATCGTCGGCGTCGGGATCGTCGTGACCTGTGTCGGGCTCGGGGCGATGCTCTCGCTCAGCGTCTTCCTGGCGCCCATGTCGGCAGCGATGGGCTGGTCCCGCACGGGCATCTCGATGGCCGCGCTCCTCAATTTCCTCAGCATGGGGGTCGGATCGTTCGCCTGGGGCGCGCTGTCCGATCGGTTCGGCACGCGCGCGGTCGTGCTCTGCGGAGGCGTCCTGCTCGGCCTCGGCCTGGTGACGGCGAGCCAGGCGGCGACCCTCGGCCAGTTCCAGGTCCTCTTCGGTGTCATCGTCGGCTTCGCGGCGGGCAGCCTCTACACGCCGCTGACGGCGACGACCACCCGCTGGTTCACGCAGCATCGCAGTCTCGCCGTCGCGCTCGTCTCGGCCGGGCTCAGCCTCGGGTCGTCGACGGCGGCGCCCCTCGCGCGCTGGCTCATCACGAGCTACGACTGGCGCTTCGCCATGCTGGTGATCGGCGACCTCGCGTGGCTCGTCATCATTCCCGCCGCGTTGCTCGTTCGCGAGCCGCCGGCGCTGCCGACGGCGGCCGCTGTCGCGGCGAGCGCCGAGGGCCCTGGGCTCACGGTGGCGCAGGCGCTGCGCACGCCGCAGTTCGCCGCCATCGCGCTGACGTTCTTCGCGTGTTGCGCGGCGCACTCGGGACCGATCTTTCACATGGTCACCCACGCGATCGACCACGGCGTGCCGGCGATGGCGGCCGCCACCGTGCTCAGCGCGGCCGGCCTGGCCTCGCTGGGCGGCAAGATCATCTGCGGCCTCGTGGCCGACCGGGTCGGCGCCAAGCGCGTGCTGGTCGGCGGGCTCGCGCTGCAGGCGGTCGCCGTGAGCCTCTACCTCTTCACGCGCGACACCGCGAGCTTCTATGCGCTCGCGCTGATGTTCGGCTTCGCCTATGGCGGCGTGATGCCGCTCTACGCGATCCTCGTGCGCGAGTACTTCGGCGAGCGGATCATGGGGACCGTCTTCGGCGCGGTCGCCTTCGTGTCCACCCTGGGCATGGCCCTCGGGCCGTGGGCCGGCGGCTGGCTGTACGACGCGTTCGGCAGCTACTTCTGGCTCTACATCGGCTCGTTCGGGATCGGCCTCGGGGCCGTGGCCATCGCCTTCAGCTTCCGCCCGCCCCGCCAGCTCGCCGCCGCGCTGCCGAGTCCGAGCCTCGCCCACTGAGTGGACGCGCCGCGCGCCCTCAGCGCGCGGCCGTCGCCGTCTCCGCGAGCACCGTGTGGAGTTGCGCCACCACCGCCGCCCCCTCGCCGATCGCCGCGCCCACCCGCTTGACGGATTCCGAGCGGACGTCGCCCACCGCGAACACGCCGCGGACGTTCGATTCCAGCGGCAACGGCCGGGACTGGCCATCGCCCGATCCCGTGCGAACGAAGCCTTTGGCGTCCAGCGCGACGCCGCAGCCCTGCAGCCACTGCGTCGCGGGATCGGCGCCCACGAACAGGAAGAGGTTGCGGATCGGCAGCTCGGTCTCCTCGCCCGTCGTGGTGCGCCGCCAGCGCACGCGCTCCAGGTGCGAGCCGGGCGCGCCGATCAGCGCCACGACTTCCGTCCGGGTCAGCACCTCGATGTTCGGCGTGGCCTCGATCCGGTCGATGAGGTAGCGCGACATGGTCGCGGCGAGACCGTCGCCGCGAACGAGCATGGACACCTTCGCGGCGTGGCGGGAGAGGAACACGGCGGCCTGGCCGGCCGAGTTACCGCCGCCGACGAGCGCGACGTGTTGCTGCCGGCACAGGCGAGCTTCGATGGGTGAGACCCAGTACCAGACGCCCCGGCCCTCGAACGCCTCGAGCTTCGGGATGGCGGGCCGCCGATAGCGCGCGCCGCTGGCCAGGACGACCGCGCGCGCCGTCACGCGGCGGCCGTCCTCCACCTCGAGGGCGAGGGGAGTGCCGGTGCAGTCCAGACGCACGACCTGGCTCGGGATCACCATCTCGGCCCCGAACTTCTGGGCCTGCACGTACGCGCGGCCCATGAGGTCCTGCCCGGAGATCCCCGCGGGGAATCCGAGATAGTTCTCGATGCGCGCGCTCGCCGCCGCCTGGCCGCCGAACGCCGCCGCGTCGAAGACGATCACCGACAGGCCCTCGGAGGCCGCATACACCGCCGTGGCGAGACCGGCAGGGCCTGCCCCCACGACGGCGACGTCGTAGGTTCGGTCGGGATGATCGATGCGTACCATGCCCAGGCAGTCGGCCAGCTCGCCCTCGCGGGGATTCCTGAGGACCGATCCGTCGGTGCACACGACAAGGGGCAGGTCCGAGGGGCTTCGCGCGTACTGCTCGGCGAGCGCCGCGGCGTCGCGATCCTCGGCGGGATCCAGGACCTGATGGGGCCAGGCGTTGCGAGCGAGAAAGCCTTGCAGGCGCACGACGTCGAGGCTGCCGGGCGGACCGATCAGGATGGGGCCGCCGGCGCCGGCTTCGACCAGGGCGACCCGGCGCAGGATCAGCGCGCGTATGATCCGCTCGCCGAGCTCGGCTTCGGCGATCAGCAGGGCCCGCAGTCGATCGGTGGGAACGAGCAGCGTCTCCACGTCCGTGATCGCGTGGGCGTCGACGAAGGAGGGACGGCCGGAGAGCTGGCCCACCTCGGCGAGGAAGTCACCCGGCCCTTCCTCGAGAATCGGGAGCACGCGTCCCAGGCCCTCGCGCCGCGTGACGGAGACGGACCCCGAGATGATGACGAACATCCCCGGACTGATCTCGCCCGTCCTGTACAGCGCTTCGCCGGCCCGGTAGCGCCGCACGGTGCCGAAGCGGCGGAGCCGCTCGATCTCCTCCGGGCTGAGCTTCGGGAACATCTGCTCGCGCCGGGTCTCGAGCGTCGACATGGCGAGATGGTACAGGCGTTCCGCTCGGGGAGCGCGTGTGGCGCGACGCCCGGCCGTGCGTGCTATAGTGCCGCCCGCGATGGACGGGGCGATCGACGTTCTCGTCCGGTACGGTTACGTGGTCGTCTTCGGCTGGGTCTTCGCCGAGCAGATCGGGTTGCCGATTCCCGCCGCGCCCGTCCTTCTTGCCGCGGGAGCGCTCGCCGGCACGGGTCGATTGAGCCTCGCGCTCGTCCTGGTTCTGGCTGCGCTCGCGTCGCTCGGCAGCGACACCATCTGGTACTGGATCGGCCGCACCCGAGGCGGCCGCGTCCTCGGCTGGCTGTGTCGCATCGCGCTCGAGCCCGACTCGTGCGTGCGGCGCACTCAAAGCGTCTTCAGCGTTCACGGCGCGCGCTCGCTGCTGGTCGCCAAGTTCGTGCCGGGCTTCAGCACCGCGGCGCCGCCGCTCGCCGGCATCATCCGGATGCCGCTGCTCCGCTTCGTCGTGTTCACCGGGCTCGGCGGCCTGATCTGGGCGGGCGGGTTCGCCGGTGTCGGCTGGCTGTTCAGCCGTCAACTCGAGGTGGCGGCCGCCTACGTCGCTCGCCTCGGCAGCGGGGCGGTCGCCCTCGCGGTGGCCGGTCTCGGCGGCTACATCGCCTGGAAATTCGTCGCCCGCCAGCGATTTCTAAGGGCGATCAGGATCGCGCGGATCACGCCCGAGGAGCTCAAGACCCGGCTGGACGCCGGCGACGATGTGATGATCGTCGACCTGCGCGCCCGGATCGATTTCGACGCCGAGCCGTCGATCATCCCCGGCGCGCTCCACCTCATGACCGAGGAGCTGGAGGCCCGTCATCAGGAGATTCCGCGCGACCGCGACATCGTGCTCTATTGCACGTGACCCAACGAGGCCTCCAGCGCCCGTGCGGCGCTCATGCTCAGAGGGCGCGGTATCGAGCGCGTGCGTCCGTTGGCAGGGGGCCTCCACGCCTGGCGCGAGCGTGGATACGCGATGAGCAGCCTCGAGCGCGCGACGACCGTGACGTCGGGGCCTGCGTCCGCATCGATTACGGTAGACTCGGGGTCCCCGAATCGAGGAGGCCCAGCATGAAGCGGAACGCGTCGGTGCTCAGCATCGTGATGGCGCTCGTCGTCGCGACGGTCGTGGTCGCCGACCAGGCGGAGAAGATCGGGCAGGTGCGCTTCCCCGTGTCCTGCAGCCCGGCGGTGCAGCAGCCGTTCGAGCGAGCGGTCGCGCTGCTGCACTCGTTCTGGTACCTCGAGGCGGCGAAGGCCTTTACGCAGATCGCCCAGGCCGATCCCGATTGCGCGATGGCGTACTGGGGTCTGGCCATGACCAACTGGACGCAGATCTGGTCGCCCCCGCCGCCCGCGGCGCTCAAGCGCGGCGCGGAGGCCGTCGAGAAGGCCAAGGGCGTGCGCCGCACGCTGCCGCCGCGCGAGGGCGACTTCGTCGCCGCCGCGGAGGCGTTCTTCAAGGACGCCGACAAGGCCGACCACCGCACGCGCGCCCTCGCCTACGGCCGCGCGATGGAGCAGATGGCTCAGCGCTATCCGGATGATCGCGAGGTGATGGCCTTCTACGCGCTGTCGCTGCAGGCCATCGCGGATCCCAGGGACAAGACGTACGCGAACCAGAAGCGCTCGGCGCAGATCGCCGAGAAGATCTTCGCGGCCGAGCCCGACCATCCCGGCGCCGCGCACTACATGATCCACGGCTACGACTATCCGGCGCTCGCCCAACAGGGGCTGCCGGCCGCGCGCCGCTACGCGCAGTTCGCGCCCTCGGTGCCGCACGCGCTGCACATGCCCTCGCACATCTACGTGCTGCTCGGCATGTGGCCCGACACCGTCAAGAGCAACATCGCGGCCGCCGCCGCCGAGAAGAGCCGCGGCAACCCCGACGACCACATGCACGCGCTGGACTACCTCGTGTACGGCTACCTGCAGCAGGCCCAGGACGCGCAGGCGAAGAAGGTGGTGGACGAGGCGCGCGCCATCATGGCCGATCTCGCGGCGCGCGCGTACGACTCCGGGCGTCCCACCGCCCACTTCGCCATGGCGGCGATCGAGGCGCGCTGGGCGATGGAGCGTGGCAAGTGGACGGAGGCCGCGGCCATCGATCCGCGCCCCAATCGGTTCCCGCACACGGAATCGATCATTTACTTTGCGCGCGCCATCGGGGCCGCGCGGAGCGGCGACGCCGCGCGTGCCCGCGGCGACGTCGACAGGCTGGCGGCGTTGAAGGACCTCATGAAGGATGCGTACTGGGCCGAGCAGATCGAGATCCAGCGGCGCGCGGCGGCGGCGTGGACGGCGCGCGCGGAGGGCAAGGGGGACGAGGCCTCCGCCCTCATGGGCTCGGCCGTCGAGCTCGAGGCGTCGACGGAGAAGCACAACATCACGCCGGGACCGATCGTCACCGCCCGCGAGCTGCTCGGCGACATGCTGATGGAGGCGGGCCAGCCCGGCCCGGCCGGCCAGGCCTACGAGGCGTCGCTGCGCGTGGCGCCCAACCGATTCAAGGCGCTGTACGGCGTGGCCAAGGCCGCGGAGCGCGCGGGCGATCGCGAAAAGGCCAGGACGTACTACGGCAGGCTGCTCGCCACCGCCGCGTCCGCCGACAGCCAGCGCCCCGAGCTCGTGGAAGCGAAAGCGTTCCGGTGATCGCGTCGGCCCGGATGTATGCGTGGTCGCCGTCGCTGGCGGCCGCCTGGCAGCGCCTGCTGGAGTGGATCGCGCGGGCGGCGGGGGTCGAGCTCGCCGTGATCGACCAGTCGACGCCCACCAACCTCGACGAGCTGTGGGCGCGGCAGGACATGGGCTGCGTCTTCATGTGCGGCTATCCCTGGGCCCTGCGTCGCGACCGACCCGCGCTGCTCGCGGCGCCGGTGCCGTCGCCGCCGCGCTACGGCGATCGGGCCGCATACGTGACCGACTTCATCGTGAGCGCGACCGGACCGCATCGGAGCCTGGAGGACACCTTCGGCGGCGTCATCGCGTACTCCACCGAGCACTCGCACTCCGGCTACAACGCGCCCCGGCACCACCTGCTGAAGCACGTTTCGCCCGCACGTCCTGCCCTCTATCGCGCCGTGCTCGGTCCCTACGTGCGCCAGCGGCCCCTGTTCGACCTGGTGGTCAAGGGCGAGGCCGACGTGGCGGCCGTCGACGGGTACGCGCTCGACCTGCTCTGCCGCCACGACCCGGCCGTCGCCGCGCGGGTGCGGGTGGTGGAGACGACCGTGCCGGCGCCGAGCCCGCCGCTCGTCGCCTCCAGCGGCGTCGACGCGGGCACGCGGGAGCGGCTCACGCAGGCACTGGTCACGGCGCACCACGCCGCCGAGGCGCGTCCGCTCCTCGACGACGTGCTCCTCACGCGCTTCGACCGCGTGACGCCCGCCGCCTTCGAGGTGTTCCTGCAGCGCGAGCAGGCGGCGAAGGACGCCGGGTACCCGAAGCTCGCGTAGTGATGCGGACCCTCGTGCGCGGCGGCTGGGTGGTCGGCTTCGCGAGAGGCGGCCACACCCTCGTTCCCGACGGCGTGGTGGTGTGCGAGGACGACCGCATCGTGCACGTGGGCCGTCGCTTCGACGGGCGCGCCGACGCGGAGATCGACGCGCGCGGCATGCTGGTCTGCCCGGGGTTCATCGACACCCACGTGCACTCCGGCCACCGCGCCTCGCACCGACTCATCACCGACACCGGGCGGCCGGAGTTCTACGGCCAGCCCTTCCTGGAGATCAGCGTGCCGCGCGAGGGCACCCGCGTGGGCGGCGACCCGCGCTACGCGCGCCCGACGGATGCCGACGCGGAGGCCGGCAACCGTCTGCTCGCGACGTTCACCGTCGCGGAGATGCTGCGCAACGGCATCACGACGTTCATGGAGTTCGGCAGCCAGCTCCGCGTGCAGGAAGCGCTGCTGGGCGAGGTCGAGCGGCTCGGGCTCCGCGCCTATCTCGGGGCGGGCTACGACTCCGGGCGCTGGGTGGGCGACGAGAAGGGCCGGCTCAAGCGTGTGATCGACGAGGCGGCGGGCCGCCAGGAGTTCGAGCGCGCGATGGCGTTCATCCGCCGCGTCGACGGCACCGTGCACGGCCGGGTGCGCGGCCTGCTCGCCCCCCGCGAGGTCGAGACCTGCACGCTCGACCTGCTGCAGGCGACCCGCAAGGCGGCCGACGAGCTGCGACTGCCGATCGTGACCCACGCCGCGTACAACGTCCTCGAGTTCTACGAGATCCTGCGCGAGCACCGCATGACCCCGGTGGAGCTGTTGGAGAGCGTCGGGCTGCTCGGCCCCGACCTCACCATCGGGCACGGCAACCTCATCGCGGACAACGCGCTGCTGAACTACTCCGGCGGCCGCGAGCTGGAGCTGATGGGCCGCCACCGCGTGACCGTCTCGCACTGTCCGGTGAACATCGCGCGGCGCGCGCGCTACCTCGACTCCTGGCCGAAGTATCGCGCGGCCGGCGTCAACCTCGCCCTCGGGAGCGACACCTATCCGCGCGACCTCATCATGCAGATGCGCATCGCGTCCTACTTCGGCAAGGTGATGAGCCACAACCTCTTCGCCGCCTCCGCGGCCGAGGTGTTCGAGGCGGCCACGCTGGGCGGCGCCAGGGCCCTCGGCCGCGACGACCTCGGCCGGCTGGCCCCCGGGGCCAAGGCCGACCTCGTGGTGATCGACCTCGCGACGCGCGACACGCTGCGCTTCGGGCCCGTGCGCGATCCGATCAAGGCGCTGGTGGAGTGCGGCATCGGCGACGACGTGGTCACCGTGATCGTGGATGGCGCCGTCCGCATGCGGGATCGCGTGATTCCCGGCGTCGATCTCGCGGCCGTGCGGCGCCAGGCGCAGGAGGCGGGCGAGACGGTGTGGCGGCGCGTGCAGGAGTGGGATCCGCTCGGCCGCACCGCGGAGCAGATCAACCCGTGGTCGTTTCCGCTCACGAAGGAGGATTGATGCGCCGCTCGCTCCTGGTCGCCGCCGCGCTGCTCACGCTGGCCGTGGCCCCGCTCGCCGTCGTTCCGCGCGCGTGGGCGCAGCCGTATCCAACGCGGCCGATCCAGTTCATCGTCCCGTTCGCGACGGGCGGCCCCACCGACACGGCCATCCGCGTCATCCAGCCGCAGCTCGCCGCGAGCCTCGGCGTGCCCGTCGTGCTCGTCAACAAGCCGGGCGGCGGCGGCGCGGTCGGCATGGACGGCGTGGCCAAGGCCAGGCCGGACGGCTACACGCTCGCGGCCACCGTGCGCTCCACGCTGACCATCCTGCCGGCCACGCAGCCGGACGTGACGTACAAGATCTCGGACTTCGCCGTCATCGGCAGCTACGCGATCGACTCGGGGGTGATCCTCGTCAAGGCGGGCGCGCCGTGGAAGACGCTGGAAGAGTTCGTCGACCACGCGAGGAAGAATCCGGGCTCGGTGACCTACGGGTCGGCGGGGCTCGGGACCAACAGCTACTTCAACATGGAGCTGTTGCAGCAGGCCTACGGCCTCACGCTGTCCCACGTGCCGTTCAGCGGCTCCGGCCCCGTGAAGAACGCGCTCCTCGGCGGCCACGTCCCCATCGGCGCCGCCGCCCTGAGCGCCGTGCTCTCCGTGGTGCGCTCGGGCGATCTCGTGGTCCTGGCCACCAGCGCGAGCAAGCGCCTGCCCGTGATCGCCAACACGCCGACGATGACCGAAAAGGGCCAACCCGACGCCTCGCTGAGCACGTGGATGGAGCTGTACGCGCCCGCGAAGACGCCGAAGCCGATCGTCGATCGTCTCTCCGCCGCTCTGGAGAAAACGATGAGAGACCCGGACGTGATCGCCGCCATCGACAAGGCCGGGCTCACCGTCGAGTACCGCGACCCCGCCGCGACGCTGACGCTCGTCGAGCGCGAGAACGCGGTGGTGACGCGCCTGGCCAGGAAGCTGAATCTGGGTCGTTAGTGACGGGACGCGATCGCGGCGCGGCCGCCGTCCTGTTCGTGTTCGGCCTCATCGCCCTCGAGGAAGCCGGCCGGCTCCGCTTCGGATCGCTCGCACGGCCCGGCCCCGGCTTCGTTCCCGTCGTCCTCGCCGCCGGGTTCTCGCTGGTGTGCATGGGTCTTCTCGTCATCGCCGCGCGTGCGCGTGAGGCGGACGCGGTGTCCGCCGCGCGTCTGGGATGGCCGAAGATCGGCGCCACGATGGCGGCGCTGTTCGTCTATACCCTCGTGCTGGAGTCGGCGGGGTTCGTGGCCGCGACCTTCGCCTTGCTGCTGTTCTTCTTCAGGGCGCTGGAGCGGCAGCGGTGGCTCGTGGCCGTCGCCAGCTCGCTCGTCACCGCGCTGGTGACCTACCTCGTGTTCAAGGTGTGGCTCAACGTGCAGCTCCCCGCCGGTCCCTGGGGCGGCTGACGGTCGTGGACCTGCTTCACGGCCTGGCGTACGGGCTCTCGGTCAGCCTGCAGCCCCCGAATCTGATGGCGTGCTTCGTCGGCGTCTTCGTGGGCACGCTCATCGGCGTGCTGCCCGGCATCGGTCCGGTGGCGACCATGTCGCTGCTCCTGCCCATCACCTTCGCGATGTCGCCCACCGCGTCCATCATCATGATGGCGGGCATCTACTACGGCGCGATGTACGGCGGGTCCACCACGTCGATTCTCGTGAACATCCCCGGGGAGGCGGCCTCGGTGGTGACGTGCATCGACGGCTACCAGATGGCCCGGCAGGGCCGCGCCGGCCCGGCGCTGGGGATCTCGGCCCTGGGCTCGTTCATCGCAGGGACGTTCAGCGTGCTGGGCATCATGCTGCTGGCGCCGCCGCTCACCTCGGTCGCGCTGCGGTTCGGCCCGCCCGAGATCTTCGGTCTGCTGCTCCTCGGGTTCACGATGGTGACCTACCTCACGGCGGGCAGCAAGCTGAAGGCGGTCGCCATGGCGCTCCTGGGAATGCTCCTCGGCACCGTCGGGCTCGATCCGATCGCCGCCTCGCCGCGGTTCACCTACGGCAGCGTGACCCTCGGCGACGGGCTGGGGCTGGTGCCGATCATCATGGGGCTCTTCGGGATCAGCGAGGTGCTCCTCAACATCGGCCAGGGCGTGAAGCAGGAGGTCTTCGACACGCGGATCAAGGGGCTCATGCCGAGCCGCGAGGACTGGAGGCGCTCGGCGGGGCCGATCGCCCGCGGCAGCGTCCTCGGCTTCCTGCTCGGCATCCTGCCCGGCATCGGCGCCATCATCCCGACGTTCATCTCGTACGCGCTCGAGAAGCGCATCGCCCGTCAGCCCGAGCGCTTCGGCAAGGGCGCCATCGAGGGCGTCGCGGGTCCCGAAGCCGCGAACAACGCCGCCACGGGCGGCTCGATGATCCCGCTCCTCACCCTCGGCTTCGCGCCGAACGTGGTCATGGCCGTGCTCCTCGGCGCCTTCCTGATCCACGGCGTGCAGCCGGGTCCGCTCCTCATCAAGGAGCACCCCGAGATCTTCTGGGGCGTCATCACGAGCATGTACGTCGGGAACCTCATGCTGCTCGTGCTCAACCTGCCGCTCATCGGGCTCTGGGTGCAGCTGCTGCGGGTGCCGTACGGGATCCTGTTCCCGCTGATCTTGCTGTTCTGCGTGATCGGCGTCTACAGCGAGTCGGCCAACGTCTGGGACATCGTGGTGATGCTGGCCTTCGGCGTGATCGGTCTGCTCATGAAGCGCTTCGGGTTCGAGGCCGCGCCGCTCGTCCTGGCCTTCGTGCTCGGGCGCATGGCGGAGGAATCGATCCGCCAGTCGCTGCTCATGTCGAACGGCCGGTTCTCGATTCTGATGACGCGGCCCATCGCCACCGTGTTCATCGCCGCCGCCCTGATCGTGGTCGCGCTGCCGGTGATCGTGCCGCCCGTGCGGCGGCTGCTCCGCACGGTGCCCCCCGACGACACCGCGTGAGTGGCATGGCGCACGGAATGGGGAGCCACGACCGCGAGCGACTGCGTGATCTGAGCACGCGCCTGGTGCGGCTTCACCGGCTTCTCCTCGACCGCGAGCGGGGTCTGTACGAGGATCGCCACGGCGCCATCCCCTCCGGCGAATTGTTCGGCCTGGTGCTCAACGACGAACAGTTCGCCTGGCTGCGATTGCTGTCGTCGCTGATCGCCCGGATCGACGACGCCGTGGATGCGGACGAAGCCATCGCCCCGGAGACCATGCGGAGCGCGTTCCGAGAGGCGCACCGATTGCTCAAGTCCGGAGACCCGGGCGAGTTCCGGGATCGATACCACGCCGCGCTGCAGGACTCCCCGGACATCGTGATGGCCCACGCCGACGTCAGTCGGGTGCTCGGGAGTGCCGGCGACCCTCCAGCCGCCGCGCTATAATCGCGCCTACGTCTTCACCAGCCAGCGATCGCACGGGCCGCATCGTCCTCGAGCAGGTGACGCAACGTTTCCCGCTGCCGCGCGAGGAC
>Ga0209236_1001213_pt1 | contig 15554 bp, 16 predicted proteins | sample GraSoi013_1_40cm_FD_185819 | JGI IMG/M metagenome (GOLD analysis project Ga0209236, IMG submission 185819) | Grasslands soil microbial communities from the Angelo Coastal Reserve, California, USA - Sample 09_27_2013_1_40cm (SPAdes) (version 2) | ecosystem: Environmental > Terrestrial > Soil >... | reverse complement strand
CCAGAGGGCTGTTCGCAGCCCAGAAGCTCAGGAAGAGACGTAAAGAGTTCAGGTGGGCCTACGCCCCGTACAAGCGACGAATGCTCGGCTTGGACTACAAATCAGACCCTCTCCAAGGAGCGCCACAGGGAAAAGCCATTGTCCTTGAGAAAGTCGGCGTAGAATGCCGACAGCCAAACAGCGCTGTTCGCAAATGCGTGAGAGCTCAGATCATAAAGAACGGAAAGACCGTGACCGCCTTCCTCCCAGGCGACGGAGCACTGAACTTTATAGACGAACACGATGAGGTCGAGATCGAGGGCATCGGTGGCGCCGAAGGTAAAGCGTACGGCGACCTTCCCGGAACTCGCTACCGTGTCTTCACCGTCAACGGCGTCAGCCTTGACGCGCTGTTGAAAGGGAAGAAAGAGAAGCCGCGCCGCTAGTCTTATTCATAAAGAAAGATTACAGGTGATATCTGTCTCCATTATACGCGTCCGTGTAGGTTCGGTACCAATTTACTTATCTTTTTGAGTAAGAAATGTCCAAACGGCTTTAGTAACCATCGCTAATACGCTGAGAGTTCCCGGAGACATGAAAACAAAATGGCACTCGTATGGGGCGCAGTATGCACCGACTGCCAAATACTCGCAGTAGAGAACTGCCCCCACTGCAGCAGAGACCTGTGCGAAAAGCACAGCACACAGCACGAATGCGACCGGCTCAAAGCCCGAAACTACGAAGTAGCCGGCTAACTAGGACCAAGTACTAGAACAAGAAAGAAGTTTCTCCAACCCGAGAGAATAGCTCGCGCTCTTGACTCAATGGATCGCGGTCGCGACCTAGGCCTGACTTGACGAGCTGTAATTTTTTCTAAAATCCCTCAGCCCCATCTCTTCTCCGAACACGACAACTTGATCTTCTGATCGTCGTTGGTAGAAGGGAAGCTTGACGACCTCGGCTCGGACCCTACGGTCTCGGATTCCCACGCTGAATGTCTCTCCGAGCGCGGATTGCGACGGAGGAACATAGCCCATTCCTATTCCAACGCTCAGCGTCGGAGAAAATGTTCCGCTCGACACTTTGCCAACCGCTTCACTATCCGCATGAATGTCTTGGCTTTGACGCGGGATCCCCTTCTCCCTCATCTTGAAACCAACCCTCACTCGGCCAGGCCCTTTCTCCTTCAAGCGCATGATCGCATTCTTGCCCACAAAATCCGGCTTCTCCAGACGAACGACCCAGTTAAGCCTCGCTTCCACAGGAGAAGTGTTCTCGTCAATATCATTCCCGTAGAGGCACATTCCTGCTTCAAGTCTCAAAACGTCTCTAGCACCCAACCCGACTGGAGAGATCCCTAACTCTCTGCCTCCCGACAACATCTTCTCCCAGACCTTCACCGCACTTGATGGTTCCTTCACGCTGGTATTCCAGACGTAGATCTCAAAACCATCCTCACCCGTATACCCGCTACGTGTGAGGAGACATGGAATCCCAGCAACCTTCACATCCCTGGTCCCATACCTTTCGACCTCTTCGAGCTGGACACCAGACACGTTCCATAGGACCGTACTGGCCCGAGGACCCTGAACCGCGAACATGGCGACATCATCTGAAACATCGGAAATGGTCACATCGCTTCGCGTCTTGTGCTTGAGAAGCCAAGTCCAGTTCTTGTCGCGGTTACCGGCGTTGTAAACGACAAGATATCGAATGCTGCCGATTCTGAAGATAGTGAGATCGTCCATAATTCCACCCTTAGGATTGCAGAGGAGAGAATACTGCCCCCTTCCGACGGCGAGCTTAGACACGTCATTTGTCGTGAGCTGGTTGAGGAATGACTCGGCGCCTTTTCCTTCCACTAGAACCCGTCCCATGTGAGAGACATCGAACATTCCACAGCTGTTTCTGACGCTGTGGCATTCCGGGATTATGCCCTCGAACCAGACCGGAAGGTCGAAACCTGCATACTCGACGATACTACCATGTTTCTTGTGGTACTCGTAGACTTGGGTTCTTCTTGCCAAAGGTCAACGACTCGTAATCCGCTGATGGATTGGGTGGTGGTAGAAAAAAGAATGCGAAAGAACTATGGGCCAGGAACAGGGGTCTCGGGAATAATCTTCAGGTTCTCAGTGTCAAACCCAAGCTTCTTGCCGCACTTCGGGCAATAGCCCCCGTTGCGCTGAATGATCTCGCCAGGAGTCTCTAGCTCAAGCCCGGTGTAGAGGAGCTCGCCGCACTTGGAGCACAAGATTCTCTGCGGACACAAACCGGTGCGGAAGCCTCGTGAAGTCTCATAACCAAGCGCGCTATAAAAACGGTTTCAGAGTCGTGCGTACACTTGGGAAAGCAGGGCTTATAATCGGGCATGGCCACTCATCAGCTTGACAACGTGGACCAGCGATGGGTTTCAGAACAGGACTCTTCAAACTGAAGAGATCCCTCAACAACCTGGCATTCCGGATGAGCTTTGTGAAACTAGCACCCGGATCAAGCAGGCCATTACTGCCCGTGGCCTCGTTTTTGATCCTTGCTTTCACGGTTTTTGTTCTCGCGGGTGGACTGTTCGTTCTAGTCGGCGCTGGCACATCTGTCAGCCTCTTGAACGTACAGCAAGGCCTTGGCTTCGTTTATCCGCACGACATTAACAACCAGACTCCCGCCGAAGGAGTGTTCGTGGGCCTGCTCTATGGTCTGGGAGTCGTGGGATTGTACATGATGTTCATGAGCACAAGGAACGCCTACCGGCCCAACAGGGCATACGGGTTTCTAGGGTTCGGCATGCTTCTCAGCTTCGTCTTCATGGCCACAGCATACTTCGTACTATACCAGAAACTCATGTAGTGTCACCGCGAACACACGACGGTTTTCCCGATCCGCAGACGAGCCTACTGAAAATCCTTGTAGGCCGCGTTACCCGTTTGATCGATGAGAGCTATGTTGAGCCTTAGAACATTCACGTAGGGAGTGCCGAAGATCCAGAACGCGCCCTCTTCGTTCTGGATGACGATCTGTTGAAGCTTGTCAGCTGAAATGCCGGTTGCAGAAGCTATCCTTGGAATCTGAGAATACGCATCCTGGACGGTAATGTCCGGGTCAACCCCCGAGGCAGAATCGTTTCGGGGATGGAAAAAGATGGGCAGGCTGAAATTCTGAGCGATAAGACTCGAGCCTACGGTCTTGCCATGGAATCGGACTAGGCTTCCATTCGCCTGGGATGGGAAGATTAACTGGGCAAAGCCTGTTATGACAAGAGGAAACACTATCCCACATATCACCAGCGAGATTACTGCCAGTCTTATCGCAGGACCATAGTTTTGACGGAGTTCTCGCTTTATGTTCAACATGGTTCTCTCTCCTAGAGCAGTGATATTGCCAAGTCTATCAGCTTGATTCCAACGAAGGGAACGATTACTCCGCCAATCCCATAGATCATCGTGTTCTTCAGGAAAAGAGTCATTGTCCCTGAAGGCTTGAACGTGACTCCCCTCATCGCCAGGGGAATCAGGAGGGGAATGATGATGGCGTTGAAGATAAGGGCTGAGAGAACGGCCGTGTTAAGGCCGAGCCCGAGAACGTTCAACGCCTTCAGCTCGGGAACAGTTGATGCGAACAACACGGGCATTATCGCGAAATATTTCGCGACATCGTTCGCGATGCTAAAAGTTGTCACAGCGCCGCGGGTCATAAGCAACTGTTTGCCGAGCATCACTACTTCTATGATCTTGGCCGGGTTCGACTCGAGGTCAACCATGTTTGCGGCCTCTTTCGCGGCCTGGGTTCCAGAATTCATCGCTAGTCCCACGTCGGCCATCGCTAGCGCGGGGGCATCATTGGTCCCGTCTCCTATCATTGCAACAATTCTCGTCTCGGCCTGTTCCCGTTTGACGATGTCGTACTTGTCCTCGGGTTTCGCCTCTGGCTGGAACTCGTCAATTCCGACTTCCGTAGCTATGCTCTTAGCGGTGAGCGGTTGGTCGCCGGTGATCATGACTGGTCTAATGCCCATCACCTTAACCGCCATTATCTTCTCCTTGATATCGGGTTTGAGAACATCTCTCAATCTCACGATCCCGATTGCTTCCCGATTCCTTGAGAGAGCCATAGCAGTGTCTCCGGCAGCAGATATTTTCTGAACGATCGTGTCGTAGTCAGCCGGAACAGACTTGACAATTTTCTTGATGGCATCAGGGGCACCTTTGATGATCTCTGTCTCGTCGGATCCGATCGGGACGCCGCCCTCCACGTGGGGTTCGAATTTTCTCCTCAGCCTTCCCCTCTCCCTGCCGGTCCCGCCGCTCTTGGGAAGCATGAAGCCGGTTCCTCCGGAAAGCTTGACGCCGCTAGTTCGGGTGCTAGCGCTGAACTCGTATACTTCCGAGGCGTCTAGAGCGTTCATTTCTTTAGGCACAAAACCATCCTCGTACGCCAGCCTGATCAGGCTCCTGCCCTCTGGTGTATCGTCGTGCCACGAGGCCAGGAAAGCGGCCTCGCCTACATCTCTCTCGGCGAACCCTGGAAAGGGTACGAATTCCACTGCTTGCCTGTTACCTACTGTTATGGTTCCGGTCTTGTCGAGAAGAATGACATCAGTGTCACCCGCGGTCTCTACTGCACGACCAGATTTTGCAACTATTTTTTCCTTGTAGAGCCTAGAGATGCCTGACAGTCCTATCGAGGGAAGCAGTGCCCCTATCGTCGTAGGGAGGAGGCAGACATAGAGTGCTATCAGGACTGAAAGGTCCGCTGCGAGGCTCAGAACCAGAGATATTCCTAGCAGAGCTCCGATGAGGATCGTGAAAATCGCCGTTAGCCCTATGAGGACAATGGTTACTGCTTGCTCGTTCGGGGTCTTCGGCCTCTTAGAGGACTCCACCATTCTAATCATCTGATTGATGAAAGTCTCATCAGGGTTGACCGTAACCTTCGCCGTGAGCGTGTCGCTGAGAACCTGCGAGCCCCCGATCACATCATCTCCCGGGGCTTTTCGGACCGCGGTGGACTCTCCTGTTAGGAGCGATTCGTCAACCATGGCGATTCCCTCTAGGACCTGTGCGTCAATCGGAATCGTGTCATTTTTCTCCAGAAGAATCAGGTCGCCCTTACGAAGTTCTCTGGAAGGAGTTGGAACGATTCGTCTAGAACCTGCCTCAACGAGAATCTTCTTGCTTGACACCTCCATCTCAAGTCTTCGAAGGCTGTTGGCAGTGTTCTTCGCCTGGCTCTCTGCGAGAGCGTCGGACAGAGTGCTGAACCAGACCGTAACCAGAAGAATCAGGGCAACCTGCAGGTAGAATAATTGGAGGGAGGGGCTTGCAACCCTGGGGAATCCTTCCGGGTAGATCGCCATGGCTACGACGATGAAGAATGTGATCTCCACGATCAGCATCACCGTGTTGGCGATTAGCCTGCGGGGGTTTAGGCGGACCAGCGAGTCGATAAGCACCTTCCGGGAAACCAGCGTCGGTCGCCGGACGGACATCATCTTGCTGATTCTGGTTGACATGATTTTGTCCTAGAATCCGTTTACACGTCCTTGGAAGAATCCTAGAATCGGGCCCAGTGCGAGGAACGGGAAGAACGTGAGAAGGACGAGGACAAGTATACTTCCTACAAGGATCAGCGAGAAGAGAGGGCTGTCTGTCTTCACGCCGGCTTCTGTTGTGAGCCTCTTTCTATTGATCATAGATCCGCCTAACGCGAGCAATAGCCCGATCGGTGTGAAGCGTCCCAGAAACATGACGATGGCTGTTGAGATATTGAAGAACGGCGTGTTGGCTGTTGCCCCGAGAAAGTCGCTCCCGTTGTTCGCAGCGGCGGAGGTGAATTCGTAGAAGATCTTGGTGAACCCAATAGAATTCGTCCCGACCCCGATCGCGCTAGCAGCCCCGGTCGAGTAGGCGAGGACCGTCGGAATGAGGACGATCATCGGGTGGACGAGAAATGCGATCATTACCAGCTTGACATCTCGGGGGGTTATTTTCAGTCCCAAGTACTCGGGGGTCCGACCTGACATTAGGCCGACGATGAAGACTGTGAGGACGATGAACATGACCATGTACATCACTCCCACGCCCTTCCCGCCAGGAGTTGCCTGGATCAGCATTCCGTTGAAGGCCGACAGTATGACTAGCGGGTTCAGTCCCGATAAGGATGCGTTAAGCGAGCCGGTGGTTACTGCTGTCGTGACGACTGTCCAGAAGGCTGAGAAGAAGCCTCCGAACCGGACCTCCATCCCTGGACCTACCATTGGAAGATTAGGCGTGAAGGCGATCAGGAGGTCGAGGGCAAAGAGGGTGTAAGCACCCCAGAGGACAGGGCGAGTCTCTCGCTTCTTGCCAATCAATTGGCCGAATACGAAACAGAGCGACGTGGGAATGAGAAGCATCAAGAAGATCTGGAAGATGTCGGATGCAGGGCTCGGGTTCTGGAATGGATAGGCTGAGTTCGCCCCGTAGTATCCTCCCCCATTAGTGCCTAGCTGCATTATGCTGACAAGCGAAGCGACAGGCCCGACTAGGATTGTCTGAGTAGCTTGAGTTGTCGCACCCTCCAATGTCTTAACGATCTGGTATCCAGTCAAGGTCTGAGGAGCTCCTAGGCCGACAAAGACTAGCGAGGCCACGAAGCACAGAGGGAGCAGTATTCTTGTTAGAGATCTAGTGAAATCAACGTAGAAGTTGCCCAAGTCCTTCGAGCGAGCAATGAAGCCTCGAATCATCGCGACCGCAACGGAGATTCCTGTGGCTGCGCTTGTGAATTGTAGGAACTGCACTGCCATCATCTGGCTGAGATAAGAAAGTCCAGGGATGCCTGGTGTCAACGTGGTGCAGTTCGGCAATTGAATACAGTTCCCTTCGCCACTGTAGTGTTGTAGGTTGGTGTTGGTGCCGAAGCTGATGACCTGCATGAACGCCAAGTCCCATGAGAGACCTGGAAACCCTTGTGGGTTCAATGGAAGCACGCCTTGAAACGAGAATATTACGAACGCGATTGCCATCTGGAAGATGTTGACAATGAGTGCAGCGAGAAAGTATTCTTTCCAGCCCATTCCGCGAGCCGGATTTACGCTGATGAGTCGATAGATTCCTCTCTCGATGGGATTGAGGACCTTGTCCAGTCGGCTGGGGGCTAGGGTGAAAACTCTAGTAATGTGAGGAGCCAGGAGGCGACCCGATAGGATGGCTATAACTAGAATCGCGATGAGTATGAATAGATTGCTCGGGTCGATCAGCCGCCAACAGCCTCCATAGAACGGACTTAGGGTTCAAGGGAGGTTAATCTATTTCCGGTGGCTGTAAGAAGCCGCCACGGCAGGAGTCGAGCTCAAAATATCACCGTTGGACCCGGAGCCCTTGTGGGTTTTTAGAACGATCGAGCTTACAGTACTCTTGACGCCCTTGACCTTCATTATCTTGTTCTTGAGGACATCTCGAAACTCTTCAATGTCTGAGGCTGAGACGACGGTGACGATGTCAAATTCGCCGGTGACCTCGTAGAGGTCGACTACCTTGTCGAGACTGGATAGAGCCTGCACGACATCGTCCATGTAGGGCGACTCCACGAATATGCTAACGAATGCGATGAGCGAGGCCATGTTTTGACTCAACCGGCTTCGCATCCGCGGCCGTGGCGCTAATTTATGCATTTCTTGCAAGAAAAGCTAGCTATTCGCGGCTTACTCGAAATATCCCTCACGGGATACGCCGGCCGACCCATAATCTATCACTCAGGGCGCGTGGACGCTCTTTTTCGCAGCGTCCAGATCGTCATAGGAACCGTTGCGATTGCCGGTCTCTCCAGGGCTAGTAAGTCTCGTTCTTTCCACGCTGTCAAAGTCTATGCCGTCGTGCAGGCCCTTCGAGATCAAGTGGTTGGCGACAACCGCCTCCTTCAAGACAATCAATCGATCTCTTAGAGAATCTTGGTAGGAAAAGTCGGCCCGTTGCGAGTACTGACGAAACATCTCAACAAGGGTTCTGTGAACGAGCACCCGCGAAGATGTACCCAAGATTTTGGTTAGCACCGCCACGGTGTCATCAAATCTATTGCCAATCTCTCCCCTCGGAATCCCACTTCTCTCTAGGAGCCCGTACACGGATTCGCAAACCGCAGAGCCAAGCATGTCTTTGAGGGTCGAAGCGAAACACGAGCCTAGCGTCTCATGGAAGTCTGTTACCAGAGGAGACCGCATCCTGCCCAGCTCACGATAAACCCCAGAACCAAACCGAATACACTTGTTGTAACCTAACTTCCAATGTTCAACTATCAAGTTTTACGCAATAGGCGCCGATAGTGTGACAACTAAAATTGAGAGGGTTCGGTTACAACGAGTTTATCGCTTGAGCGGGTCTCAACGAGACAAATGAGCAGGAGCCTAGCTCTAGCGATGGGTTCACCCGTTTCTACGATACCACAGAACGATTTCCGAACAAGCTGGAAGACAAATAGGACGAACTCCGCGCTGGCGCAAGAGAAGACTTTCTCCTCGTTGCTCAACGACAGCATCGGCGACGGCATAAGAGGAGCGCTAGGCCAGGCTATCCTGGGGGTTCTAACTGACCAGGGCCTGTTCGACAGAGCCTCCAACCCAAAAGAGTTTCAGATAAAACTGCAGTCAGTATTCGGGAACGGGGCGACAGTCATCGAAAAGGTCATAATCAAAGACTTGTTCAGGAAGCTGAATATTCCCTATACTTCTCAAGGACCCTTCAACTACGGGGAAGGCCTTGAGAAGGCAAGAGAAGCATGCACAGCTGAGGCGCGGACAAAGTGAGCGCTGCGCAGATGCTTGAAACACTTCTCGCTTCAGAGGTTACGGGAGACTTACTGGTTTTGTTCCACCGCAACCCTGGACTCATCGACACGCTCGACAGCGTCGCACGCCGCATTGGCAGAACGGGGAATTCGATCGAAGAAGACGTCCGAGGTCTCGTGAACTTGGGTATTCTGAAGACGAGGAGGATTGGTCGTGCAGAGGTTTTGCTCTTAGACCGTGCGAGGGACCGGGAGGTCTTGGACGCCATCGCGAAACATCTCAGGAATCTAGAAGGAGTAGAGAAAATTGACAACACCAAGTTCTAGAATAGGAGCCTCTGGAGTTGACCAGTTATTCACCGGAAAGGTCACGGAGGGTGGGAGGGTACGGACCGGAATAACTGAGCTGGACGAGATGCTACACGGCGGATTCATGGAAGGCGACGCGGTAATGGTGGCTGGGAGCGCTGGCTGCGGAAAGACGACATTAGCCCTCCAGTACTTGGTTAACGGGGTCAAGCTCGGAGAACCGGGTGTCTACGTGACCTTCGAAGAAATGCCTGACCAGATCTACCGAGATGCAAAAAACCTCGGATGGGGCCTTCGAAAGCTAGAGGAAGAAAACAAGTTCCGAATCGTATGCACCTCACCGAACCTTCTGCTCGAGTCGGAGGGAGAGAGTCTGCTCGACGAATCCTTCCGAGACATCCAGCCCAGACGAATAGTTGTAGATTCGTTGAGCCATCTTGCCATGTTCGTGAAGGAAAGCGAACTGAGGCGAGAAGCGTACCGCTTGATTATGCACCTCAAGACCAAGGGAATAAGCTCCTTGCTGGTCTGGGAGTCTCCGCAGATGACAGGAGGGTCATTTGCAGTTACCGAAGTAGGATTGAGCTTCCTAGTGGACTGCATCGTCGCATTGAAACCTGTCGAGATCGAGTCCTCGATGCGGAAGGCTTTGGTAGTTCTGAAGATGAGGGGAAGCGACCATGACAAGCGACTTAGAGAGTTTGAGATCACCCCGACAGGGATCAAGATAGAGTCCGCGTTCACGAACTATGAAGGGGTCATCACTGGCTCGCCGAGAAGGGTTGCGTCGGAGAAATTTATGGATCTCTTCCGTGGGGCCGCGGAGAAACGAAAGTGAGGCGATAGGAAAAGTGCTAGATCCTATCGTCCTACCAACACTCTACTTCATAGCGGTCCTAGAACTCGTCTTCCAAGCAGGAGTGGTATTCTACGCGCTCAAGGTGACGAGGATTACAGGCTCGTTTCGTGCTTGGACCATGATAATCGTGGCATTTTCGTTGCTGACGATTCAAAGCGTTGTGGGCTTGGTTCTGACACTTTCGTTGCCAACTGACCGAATAGCTAGTCTGATAAGTTCGGCGGGAGAGACCACTACGATCCTCAGCTCGATGGTCACAGCAGTAGCAGGAGCACTTCTCTTCCTTGGGGTCTTCGGGCTCGCAAAACGATTCGAAAGTCAGGCAAAACCGTCAGCCTGAGCCAGAGAAGAAAGCTCCGCGAACTGGGGCGGACAAATTCTTCAAATTATTCGTGAAGGCTGCCAAGAAAAACCAAGTGAACTCCATAGAAATACACGAATCCGCCAAAAGCTGAACGCGGGGAGCGTTAAGTTTTTGCTGAGCCTGCAAGTGATTCTGTGACAGACAAAGTCAGTTATGTGTCAAGAGGAATTCTCGAGCTGTCGGTCATCGGTTATGCGATTCATGTTTGCGAGATATACTACCTCAGCCAAACTTCTCCCTCTAGCCTCAGCGAGAGAGATTTCATGGGTTTCGACTAATCTGGCGATGACGAGTTTCTCGATGACTCTTGCTCCGTATCCAAGCAGTCTATTAAGCGCTTGGAGAAACTCGTCCATCCTCTGTGGTATATCCTGAAGGGACATAGAATATTTCTTGCGAAGGTATATCAGAATCGAGTCCCGTGTGCTAGAACCGAGAGCACTGAGGGCTGCATCGATGGACTCTATCAGAGACTGGTCTAAAGATAGGTTGACTGCCGTGGTCATATCAGGAAACCTGGACCCGCTCGATTTGAGAGTCCGCATTCTATGGCATCGAATAGCTCATGGGTGCCATTGGAGACCCGTTGAGACAAATCTTACAATCACGCATCAGGTCTGTTGGGAAAGCATGAAAGTTAAGGGTCACGATACTTCTCGTTAGGGTCCTGAGTAATCTCACGGATCCTCGTGGGAATTGCATGTTTTCGCGTCTTGGCTTAATCTAAAGGGACAAGCTGAACGGTGTAGGTTGGAGCGAGTAGACGACTGTAGGTCTGCATTATTCAGATAAACCACCTTGATTGAAGATACGAAAGGAAGCAGTTGTCCCAATGGAAGTTCACAAGACAATACTAGACGCTATCGGAAACACGCCCCTCGTCCGGCTAAACAAGGTCTCGCAAGGTCTCAAACCCACCATTCTCGCAAAGCTGGAAAACCTCAACCCAGGTGGAAGCGTTAAGGATCGAATAGGAATCGCAATGGTTGAACAAGCGGAGCAAACGGGGCTTCTAAAGCCCGGTGGAACCATCATAGAGCCGACATCAGGAAACACCGGAGTTGGATTGGCAATGGTTGCCTCCGTGAAAGGCTACAAGATGATCTTCGTCATGCCGGACAAGATGAGCGAGGAAAAGAGGAGCATCCTACGGGCATACGGGGCAAAAGTGGTGGTGACACCTACAAACGTATCCCCAGAATCCCCCGAACATTATACCAAGGTCGCAGAGAGGCTCGCGCGAGAAACTCCACACTCCTACATGCCTAATCAGTATGAAAACCGGGCCAATCCAGACGCTCATTATCGCACAACAGGGCCTGAGATTTGGCGTCAGACCGAGGGAAAGGTCGACGTTTTTGTCTGCGGCATGGGAACCGGAGGCACAATCACAGGAATAGGCCGATTTCTAAAGGAGAAGAAAAAAAACTTGAAGGTTGTCGGCGCGGATCCGGAAGGGTCAATTTTCTACCCGCGTTACCATGGAGACAAGGAAGAGCCCCACCAGTACAAAGTGGAAGGGATAGGAGAAGACTTCATGCCCGGGACAATGGACATGTCGATTGTGGATGATATCATCCAGGTCTCTGACAAGGACGCGTTTCATATGGCTAGACGACTAGCACAGGAAGAAGGAATACTAGTAGGAGGGTCAGGAGGCACAGCAGTCCACGCGGCAGTGAAGGTCGCAGAGCATTTGCCCAAGGACAAGACGATTGTGACATTGCTCCCGGACACCGGGCGGAATTACCTCAGCAAATTATTCTCTGACCAATGGATGAAAGAACAAGGCTTCCTGTAGCTTCAAACGAGGAGATTGAGTTGAGGGATAGGGACGTGATGAATCTCTTAGACCAGCTCGAATTGTACGCTTTGCGAGTTGGAGAGGGAAAAGCGAGCCAGAAAGACTACTGGCTATTCGTGTACAAGAGCATGAAAAGCGGCCTGCTTATGACTAAGGTCATGGAGAAGTATCTGAGGTACAAGCTACATGGGCTTGGAGCCGAGCTCTAGGACTAGACGAGAAGAAAGAGGTCCAGGTCTTCCCTTTATGCAAAAGTGTTGTAAGCCATCATTGAAAAATAGAACTTGTCTTCAGTGATCCGCGCATTCATCCGATCCAATCTAGCTACTTACAATTCGACCTGACTTGAGGAAAAGCTTGGAATCAGCCTCTTGCACGATGTCAAGATTATGCGTGGCGACTACGCACGTTGCCCCTTCTCCATGTATCACCTCCGAGACCAATTGCATGAGTTCTTGGGAATTCTCCTGGTCTAGGTTTCCAGTGGGCTCATCCATCAGCACCAGTCGTGGCCTATTTGCTAATGCCCTTGCAGTGGCCACTCGTTGTTGTTCTCCGGCGCTTAGCTGGGCGGGCCTGCGCTGTTCCTTACCTGAGATTCCTACTTTGTGGAGTAGCTGTTCAGCCCGATCCCTCATCTCCCTCTCCGACTTTCCCTCGAACATCATCGTGAGCATAACATTCTCGAGGACAGTCAGTTCCTCGACAAGATTATAGTTCTGAAACACGAATCCTATTGCGTTCCTTCTGAGTTTTGAGAGTCTCCGCTCATCCATGTTCGTGACCTCGACTCCTTCGAAGTAGATACGTCCGGAAGTCGGCCTGTCAAGTCCTCCAAGAAGAAAAAGCAGTGTAGTCTTACCCGAGCCTGAGGGTCCGTAAATAGCCAACAGTTTTCCACGATTGACTTGTAAGTTCACATCATCGAGTGCAACAGTTTTTTCGGGCTTGGTCTCATAGGTCTTGCCGAGGCCTTGAGTTCTCAGGATTATCTCATCATCCAAACCTGAAGACCTCCTGAGGCCGGACTTTGGCGATCTTGAGCGCTGGATAAATTGCAGCTGCTATTGAGATTGATATGCCGAGTATTGTTGCGTAGATGAAAGTCGACGGTACTAGTATGATCTTGACGTTGATTGTTTCTATGAGCGGTATCGAGACGAAGCTGAGAATTACGTACGATATTGCGAGCCCTAGTAGTGTTCCCAGAACTCCAATTAGAAAGGACTCGTAGAAGACCAGTTTGATGATCTGGCCGTATGAAGCTCCCGTTGCCTTGAAGATGGCGAACGTTCGCATTCTCTCTCGGAGGTTGTTGAGGTTCGAGTTCATTATTCCTAGAACCGCGCTCACCGACACAATGATGGTAATGTCGGTGGCAATCGCCTCGAGAGAAGCGAAGATGGGTGAAATCCTCGAGGGGGCTTCGCTGGTCCGGAAAGCGTCGACGGTCGGCAGCAGAGTTCGGATCTGCCCAATTATCGCATTGACATTCCGCGGGTCCTGAGTGACGACCACAATCATCGAGGTCTGGTTCACCCACCCGATCAGTTGTTGCGCCACCGTATGAGGGATGACAAGCGAGTAGTCCATCCAAGTGTTGGTTTCATACACCCCAGATATCCTGTAATCTTGGCCATTGAGCTGGGCCGAGTCACCCGCGCCCTTTCCGATTGTGGCCGCTAGAGCTTTTCCAATCGCGAGTATTCCTGACTGGTTGGAAGATATCATGGTCCCCGAGGTCATTGTGTAGTTAAGTAAATGGGGAAACTGTGCGGGTACAACGCCTGCGACCAGCGCATAGTTGTTGTCTACAGTTAGCTGTACTAGGGCGACGGGGGTGGCCAAACTCACTCCACTGATGCTCTTTACCTGACTTGCATACGACTCCGGGAGTCTGCTCAAGAGCGGGAATACTGCCCCTTTGCTCCAAACATCGATCTCTCCTCCGAGTGATGAGACGCTTCCCGTGACATTGATCTCTAGCGTTGATACGAGGGATTGGACGCCTACATAGGTCAGGATTAGTGCAGCAAGTCCAAGAACAGTAAGGACTGTTCGCAACGGTCGGCGGCCTAGTCCCCGGGCTGTGAAGCGGACGAGGCCTAGTAGAGTCAAACCAGTGCGTCTGTTTGTGGAGCTACCCGTTAGAGCTGAGGTCCGATGCCGGCGCGAGGGGATTTCCCGAGGTAGGTGGCGGGGTAAAGGTTGGAGTTTCGGTTGTGCTCGGTGTTCCCCGTCTCCTCATTCTTGTCGTGTAGAATCCACCGACTGCAGCAACTACTACGACAGCAGCGACTATGCCGATGATGAGCCACGGCGGTTGCGGAGGCGGGGGCGTACAGTTGACAGTACACGGCGGTGCTGGCGAAGCTGCGAATATTGCGAAGAGGCTGAAATGACTTGCTGTTCCTTGAACCCACATCTCGCTGGTGTTTCTTTGCACATTGTCGAGTGGTACCCAACTATTGGTCCCGGTCTCCCAGTGGTATGGGACGATGGTGCTAGCGTTCAGACCCTGAATTTGGGTGCTATTGTAGTAGATACGTATCACCGCGCTTATGCCCGTAATTGGTATTGGTGTTTGGATCTGAAGGTAGATTCCAAGAGATTTCTGTCCAGTCGGAGTGGTCGGTGCGCCTATCGAAGTGGCTCCGGACGACGAGAGTTGTGTTACCTTTATCTCAACAGAGGTGGTCAGGTTGAGCGTTATCGTTGCCTTAACAGCCGGGATGTACTGGGATACATTGAGCGGAACATTGTTTCCAGGTGGCAGCGTGACTACCACGCTATTGGTGCCCTGGGTTGGATTGAAACCTAGAACAGTATAGGAGTACCAAGTGCCGCTGTTGTCTTGTGTGGTCAGGTTGCCTAGAATGCTAGTTGCTCTGATTCTGTAAAAGACGGTCGTTCCGTTGTCCTGCGCCGGGATAGTTCCGTTGTAAATGTCTCCCGCAAAGACTTGCCCAATAAGAGCTACTCCAGGATTCGAGTAGGTAGCGATCATTGATGTCATCGGTATTGTCGCGAAGCTCTGCTTGTTGTTCGTGGAATAATCAAGATCAGCAGTGCCGATAGCATTAGGGCTGTTCGACATCATGGCCCAAACATTCACATTGTCAGTAGGTTTGGGAGCGAACGGACTGGCCCAGGGAGTGGAAATCGTCGGTCCGGGCCCACCGGTCGCCCGTATCTGGCCTGCACTGGAACCGGAAAGGTCCGGCGAGCCTTGTGGGACGTTTGAACCGGGTAAGTAATAATTGTAGTACACGTTTCCGACAAGAACCACATAGAGAACCGCCGGGCGGGTCTGTATTCCCAGCCTGAACTTCACAGTCTGGCCTGGCTCTAGGAGGTCCCATCGCATGTTAGTGCTACCATAGGTGAGTTCGGGCCACGCCCCTTGGAGATTCACCTGAATGTTTGTTGCATTGGACGTTCCTATGTTGGTTATTGTTACGACGGCAACGACCGCGGTG
>Ga0209236_1001212_pt1 | contig 15556 bp, 17 predicted proteins | sample GraSoi013_1_40cm_FD_185819 | JGI IMG/M metagenome (GOLD analysis project Ga0209236, IMG submission 185819) | Grasslands soil microbial communities from the Angelo Coastal Reserve, California, USA - Sample 09_27_2013_1_40cm (SPAdes) (version 2) | ecosystem: Environmental > Terrestrial > Soil >... | reverse complement strand
CCCGCCGCGAGCAACCCGATCACGTATGGCAGCACTGCTTGCGCACGAAATTTTCCCGCGGGCAATTGAATCTCGACGATGTCGCCCGGCTTGAGCGGACCGGCCCGATACGCCGCGAAGCGCCGCTGCTCGAGCTCCTGCACGCCGAGTCGCTGGAGTTTGGGCGCCGTGACGGCGGCGGCCGTATCCTCGACCAGCAGGTTGAGCTCGGCGGTCTCCTGATCGATCGGGATGGCGAACGTGCGTGTGTCCGGGAGGAGCGAGTATGCGTAGCTCAGCTGTTTCACGGGCCCCGGGGGAATCGGCGCCAGGACGACGATACTGTCATGCCGAAACACCAGCGCGTCCGGCGAGATATCGCCCTGGCCGCCGCGAAATTGGGCGCCTCGCTCGGGGACACGGCCCGCCCACGTCGGCACGAGCGTATCCCGCGTAATGCGCGCGGTCTGGCCGGTATTCTCAAGCTCGAGGATCTCCAGGACCTCGCGAGTCCCGTTTTCACCGGGGTGCGCAATCGTCGCGAGCCGGCGTGCCAGTTTGATCGGCGGACCGTTGGCCGTGGTCGGATACGCGATGATGTCATCGGCGTGCACGGCGGGACGATCGACGTTGATTGGCGACGAGAAGTAGGCGAGGCTGTCGTACCAGGCGCTCAAGACGTAGACGCCCGTGCTGTCCGGACGCCGGAGCGTGATCCGGTAGCGGCCTCGTGCATCGCTGCGCACGGAGTCGATCGGAGCGCCGCCGTCACGGGTGATGCGATGCAGCACGACCCACGCATTCGGGAGAGGCGCCGTTTCGCGGCCGCCGAGCAACACCCGTCCGCTGATGCTTACTTGGGGAGTCTGCGCGGCAAGCATCGATAAGGCGCCGAGCCCCCTCCACCCCCCCCACCAGAGCAACAGGTAGCTACGGCGTGAACTTCCCGAAGTCTTCAGGATCGAGATTCTGGAGGTACGACTTGAGGGAATCGGCGTCCAAGGGCCCGGTGCCGGGCTGGATCCCGCTTTCGCTGGTGTCGACGGACGTGAGCTCGAGCAGTGTCTCGCTCGTCAGGATCGGCGCCTTCAGCCGCAACGCCAGGGCGATCGAATCGGATGGACGAGCGTCAATCTGAATCACCGTATCGCCACGATACACATGCAGCTCGGCGAAATAGGTGTTGTCCTTCACCTGGGTGATGATGACCTTCCGCAGCTCCGCGCCCAGTCCAACGATGACCTGTTTCAGCAAGTCGTGCGTGAGCGGCCGCGAGAACTTCACACCCGCGAGCTCCATCGCGATCGCGCTCGCTTCCGCCGGTCCAATCCAGATCGGCAGGACGCGCTGGCCATCGTTTTCCTGTAGGATCACGACCGGTGTGTTCGTCGTGCGGTCCAACCCGAGATGGGCGACCCGCACCTGCAGCATGTTCGCGCCGTTCCCCGCCATCAGGTGCCCATATCCCAGGACGCGAGATACTTGCGTTGCGACTGGGTCAGCGTATCGATCGCGACGCCCATCGCCTGGAGCTTCAGGCGCGCGATCTCCTGATCGAGGTCAGTGGGAATGCGGTGCACGTCCTTGGTAAGCTTCTTGGCGTTGTCGACGACGAACTCCGCCGCGAGCGCCTGGTTTGCGAACGACATGTCCATCACGCTGGCGGGATGGCCTTCAGCGGCGGCGAGATTGATGAGGCGGCCGTCAGCAAGGACGAACAGGCGCTTGCCGCCGAGCTGCCATTCCTCGACGAACACGCGGACGGCCTTCGGTCCCGTGCCGACCTTTTTCAGACCTTCGAGGTCGATTTCCACGTTGAAGTGACCGGAGTTCGCCAGGATCGCGCCGTCTTTCATCGCACGCATATGCTCTACCCGGATGACCTCCACGTTGCCGGTCAAGGTCACGAACAGATCGCCCAGCGGAGCGGCATCCGCCATCGGCACGACGCGGTAGCCGTCCATCTGCGCTTCGAGCGCCTTCATCGGGTCGATCTCGGTCACCACGACGTTGGCCCCGGCGCCGCGCGCGCGCATAGCGAATCCGCGGCCGCACCACCCATACCCCGCCACCACAACCGTGCTCCCCGCGATGAGCAGATTCGTTGCACGGATGATGCCGTCGAGCGTTGACTGGCCGGTGCCGTACCGATTGTCGAACAAATGCTTGGTCTGCGAATCATTCACGGCAATGACCGGGAATTGGAGCACGCCATCTTTCGCCATCGCCTTGAGCCTGATGACGCCGGTCGTCGTTTCCTCCGTCGATCCGATCACGCCCGCGACAAGCGCCTTGCGCTCGGCCGCGGCCAACGTTTCCACCCACTTGCGAACCGGCGGCGCTAGGTCGTCGAGACGATTCAGGGCGATCATGTGCAGCGCGCCCACGAGATCGGCACCGTCGTCCATCGTGATATCGGGACGATGGGCAAGGGCGGCGCGGATGTGATCGTAGTAAGTGGTGTGATCTTCGCCTTTGATGGCAAACACCTTTATCCCGTGATCCCGAACGAGGTGCGCCGCGACGTCGTCCTGTGTGGACAGCGGATTAGATGCGCACAGCGCGACGTCGGCGCCACCAGCCTGGAGAGTGATCGCGAGATTCGCCGTTTCTGTCGTGACGTGCAGGCACGCCGACAGGCGCTTTCCCGCGAGCGGCCGCTCGCCGCGGAACCGCTCCCTGAGCTGCCGCAGCACCGGCATCGAGCGCTCGGCCCACTCGGTGCGGCGGCGCCCTTCATCCGCGAGCCGGATGTCCTTGATGTCGTTCGTGGCTTTGGTCTTGGTCGCCGTCTCAGACATTGGCCTTCCGGGAACTGCGTGAGGTCCGCTCCGCCGCGACTTTCAGCTCTTCCACGCGATCGACGTGCTCCCAAGTGAACAGCTCGACGTCGCGCTCGCCGACGCGACGCTTTTCGGGTGCCCGACCGAAGTGGCCGTAAGCGGCGGTCGGCCGATAAATGGGATTGCGCAGGTTCAACGCCTGGATGATGCCACCGGGCGTCAGGTCGAAGACTTCACGCACGGCCGTCTCGAGGGCGTCCTGGGGGACCGTACCGGTTCCGAACGTTTCCACCATGATCGAGACGGGCTCGGCGACGCCGATCGCGTAGGCAACCTGGACCTCGCAACGCTTGGCGAGCCCCGCTGCCACGATGTTCTTCGCCACCCAGCGCATCGCGTACGTCGCTGAGCGATCGACCTTTGAGGGATCCTTGCCGCTGAATGCGCCTCCCCCATGCCGCGCCATACCACCGTAGCTATCGACGATAATCTTCCGGCCCGTCAGGCCGGCATCGCCCTGTGGCCCGCCAACCACGAACCGCCCCGTGGGATTCACGAGCACATCCTTGTCGCTCACTTCGAAACCGGCCTCGCGGACGACAGGCCGGATGACGTGTGCCAGGATTCCGGCGCGCAGCTGCGCGTTGTCGATCATGTCGGAGTGTTGGGCCGAAACCACGATCTTATCGATCCCGACAGGCTTCGAGCCCTCGTAGGTCACGCTGACCTGCGTCTTTCCGTCCGGCCGCAGCCAGGGGAGCTCCCCGCTTTTCCGCACGGCGGCGAGGCGTTCCGCGAGCCGGTGTGCGATCACAATCGGCAGGGGCATCAACGATGGCGTTTCGTCGGTCGCGTAGCCGAACATCATTCCCTGATCCCCAGCGCCACCCTTGTCCACGCCGAGTGCGATATCGGTGGACTGGCGATCGATCGTCGTCAGGATCGCGCAGGTCTGGGCATCGAACCCGAAGTTCGCGTCGGTATAGCCGATCGACGTGATGGTCCCGCGCACGATGTCGGGGATGTGGACGTAGGTCGATGTGGTGATCTCGCCCGCGACGACCGCCATTCCAGTCGTGACCAACGTCTCGCACGCGACCCGTGCGGACGGGTCTTCGGCGAGAATCGCATCGAGGATCGCATCGGAGATCTGATCCGCGATCTTGTCAGGATGCCCTTCCGTGACCGACTCGGAAGTGAAGACGTGACGATGAGTTGGCATGTTCTTGGGTTCCTAGAGTTTCAAACTACCGGAGCGCCGTCCCGCGGGCAACCGCGCGTCGGGATCGAGTAGCGTCAAATCGACGGCTTCGGCAAGTGCAAATCGCAAGATGTCGAGCGCCAGTTCGGCTGAGCGTGCGGCGAGCGCCGCATCCGCAGCCGCCCGCGCCTGCGCCGTGGTCACTTGCCGGATGAGCCACTTGATGAACGGCAGCGCCGGCGGCGCCACGGACAGCGTCTCATACCCCAAACCGAGCAGCAGGAACGCGGAGAGCGGCTCGGACGCCATTTCGCCACACACGCTCGCCGGCTTGCCGGCCGCGCGCGCCGCCTCTGCGACAAGCTTGAGGAGCCGCAGCACGCTGGGATCGTGCGGTGTGAAGCGGTCGGCGAGCCGCGCGTTGCCGCGGTCCACGACCAGCGTGTACTGCGTGAGATCATTGGTGCCGACGCTGAGAAAGTCGCTGATTTCGGCCAACCGATCCGCGATGACCGCGGCCGCCGGCGTCTCGACCATCACGCCGAGCGGCACCGATTTGCCGGTGGGAATTCCCGCGCTCTCGAGGCGAGCGGCTTCTTCGTGCATCATCTCCCGCGTGCGCTCGACTTCGTCGAGTCGCGTGACCAAGGGGATCATGAGGTGGAGGTTGGTCGTAGCCGCCGCACGCAAGACGGCGCGGATCTGGGTGCGAAACATCTCCGGCTCATCGAGACACACCCTGATTGCGCGCCATCCGAGGAACGGATTCGCTTCCGCTGGGCCGCGGAAGGGCGCCGGGAATTTGTCGCCGCCGAGGTCGAACGTGCGAATCACCACCGGGTGATCGGCGAACGCCTCGCCCACGCGCCGGAAGTACTCGGTCTGTTCGTCCTCACTGGGAAGACCGCTGTGGCCCGTAATCAGGAATTCGGTTCGGAGCAACCCCACGCCCTCCGCACCATGTGCCTTGGCCGCTTCGACCTCGTCCGGTAGATCCACGTTGCCGCGCAACGCGATGTGCACGCCGTCGAGCGTGACGGATGGCTGAGCAACGGCTTCCTCGAGACGCGCAGCCAGCTCGCGGCGCCGTGTGTCGGTGCGCTCGGCCTCCTCGACCTCGGCAGGGGTGGGATCGAGCAGTACGGTTCCGCGCGTGCCATCGAGAATGACTTTCGTGCCGGCCGGAATGCGTGCCACCGCGCCGCGCAGACCGAAGATCGCCGGTATGCCGAGCGAGTGCGCGAGAATCGCGGCGTGTGATGTACGCGTGCCCTCTTCACTGATCAGCCCGACGACGTGGTCGCGATCGAGCTGGACGGTCAGCCCCGGTGAAAGCTCGCGCGCCACCAGAATGGACGGCTCGGCGATGCCGTCCCAGATGTCGGTCCGGCGGCGCCGATGCATCAGGTGCTGGATCACGCGGATTGCCACGCCCGTCAGATCGGCGAGCCGCTCCTTGAGGAGCGGATTGCCCGCGGCGGTCCAGAGGTCGCGCACCTCCAGCGTCTTGAACTCGAACGCCTTTTCCGCGGTCAGATGGTTCTCGCGAATCAGGTCCTCGATGCCGCCAATGAACTCTTTGTCCTCGAGCATCAGGACTTGCGCGTCAAAAATCCGTGCCTCGTCCAACCCCGCGCGGTCTGCGGCGCGGGCGCGAAGCTCCCCGAGCTGCCCGCGCACGTCTTTGAGTGCGGCGCGCAGGCGGCGAATCTCTTTCTCGACCCGCGTGCGCGGCACGACACGGTGCGGCACTTCGGGCAATGCCCAGCGCACCGTCATCGTCGGACCCATCGCGATCCCCGGCGACACGCCGATGCCCTTGAGGAGCCGCTCGCCTGGGCTCACGCGTCTTCCTTTGCGCCGGGCTTCAGGTGCATCTCGTGAAAGCCGGCCGCGACCAGCTCGAGCAACGCGGCCATCGCCTGCTCGGCGTCGTCGCCGTCCGTCTTGATCATGATCGAGGAGCCGCATTCCGCCGCCAGCGTCATCATGCCAAGAATGCTCTTTCCGTTGACGACGGCGTCGTCCTTGCGAACCTCGACGGCGGATTTGAAGCGATTCGCGACCTTCACGAATTCCGCTCCCGGCCGGACGTGCATGCCCAGCGGGTTCACGATGCGGGCTTCGCGCTCGATCACGGCCATACCAGCGCTACCACGAGTGCGAGGGCAGCGAGGCCAAGCGCGAGCCGCAGGCCATTGAGATGTCCCGCTCCACCGGGCCAGCGGAGCGCGAGGAAGGCGAGTCCCGCGACGACCGCGAACGTGATGCGTGCACCCGCCTCGAAGGGCCAGGCCAGATACTGCGTGGTGAGCGGCAATGCCGCGCCGATGGTGAACGCCATCGCCGGACCCAGCACCGCGCCGGCCCGCTGGAGAAATGGATTATGGAGCGCGACACTGACCCGCGCGCCGTGGGTCCATCCCGCGCGCAGTGCCCACCACCGCAACGCGACGTGGCCAACGTTGTACACGATCAGAAACGCCGCCACCGCCATCCAACCGGCGCCGAGGGCGATGCCGACGAGCGTGAGACCGGAGAGGAACGGCAGCCACCCCGCCCAGACCAGCCGGTCGCCGACTGAGCCGAGTGGCCCGCACAACGCCTCGCGCAGCCGCTCGACTTGATCGGGCGACGCACCGTCATGTTCGGCGCGCGCCGCGGCGCCCACCGCCAGTCCAATGAGATACGGGTGCGCGTTGAAGAAATGCGCGCCACGCGCGACGGCCGGACGATACTTCGCGTCGCCAAGATCACGGAGGAGCGGTTCCTCTGCGACGCCGACGCCGACGCCGAGCATGCGCTCGTAGTTGTACGAGCCCTGCACCGCGAAGAGCCGCAGGAGCGCGCGAGCGAGAGCGAGCTTCATCGCAGCCATGCCACGAGGAGTCCGCCGCCCAAACCAGCGGCGAACCAGGCGAGGTTGGGGCCACGGCCCACGAGTCGCAGCGTTCCGGCCGCCCCGGCAGCCAGAGCTGCCGCGATCGCGGCAACCGCGAGCAGCGTCGCGCCGCGAGTCGTCAACGCGCCCGCCAACAACGGGCGCGCGAGCCAGGCGAGGAAGAGTCCCGTCGCCGTCACGATGGCCGCTCGAGCGGCATCGCGGAGCAATCCACCGACGTGCACGCGCACGAGCGCGCTGGGGTCTCCCGACTCGAGAGCCGCGGCCGCGGCGTGCACGATCCTAGAATTCACGCGCCGCAGCACATTGATCGTGATTCCTCCGATCAATCCCGTGACGAGCCCGACGAGCGCGCCGAGTCCCAATCCCAAAACGCCGGCCGAGGCATGCGCCGTGGCGACAGCGGCGACCGTCGCCGGCCCGTACTCCGGATACCGCACCGCGCCGACGGGAAGGATGTCGTATTGCAGCAGCTCGAAAATCACGCCCAGCTTCAGCCCCGTCGGGATGTCGCCGAGAATCGCTCCCGCGATCGTCCCGGCGACGAGCGGACGCGCGATCATCATCTGTGGCAGGCTCACGAGATCGATCCCCACGAGCGTGCCCCAGACGAGCAAGGCGATCAGGATTTCAACGGGCAGGGTCACGTGAAATCACCTACCGGAATCGCGGGTGCGGTCGGAACGTCCTGTGCGGTCACTTCGACGCCGCGCGCCGCGAGCTGGCGCAGCTTCGCCGCTTCGTCGTCCGTCAGGTACACGAACCGCAGCCGCTCCGTCCGGCCGGCGCGATGGTGCACGCCTCCCACGTTGAAGGTGCGGACCTGGGGCGCGTGCTCCACGAGGGAGACGGCGGTGTTGACGTCGCCAACGAGCAGAATCCCGACCCGTGGATCGGTTTGCCAACTCGCCATCTGCCGGGCCGCCTCTTCGACGGAGGCAAAGATGACCTCCATGTCCGGCGGCACGCCCATGCGATAGAGGTCCTGTTCCCAGTCGCTGCTGCGCACTTCGTCATCGACGAGCACGATGAACGTGATATGGAGCGGCTGCCCCCACCCGACCACCACCTGGCCGTGGATGAGGCGGTCGTCGATGCGGTACAACGCCAGACTCATGCGGCGGTGACGCGGATGGCCTTGCCGCCGGCTTCAGCGGCGCGGCGCGCCGCTTCCGCCGGCGCGACATCGCGGTGAAACACGAAATCGAGCAGCATGGCGAGGTTGACGCCCGTGACTACGGCGATGTCGGCGTGCTGCTTGGCGTAGCGCACGGAGCTCGTGAGACAGGATCCGCCCGGCAGATCCACAAATAGCACCGCTGGGCCGCTGCCGACGGCCTTGTTGAGCCGCTCGGCGAGCGCATCCGTGCCGCATCCCTCGTTGGATACGGGCGTCAACGCGCCATCGATCCCGGTGATGACGCTGACGGCGCTCACCAGCGCCTGCGCGACCGCGGCATGCGACACGATAACCCCGCGCAGCGGGGACCCGTCACTCATAGTCTTCCTCCAAATACTGCTGCACCTCTCCCTTCTCTCGCATGCGTCGAATCAAGCGTTCGTTGAACGCGTGCGCCGAGTCGACACCACTGTAGCGCAGTAAATGTGTCATCGCCACGACTTCGCAGATCACGGTGAGATTTTTTCCGGGATTCAAGGGAACCGTCACGAGTGGCAGCGAGACGTCGAGCAGCTCGGTCTGCTTCTGGTCGAGACCGGTGCGATCGTATTCGCGCGTGTTATCCCAATCTTCCAGTTCCACGACCACCTCGATGCGCTTCTGTTGCCGGACGGAGCGAATGCCGAACAGCGCGTTGATGTCGATCAATCCAACGCCTCGGATCTCCATATAGTGCCGCGAGATCTCGTGCCCGCGGCCGATGAGCACATCGTGACCGCGCCGGGTGACGTGCACGACGTCGTCGGCGACGAGGCGGTGCCCCCGCTCCACCAGATCGAGCACGCACTCGCTCTTACCGATTCCCGAGCGGCCGCGAAACAACAGGCCGACGCCGAACACGTCGGCGAGCGAGCCATGAACCGTCGTCCGCGGTGCGAAGGCGTCATCGAGGAATGGCTTGAGGCGCCGATAGAACTCGGCGGTCTTGAGCCGCGTGCGGATGACCGGGATGCCCTTATCGCGCGCCAGCTGCACCAGCTCGTCGGGCGGCTCCTGCCCCTTGGTGATGATCACACAGGGCAGGTCGTATGCGAGGAACGTCTCGATTGACTGGCGCCGCGCTTTCGAATCGAGCGAGGCGAGATAGGTGATTTCGGTTTCGCCGAGGATGTGAATCCGGTCGGTGCCCACAAAGCGCGCCGTGTAGCCGGCGAGCACCAGGCCGGGACTGGACGCTTCGGGCGAACGAATCTCGCGCTCGAGTCCCTTTTCCGCGGTGAGCAGCTCGAGCTGCAGCGGATCCCCCTTGTGGGCGAGCAGGTCGCCGACTTTGAGCACCTTACCTCGGAGCCTTGGACCGGCGGATCGTACGGCGTGTGCGTGGCGTCTCTTTTTCGTCGAGGAGCTGGCGCTTCACCCGCGCGATCGCGAGGTCCAGCGCCGACCGGTGATCGGCCGCCGCCGACTTCGCCACGTGCACTCGCCCGCGCGGCACGTGCACTTCGATCTCCACTCCCGCTTCGCCGTGAGCATCGGTGAACACGACCTGCGCGTGATGCGGGCGCCGCACCAGCTTGGCCACTTTTTCGACCAGGTCCTTGGCGTGCGCACGCAGGTCATCGTCGATCTCAGCGTGACGGGCGGTAATGGTGACGCGCATGAGGTTCAGCCTCCTCGTTCAGCGATGATCTGTTGAAGATGTGCCACGGTCGCCTTCGCGGCCGAGTCCCACGACAACCCTTGCGCGAAGCTGCGGCCCGCGGCACCGAGTCGCGCGACGAGAGCTGGGTCTGCGGCCAGGGCGAGCATGCGATCGGCGAGCCCGCGGGAGTCGCCGTGAGTGACGAGATATCCCGTGACGCCGTGGCGAACCGATTCGCGCAGCCCCGGACTGTCCGATGCGAGCGCGGGAGTACCGCAAGCGGCGGCTTCGACGTTCGAGATGCCCCACCCTTCTTTTGGACTCGGGAAAACCACCGCCCAGGCCTGGCGTAGCAGCCTGCGCTTTTCGTCCTCCGTGACGAATCCCAAAAAGCGGACCGCGTCGCCCAGTCCCAGCGTCTGGGTAATGCCCTCGAGGCGCCCGCGATCGTCCCCCTGGCCGCAGATGTCGAGCGTCACATCAGCTCGCACCTGCCGTGCCGCGGCGAGCGCCCGCAGCGCGTACTCCACTCCTTTATAACGCTTCAATCGTCCCAGGTACAAGAACGCCGGGTGGGGGGCGCGCGGCGTGTTGGGATCGGGACTGTACCAGGTCGAATCGACACCGGGATGGATCACGATCACCCGATCAGCAGCCACGCCGCGGCGCACCAAGTCGTCTCGCGTGCTTTCGGAGATCGCATGGAAGCCCGCCCGCCGGTACACCCACGGAATCGGCAGCTCCGCGGCCCAAACCGTCGCCGCGACGGGCCAGCTCGCTTCGGCAAAGGCGGTCGTACCGAAGAGATGTGGCACGATCGCCACAAACGGCAACGCTGTGAGGGCAGGAAGGAACAGGGGCAGTTTGTTCACGTCCTCGACCACGATGTCATACGCTTTCTCCCGCAACGCTCGCCGTACCGCGCCGCCCGCGCGCAGCGCGAAACTGTGGCGTCCGCCGACGCGCGTGACGCGCATCCCGTCCACCGTTGCTTGCGGTTCCGCATTAGCCCATCCACTCGTCAGGAGGTCGACGCCGTGTCCCCACGCCGCGATCCGGCCGAACAGCTCGTGCAGATGGATCTCCGCGCCGCCGGCCTGCGGATTCTGCCGGTCGTTCCAGTTGATGAGCAGGATCTTCACAGCGCGCCGGTCTCGCGCGCCACGGCATCGAGCACTCCGTTGACGAACGCCGGCGCGCGCGCGCCAGCAAACCAGTGAGCGAGCTTCACCGCTTCGTCGATCACCACGCGCGACGGAGTGGACGCTTCGTCGAGCTCGGCGAGCGCGAGGCGCAGGATGTTGCGCTCGACAACCCCAACACGTTCCAGGCGCCAGTGCTCCGCCGCTTCTTTCACGCGGCGGTCGAACTCCGGCCGGCCGGCAATCGCCTTCGAGGCGAGGTCCGCCCCTCGGTCATAGCCGCGCGGGGCGCGCCCGTAAATCGTCGCGACGCGCGCGACGACGGTTTCAATCGAAGGTTCGCCCGACAATTCCCACGCGTAGAGGAGTTGGAGCGCGCGCGCCCGCGCCTTAGTCTCGGGACGCTGCACCGAGCCGCTCGAGCGCGTCGGCGGTCTCGAGGGCCGCCTGCGCCGCTTCAGCCCCTTTCCCGAGCCGGGCGTGCGCCTGAGCCTCCGTGTCGGTGGTGAGAACCCCGAATCCGACCGCAATGCGGTACGCCAACGCGACGTTGCCAAGCCCCCGCGCCGCCTCAGCTGCGACGTACTCGAAATGCGGTGTCTCGCCGCGGATCACGCACCCGAGCGCGACGATGGCATCGAAGCGCTCACTCGCGGCAGCGGCCTCGGCGATGACGGGGAGCTCGAACGCGCCAGGAACCCACGTGACTTCCACATTCGCGTCCGCGATGCCGCCGCGACGCAGCGCGTCACGCGCGCCCTCCAGGAGCCGGGTGGTGATGTCCTCGTGAAAACGGCTTACGATGATCGCCACGCGCCGCTGACGGGTGGACGTGCGCGCGGCCGGAGGCGGGCGGTGGGGGTGGGGAGCCACGATCAGTGGGTCAGGAAGTGGCCGAGCTTGTCCCTCTTCACGTCCAGGTAGGCGCGGTTTTCGTCGGAAGAAGCCGGCACGATGGGCAGCCGCTCGACGATTTCGAGACCATACCCCTCGAGCCCCACGAGCTTCATTGGATTGTTCGTCAGGACCCGAATCGAGGACAGACCGAGATCGAGCAGGATCTGCGCGCCGATTCCGTAGTTCCGGAGGTCGGGCTTGAACCCGAGCTTCTCGTTCGCTTCGACGGTGTCGTGTCCGGCGTCCTGGAGCTCATACGCCTTGAGCTTGTTGAGCAGGCCGATGCCGCGGCCCTCCTGGTCCAGGTAGACGACAACACCCGCGCCTTCGCTCGCGATCATGCGCATGGCGGACTGGAGCTGCCAGCCGCAGTCACAGCGGGCGGATCCGAAGACGTCGCCCGTCAGGCACTTGGAGTGCATGCGGACGAGCACGTGCTGTTTCCCCGCCACCTCGCCGTAGACGAGCGCGATGTGCTCCGCTTCATCCACGTCGTTGCGATAGCCAATGATCCGGAATTCACCGAACGGCGTCGGTAAACGCGCTTCCGCCACGCGGTGGACCAGCCGCTCATGCTTGAGACGATAGGCGACGAGCTGCGCGACTGTGATGAAGGTGAGGCCATGCTCTTTGGCGAAGCGCTCGAGATCCGGTCGCCGCGCCATCGAGCCGTCGGCATTGAGGATCTCGCAGATGACACCCGCGGGATACAGCCCGGCGAGCCGCGCGAGATCGATGCTCGCTTCGGTCTGGCCGACGCGCTGCAGCACCCCGCCGGGACGCGCGCGCAACGGAAAGACATGTCCCGGACGCCGCAGGTCGCTGGGAACCGTTGATGGGTCGATCGCGACACGAATGGTCGCCGCGCGGTCCGCCGCCGAAATCCCGGTCGTCACGCCGAAGCGCGCCGCGGCGTCGATGCTGATCGTGAACGCCGTCTCATGGGACTCGGAGTTGTGCTCCGTCATCTGCGGCAGGCCCAGCGCCTGGCAACGCGCCGGCGTCAGCGGCATGCAGATCAATCCGCGGGCGTGCATCGCCATGAAGTTGATCATCGCGGGCGTGACCTTCTCTGCCGCACCGACCAGATCACCCTCGTTTTCGCGCCGCTCGTCATCGGCCACGATGACGAGCGTGCCCGCGCGGATATCCGCGATCGCCTGTTCTACTGCGCCGAACGACATAGCTGCCTCACGTACTTTCCAAGAACGTCCGCTTCGATGTGCACTCGATCGCCAACGGCGATCCGTCCCAACGTCGTATGCTCCCGCGTGAATGGCACGAGCGACACCTGCACAACGCCGGGGCTCGGCAGAGCGTTCACGGTCAGACTCACACCATCGACCGTGATTGCTCCATGCAGCACCGTCGTTTCCTCGACCTCGCGTGGCACGCGGATATCCACCAGCAACGCATCGCCGGACTCGGCCACCTGCTCTACTGTGCCGACTCCGTCCACATGCCCCTCAACGAAGTGGCCGCCCAGCCGATCGCCCGCGCGCAGGGCACGCTCCAAATTGACGGCCTGCCCTTTCTGCCATTCGCCAATCAGCGTGCGCCCTAAAGTCGTTTGGACCGCGTGCACGGTGAAACCGCCCTTCGCCAACTTCTCCACCGTCAGACACGCGCCATTGACCGCGACGCTCTCGCCCTTCTTCAGGCCGCGGTAGGGAGCTCGGATACGAAGTACCCTTCCCCCTTCCCTCGTCCCGCTTCCCCCGTTTGGCGAAACGGATTCGACGCGCCCTACAGCGCTCACGATTCCGGTAAACATAGCCGCCGATCCAATACCAATAATGTATCAGAGCCCAATGGCCGTCGCTCTACGACGATCCAGCGCGGCGCTTCGGCGAGCGGAAATGCCGGAACGCCTGGAAAAGCGGGCACGCCGCCCTCACCAAGCCACACCGGCGCTTGCACCCAGTACAAGCGGTCGACCAGTCCTTCCGCCAGCAGTTTCGTGCCGAGTGCGCCTCCGCCTTCACATAACAACGACTGGATCCCGGCGAGGCGCAGTTGCGCGAATGCCTGCGCCAGTGCCTCGGGCCGGAAGACGCGCACGCCGTTGCCTTCGAGCACCGAAACGTTGGCGGCGGGCGCTTCCGGCGACGCGACGACCCAGGTGGGGACCTCGCGCGCCGTTTGTACGAGGGAGACGCCCAGGTTCAACATCGCGCGTCGATCGAAGACGATCCGTACGGGCGGCTTGCGCGGCGTGACGCCGCCGCGCGCCGTCAGCTGCGGGTTGTCGGTCAGCGCCGTCGTGCCGCCCACGGCGATCGCATCGAAGCCGGCGCGCAGCCAATGGACGTGCTCGCGCGCCTCCGGCCCCGAGATCCACTGCGAGCTCCCACCCGCGTCCGCGATGCGGCCGTCGATCGAGGTCGCGAGTTTGAGAGCGACGAACGGCCGATCAGTCTGCAGACGGGTCGCGAGGAAGGGAGCATTCTGCGCGGCCGCCTCCTCGGCCATCAGGCCAACCTCAGTTTCAATACCGGCGCGCTTGAGAATCTCGATGCCGCCGCGCGCGTCGAGATCGGGATCGCGGACGGCAGCCACGACGCGCCGCACGCCCGCGGCACGGATCGCGTCGACGCATGGGGGCGTCTTGCCGTGATGCGCGCATGGCTCGAGCGTGACGACGAGTGTCGAACCGCGCGTTTTGTCGTCGGCTGCGTGGAGCGCCTTGAGCTCCGCATGCGGCCCGCCGAATTCCGCGTGCCAGCCTTCCGCAACAACGTCATCGCCGCGCAGGACCACCGCACCGACCAACGGATTCGGCGACACCCGTCCCCACCCGCGCCACGCGAGCTCGAGCGCGCGGCGCATCGCGTCGCGCTCGCTATCTCTCTTCAAAGCGCACCGCCGGCGACGCGCCTCTCCCGGCGCGGATCTCGCCGATCACCCAGGTCTGCACCTGCGCGCGGTGGGCCGCGCGAACGAGGGCTTCGACATCATCGCGCGCCGCAACGGCAATCATGCCGATCCCGAGATTGAACACGCGCCGCATCTCATCGCGTCCCACCTGACCGCCGCGCATCAGCACGCGGAACAGCGCGGGCCACGGCCAACTGCCGGCATCGACGACGGCCACCGTGGCGGGCGGCAGTACGCGCACGAGGTTGCCGGGTATCCCGCCACCCGTCACATGCGCGAGCGCGTGGACAATGCCGAGGACGGGTCGCAGCGCGGCGGCGTAACTCCGGTGAATGGCAAGCAGCACCTGCGCCACGGACTGGGGGGGGCCGGGGGGGGTTGTCTCGGGAAAGGGATCGTCGATGCCCAGCTTCATCGACTCGAACACGATTTTGCGGGCGAGCGTGTAACCGTTGGTGTGCAGTCCGCTCGAGGCATAGCCGATCAGGAGGTCGCCGGGCGCCACGCGATCGCCATGGATCGCCTTGTCCTCCTCAACCACGCCGACGATCGAACCGGCGAGATCGTAGTGACCCGGCGTGTACAGGTCGGGGAGCTGTGCCGTCTCGCCGCCGGCGAGCGTCATCTCGTGCGCTCGGCAGCCGCGGGCGACGCCCGTGACGATCTGCGCCGCAATCTCCGGCACGAGTTTGCCGGTGGCGATGTAGTCGAGAAACGCGAGTGGCGTCGCTCCGTGCACGAGGATGTCGTTCACGGAATGGTTGACGAGATCTTCGCCGACCGTGTCGTGAACGCCCGCGGCAATTGCCACGAGCACTTTCGTGCCCACGCCGTCGGTCGACATGACGAGCACCGGCTTCGCGTATCCGTCGGGCACGCGCACCATGCCGCCGAAGCCGCCCACCTGCCCCCGCGCCAGCGGCGTGCGCGTCCCGCGCGCCAGCTCCGCGATCCGGCGCTTCGCCTCGTCGGCGACGTCGAGCTTGACGCCCGCCGCCGCGTAGCGCTCGGCC
>Ga0209236_1001211_pt1 | contig 15561 bp, 15 predicted proteins | sample GraSoi013_1_40cm_FD_185819 | JGI IMG/M metagenome (GOLD analysis project Ga0209236, IMG submission 185819) | Grasslands soil microbial communities from the Angelo Coastal Reserve, California, USA - Sample 09_27_2013_1_40cm (SPAdes) (version 2) | ecosystem: Environmental > Terrestrial > Soil >... | reverse complement strand
TCGCCCGCGTCCATTTTGAATTGGTCGGAGGCGTGTTTTCGGATCCCTTGGATTCCGTTCAGGTACTGGAAAGCGTAGCCACCGTAGTTCGCCCATGTCAATTGCTGTTTTTCGAGACTCAAAGGTAGGGAGGTGTTGAGCCTTGACGGGTCGCCTGGTTTCGGGTTGTCGATGAGGGGTGAGTCCGCCCCGATCAACATGAGATGGTTTGGAGTCGATGGCCCGGCGACTTCGGTGAAGAAGTGGTCGCAAAGTGTGAACAGCTTGGCGTATTCAAAGTAGGCCGGTAGGTCGGCCTGGACGAACTGTTGGCGGACACTTGTCTTGTCGCGGGTCAACCAGGCACTGTGACGGTGATCCGGGTCGCGTGGTGGTGGATTGGGCGATCTGGGCATTTGAAATCCGTCAGCGTTTGGAAAAGTGCCGGAGTAGTTGTCGAAAGTGTGGTTCTCCTTGACGATGATGACAATGTGCTGAATCTTACCCTTCGACAAGCCGGAAGGAGTGTGTCTCGACATGCCCGATTTGGCGCTCTTGGCCGAATTTATGCTCTCTAGAACTCATACTCGGCAGAGACTCAAAAATCAACGGAGTGAGAAGGCGGCACTCGCAATCACCACGCAAGAAAGCGTGCTCCTCAACATCATACTAGAATGCTCAAAGATTGTGAAGTGTTTCACTAACGAACGAAAGATTGATAATTTCGCGGACCCTTTTCAGAAATCAGATTAGATCTTGAGGACTGAAGCCCTAAGCTGGCTCCTCGAACCAGTCGACCCGGCTGTCAGATTCCAGACACTTACGGACATTCTGCATCTTCCTCCGGACGACAGAAGAGTCGTCTCCAGCAGGAAGATGGTCGAGTCGTACGCTCCCGTCAGAAATATCCTCAGGGCCCAAACCAGAGAAGGCTACTGGCCTCCAGAAAATACCTGTTACATGCCGAAGTTTACGGCCGCAGTATGGCCGCTAATCCTCCTCGGCGAGATGGGGTTGGCTCCTGGGCCGCGGATCAAGACCGCGTGCGAGCGTTTCCTTGATCTTCACCAGATGGACAATGGGTCGTTCTCCTGGATAAGCAATCGGGAGAATGGACGTAATTGGAAGATGGAGGAGGAGCCCTGTTTGACCGGGAACATGGTCCGGACGCTGATAGTTTTTGGCTACGGTCAGGAACCTCGGGTGAAGAGGGCTCTTGAGTGGATGCCCGAACATCAACAGGAGGATGGAGGATGGAATTGCGACTACCCACACCGGATAGTCAAGCACAGCTCGTTCATGTCCACAATCGAACCATTGTGGGCCTATTCAGAGATCCCGCGGTCCGGATGGACAAGGAAGATGAAACGTGCGATAGAGCGCGGAGCAGAATTTCTACTGATGCACCGCATCTACAAATCCGACCATCACGACTGGAGACCTACAGAACTTTGGAAGAAAGAACATTTTACAAAATTCCACTTTCCCATGTACTACTATTACGACGCGCTACACAGCTTGAGGGTTCTCTCGAAACTTGGCTTTGGAGACGATGAGAGAGTAAGAGACGCAGTACACCTGGTTCTCTCGAAAAGAACGCCTGAGGGTAAGTGGCTGTTGGAGGGAGATTGGCTGAGGGAACGGAAAGGGGAGAACGCTGTCAAGAGGAGGAGAATTATTGTCAACCTTGAAACTCTGATGAAGCCTAGCAAGTGGATTACGCTGAACTGCTACAGAGCACTCTTAGGAACGGGGGACTTTGAAGTTCCAAGAAGCTATGCGGCATAGAATCCCCAACCGACCCGAACCTCCCCTAATCCTCTGTCCGAATAGAGCACAAGAAACAGACTCGCTTGGAGTCGTTAGTCAGTAAGAGATCCAGTCCTCGTTTGGAGTAGGGCCCCCCATCGCGAAGCTAATCCTGTCCCTGTCGCACGGGTGAAAAGCCCAAAATCAGCCCCGAATTGCGATCGGTCAGCGGGTACTTACGCTCTCCTAGACGGCCTGAAGGAAAATGCTAACGATTCAACTCTGTCAAAATCCCGGGTTCGCCCATATTACCTGTCAGCCCAGATTCGCTCATTCTCCACGCCAGACAGAAGACGACTCCCGGAAAAACGGCCGGGTGCGGACGCGGCCGTTTGAGACGTAAAACTCCCTCTCCCAGAGACAGGAAAGCCGAAGAAAAACTGCCGAAAAGTAAGACACTCTTTGGAAGGCCCGGGGGCTGATTTTCCCGTCCGCGAACCCGTACGAATCGACTCCCTGAGTCAACATCGCCGTCTCGTTCCTGCCCCCTGAACCACAAGAATATTAACGGGCCAGACGAACCCCGCCTCTCCCTCCCGCTAACAAACGATTGGAGTAATAGCGTCTAACCTTGACCGAAGAGACAGAAGGCCGCTTCAACAGCATCACAAGCGGCCTCTCACGAGAAAACCTCGCGGCACGCTTCCGCGCCATACGCAAAACAATCGGCGAGGTCCCACGCGCCACACTCCTCCACTACACCATCCTCGCACTCATCCTCGCCATCGCAGCCGTCATACGACTCCTCCCCCTCCGCTGGGGCCCCTACATCAGCGAGTTCGACCCATACTTCAACTACAACGACATGCGCCAGATAACAACCCACGGCTGGCAGGCCTGGTACGGCTACACAGACACCAAAGCCTGGTGGCCATTCGGCCGCGCACCGGCCGACACAAGCTACCCTGGAACGAGCTTCACCGGCGCCCTCGTCTACCAGTTCCTCACCAGCATAGGCATCAACATCACACTCTACGACACGGCAGTCTACACCCCTGTCATGCTGGGCGTCTTCGCTGTCCTCGTGACCTACTTCTTCGCGCGAGACCTCTGGGGCCGAAGCGCAGGACTGTTAGCCGCGCTCTTTCTGGCCTTCAACGCTAGCCTGATCAGCCGAACAGACCTCGGCTTCTTCCGGAACGAAGGCGTCGGAATACCCACAATGGTCCTCAGCTTCCTCTTCTTCATCCGGGCCATCCAGCCGAACCGCACCCTCAAGGCCACGGTAGTCTACAGTATGCTCAGCAGCCTCAGCCTCATCTACATGGCCTTTTCTTGGGGAAGCTTCCGGTACGCAGCAGAGGTCCTCGCGCTCTTCACACTCGCACTCATAGTGCTCAGACGCTACACTCCCAAGCTCATGCTCACCTATGGCATAACAATGGGCTTCTTCCTCTACACCGGCACACAGCTGCCCCTCTTAGGCCGATCGTTCCTCACAGAAGGAACAACACTCGCCCTTGTCGCCATCATGGGCTTCCTCATCGTAAACGAAGTGGCCAAACTCGCCCCCACCCCGAGAGGGCGACTAACAGTCACAGGAATCACAATAGCAGCAGCCGCAATCATCGGCTTCTTCATGATCCAAACAGGCCTCCTCTCCCTAAACAGCCTAGGAGCCAAGTTCCTCACCACAGTCAACCCCTTCCTTCGACAGAACATCCCACTAGTCGCCTCAGTAGCAGAAAACCGCCCCTCAACATGGGCCAGCTTCTACCTTGAGCTTGGAAGCCTCACCCTTCTAGCGGTCTTCGGCTTCTTCTTCACATTCCAGCGACTTAGAGAAGGAGACATCCTACTCATAATCTTCGGAATCACCGCCTTCTACTTCGCCGCCAGCCTCGTACGACTCACCCTGATCCTCGCACCCGCCATCTCCACCCTGGCAGCCATCACAGTCGTCGAGCTTGGAAAGCCCGCCATGGACATTATCCAGCAATCAGTAATCTTCCCACGACGCAAGATCAGATTCGGCACTCGTGTCAGCCGCGAATACAGCCTCGCGATCCTCGCGATAATCCTCATACTCGTCCTGCCCACCTTCATCAGCGCTGTCCAGTCTGCGTACACTCCCGTCACGATTGCTTCTTCAAGCCTCCCAGTTCGAGCTGGTGTCGATGACTGGCTTCAAGCTTTGACTTGGATGAACAATAACCTGCCGACCACCAGCGTGGTCTTCGCCTGGTGGGACTACGGCTACTGGATATCAGTCAACACAGGACTACACACTCTCGCGGACAACGGAACCGGAAACCTGACGCAGATACAGAACATAGCAACCGGCTTCCTCCTCAACGAATCTCTCGCAGTCCACCTCCTGCAAAGGTTCGGCGTCACGCACGTCGCCATATTCGTAAGCTACAACCGCGGACCAATCCAAGGCAGCTGCGGTAATCCAAGCACTGTCGCATTCTGCGGCTACGGTGAGGACAGCAAATGGTTCTGGATGTCGAGGATAGGAAACGGAACAGCCTTACAGTCTCCTTGGGGCCCCGCCACGGTCAGCTTCAAACAGGCAACAGACTCCAACGGTGTACCGGTCTACCACCGAATAATCACGGTAGCGGGAAAAAGCGATGATCAAGTGATAACAACCAACCTGGGAAGTACGACCTCACCGAACCCGTTCCCGGCCAGCAACACAGTCCTAGGCCTACTCATGCGAAGCGGATACCCAGGCGGGATCCCGAACAGTCCGCCGGACCTTGACAATCACAATCCCTTCTTCTTCAACAAAGTATTCAGCTCCTCAAACTCGTACGTGCTAGTCTACTCGGTCAAGTATCCGACCGCACCTAGGTTGACTCTTGAGCTGAGCCCCAATGTGGTCAAGAAAAACACCAGCGCGAACTCGACTATTCAAGGAACACTCGCAACATCAACAGGCACGCCGATTATCACTGCTGCTAGCGCGGTCAACAATCCCATACGGCTCGAATATTCCACGACAAATGGGACATCATGGGCCCCGCTCACAGTGACGAACAGCACGTCCCCCGATGGAGCCTTCAGCTACAAGTGGATAAGCGTGCCCAACGCCAACACTGTATGGGTTCGAGCAGTCTGGGGTGGAGACAGGAGCCTCCTGTCCGACTTGATAGTCACCGCTCCCGTCCGGCTAACAGAAACCTAGAGCAAACCCGCTCAGGACCCGGACCGATGCCCATCCCTCAGCGACGCGTACTTGTCGTCAGGCGAAAACTTCGCTGGATGTGGCGAAACAGTCGTCGACTGGCAGGCGGGACAGGCCGTCTTCAATGTGTAAAGGCCGCACTTTGGACACTTCCGGATTAGAAACCTCATCCAATCTTCCTCGCCTCTCCGCCAGCAGACTTTATCGACGAGACCAGCTCCTCGACAACGCTGTTCAAAGCCTTCTCAGCGGTCTCGAAACTTCCAGCCTCTACCTCGACCCTGTACTTCGGGGCGCCGACCGTGTATATTCTAACCTCGGCGCCTCGCGGCTTTCGGACTTTTTTCGCTGCTGCAAACGATTGTTTGAGAGCGTCTAATCCCCCTGGCTTGTAGCAGGTCGCTGACACTGTAGCTCGGACCTTCGACTTTTCAAGTCGAATCTTTGACTTCGAAACCTCTGCCAGAGCCTGAGCCCAATCCGGGGCGACCCCCGCTTTCAACAGCTCATCCGGGCCTTGGTCAAGCCCCTCTTCCAGAGGCTCGTAAAGGCTTCCGAACTTTTCCAAGAGCAGACTCTTCAACGCCTCAACCTGTTCGGGAGCTCGTTGAAGCTTGTCTCCCGCGCTACGCAGAATCGCCTCGGCCTTCCGCTCCTTCTTCCATTCAAGCATCTTCTCCGACTTCTCACGGCCTGTGACTCTTCGGAGAGAGAGGTCAATCTGGTTCCGCTGAGAGCTCACGCGGAGCACCTTCAAAACTAGCTTCTGGCCAGAGCGAGCATGGTCGCGAATATTGCGAACCCACGTGGTCGAAATCTCTGAGATGTGAACTAGACCCTCGATTCCGCTGTACTCGTCCAGTTTGACATAGGCCCCATAGTCCTCAACCCGTGTAACGGTTGCAACTACAAGGTCCCCTATCTCGGGATACACCGTCTGAGGAGCCTGAACGCTCATCTAATTATCCAACCTAGCCCAGCGGCTGGAGAATCTCCGCACTTATCACAGCCTTACCGCCGGTCGGACGGGCCAATAATTCGTCGCATACGTTGCATTTCACATAGGTGCTTGTCCTCTCAAAGATCAACTGCTCGTTAGCACACTTGTTACATTTGACGCGGAGGAAAATGCTCCGCGGTTTAGGTATGAGCTCCCATCTCAACCTTACGAGCCAACCTCCATTTTTCTCAACCTGATTCCCAGCCTTTGAACAGTATAACTACAGTCACGGCATTTCAGCCTGAGAGTGGACTTCTTGGTCGTCTTCGCGGTCCGCTTAAGCTCTGGGAATTTTTGCCCCCCATAACCGTGCTTCCGTCTCTCCTGACGCCTGTTCCCCCAGGCCATAGCTCGAGCTTTTCCCGCCTTGTACAGGGACACTGAATGAAGCGTATGATGCTTGCACCTCGGACAATACGTGTTGACCTCCTTCGGAAACTTCACTCATCAAACACCTGGCGAAAGGAGCGCCCAAGAGCTCAGGGTGCTTTTTATCCATTTTCTCGGATCGGAGTCCGAATTTCGACCGCCAACCCCTGTCTGATGAGGCTTGCAGCATTTTCAGACGGTAGGTCTGCTACGTCCTCCTTCAAGAAGGGTCCATGGGTTCTCAAGTCAACCCCCATTATCGCAGGAACGTCCTTGACAAAACGCACCAGAACCCCTCCTCCCCCGTCGGGCTCAGGAGACACCTGTGGCTCAACGCCTTGAACAAGATCATGCTCAAGCCTCTCTACATATCTTGAAACACCGGAGAGCTGGTCAAGGACCCATTTCTCCGCCACACTGACCGAGACGGGCTGGTTCAAGCGCGAGGCCCGAATAATCTTCTCCAGCCTCGTACTAACCAGGTGCCGTAGCAACGGTTGCAATCGCCTGGTTTCCTCTTCTAGGATGCTGGCCTTCAGCGATTTCGCATCTAGGTTTCTCTGGGCTTCCCGCAATTGTCTCACGTGCGCCGCTATTCGTTTGAAAAAATCTGGGTCCAGTGGCTGCAGTTCCCTCCAGCGAAGCTCTCTGCGCCACGCCTCGAATGCCTCATCATAGATCGTGGGCATTCTTGAACCGCCTCAGCGCACCCGCTTGTTCCAGCTGAATATGTCGTGGATTAATAATGTCGTGAGACCGACCTATGTGCTCACGTTGCTGGTTCAGCCCTTCTCTTGCATAGGAGGAGCATTGCTGCAGCTGCTGGTAGGGTGACGCTCTCATCGTGAAAAGGTCCGAGATGCACGGTGCCCAAACGGAAACTTGGGGCCTCTTTTACGTGGACCTTCATGCTCCCTGCAAACACGGTTGATTCTGTGAAGGGGTCAAAATCGTCCAACCTCTCACTCTGGACTTCGACTGCGAGGAGTCCCGTGTGTCCGTTGAGGGTGCCTGGTAGGCGAATGAGCCGGTGGATGTCAGTCGTGACTACTGTGTCGATTCTTGATGATTTTTTCTGAACTGCTTTGAGAGCGAGGGCTTGCCAGGTTCCTAACCCGGCTCCTCGGACCGAGTTCCAGAATGGCTTTGTGAAGAGTGCTTCTCTGTTCCATTCTTTGAATGCTTGCGTGTGGGCGCCTCCTAGCTGGAGGTTTTCGACGCCTTCGCTTAGCACATCGTAGATTCCTGTCACTATTCTTCCCCTCCACCCAGGTTCGCCCATCAGGGGGCCTTCAACAGTGGTGACGCCTCCACTACTCGTCTGGTTTAGGCCTTGCAGCTTGGTATCCAACCCGAGGCCGAGGACATAGTCAACGATTTCTTTGCGTTCCTCCTCGTCGAGCCCTGACAGGTCTTTCGAGTTCACGTGCACGTGGTAGCCTCTGTGGCCGGAGAAGAAGATGCGAAGGTTCGACGGGTCGACGCCAAAGTCTGAGATTACAATATCCAGTAGTTTCTCGGTTTCCTCCTTCGCTTGACGGAGACATTTCTCGCAGAGCCAGGTCTGTTCCTCGAACCGATCATTCTTGCAAGACGGGCATATCTTGGGCGCAGAGCCACGGCCCACATTTCCGCAACCCTTACACTTCCAATTGTCATGTGTCGGTTTGCATTCAGTGTCTAGGTGGTCGGCATCAATGTCAAAGACTAGGTCTGCTCCTTCCCATCCTTTTTCTTCCATTGTGGCGGTTGGTTCTTTGTAGCGTGCTGTTGAGAAGTAGACGTGTGCGGGTACGAGGTCGCGTATCGCGCCTAGAAGTTGCTCGTTGGTTCGGAAGGAGCGGTGGCGGACCATGAATTTTTCTTTGAAGAGGAGGAAGCCGAATTCCCGGTTCGCCATGCTTTGGGGGCCAGTGATTCTTCTGGCCGGTTCGAGATAGTAGCGTTGGAACTGTTGTTGGATGGTCTGGCTAGTTGGGTCCATTTTTTGGGCCTCTTCCCGAGAGGGTTCTTGCTTGTTTCTTGTAATAGCTCAATGGGTTGCGAATGGTGCTGCACACTTCGTCGGGTTTGTAGCAGACACCGTGAGTCTTCAGCGTGGTGCACATTGGACAGGTGTACTTTGTCCTTCCTCCCCTTAGTCCTCCGATGTGTTCCACTTGGTAGCGGGTCATTCGCTCGCTAAAGTCGCTGGCGGGTTTGAAGAGCCTAACAATCTCTTCTTGGTCTGCTCCAATGTTTAGGAGGAAGGCTGCAAGGGCAAACCGTCCCATGTGCGGGACATTTTTTGCCTCATCGAGCTGTTCTATTACGTGCCTCACGCAGGGAGGCATTGCGTCTGGAACCGGGACTTTGGGAAGTTCGAAGGTCTGCGGGGTTCCCAGCCATTTTGATATGAGCCCACGCGTCTGTTCTACTCTAGGCTGCAGCAGCTTCGGCGGCCGGCCCGGGAGCCTCGCGCTCCTATTGACGATTCGGCCCGCCACCTCCTCCTCTAAGAGCCTGGCGGTCTCATCGCGGGTCGTGTAGACGAAGCCGTGGTCGAGCACTCTGTTAGGCAGTTTCCATTTTGGCTCGCGGAGACTGGTCGCGTTGCGAAGATAATCTGGTAGTGCTAGTGCGAAGTCGTAGACTCTCTGGCCGAGCTGGAGGTCGACGCGTCTTAGAGTCCAGTGGAAGGTGTTTGTGGCTATGTGTTGGAGTTTCTCGGGGGTCTCTTGTCGTAGGAGTTCGTAGGCTCTCTTCGCCTCGGCGAGTGCGAAACGTCTCTTGGCTCGTTCTTCGCCTGTGAGGCTGAGTATGAGGTTTGAGACTGGGAAGGAGAGGATCTCGGTTCTCTCGTCGTCCGTGGCGGGGTTGGATACTCTTCCTTTTGAGAGGGCTTCTTCGAGCCGGCTTGTGGCCCTGTCTAGGACAGGGGTGAATTCTGGCGAGGCTATGTCGTCGATGCTGAAGCCTAGTTCTCTGACGTACTCTGAGGCTTCTGCGAGGAACGGGTACTTTGCCAGGTCGGCCCTTGTTAGCATAACGCGCCTATTCTGATTCTATTCTTGGGGCGAGATAGTAGAGGAGTCTTCCTTGCTGGGGCATCTCGAACTCGACCTTGATGGGCATGTTTGTCGAGAATTCTAGCGAGGTGACTTCGCTGGCGCCGCTGCCCGCGCGTATTATTTCGCCGAGGTAGTTGAGGTTGTAGGTTGCTTTGGTGGGTTCCTTGGCGTCAATGTCGAGGATGGCGTCGCTCCCCTTGTCTAGCTCGATTAGGGCGCTGCTGAGTTCGCCTGTGGCGCGAACAGTGAATTTGTCAGGGGTGACTTCTAGTTTGACGTTGTCGCTGATTGCTTGGGCGTCGTCAATGATGTCTCGGAGGCTTGCGGCTGTGATTTTGACTCTGGCGTTGAAGGGGACTTTGGGCGTGGGGACTTCTTCCGTAGAGGGTTCGAGGGTGGGTGTGATGAATTTTCTCGTAATTTTGTTTTTGAGAGTGATGTTGAGTTTCTTGTTGGTGTCGTCGTAGATGACTTCGATTGACTCGTCGCTTCGTGTTCGTTTGAGGAGTTTGAGGAGGTTGCTGACGCTGAGGCGTAGTTTGGTGTTGCCGTTGCACTCGTAGGTGTCGAAGGCTGTTTTGGGCCATTCGAAGTCTACCATTGCAATGTGGGACGGGTCCATACTGCGGAGTTTGATGCCGTCTGGGGTGGCGTTGAAGTCGGCCTCTTCGATGAGGCTGCTGATGGCGCCTAGGAGGTTTCGGAAGAGGCGTGCGTCGTTCATGGTGGCTTTGAACATGGCGTGTGCGGGTTTCGTCTTTTCGCTTGCTATTGAGCTTTCTAGCATTTGTCTAGCTGTTCTCCCGCCATGTTGCTCCGCAGTTTGTGCACCTGAAGAATTGTGTTGAGGACTCGTCTGCGCCCCTTGTCTGGACGAGCCAGTAGAAAGCTTCGTGGTTGTTGCACTTGGGGCATTCCGCTTTGGCTTTGGGCAGGGTGCGTATTTTCTGTTCTTCTTTTCCTATGACGATTATCTTCTCGGTGTCTTGGGTAAGTCGGCTGACGACTTTGTCGCTGCGGGTGCTGGTGTACCCGCACTTGTTGCATGCTAGGAAGACCTTCTTCTCCTTTTTCTGTGGTAGGAGGGTGCTCCCGCATTTGGGGCAAAACTGCAAAACCTTGGGCCTTCCGGTTAGGGGTGGTTTGGCGTTTTTAACGGTTACTTTGAGCCTGTTCAGGCGTTTGGTTCGGGCTCGGGGAGTTGGCCGTGCAGGATCCCCGTTGGGAGAATCAGGACCCCCGGGCCCCAAAGAGAATTTTTAGTTTTCGTCAGTTTTTCTTCGGATTCCCAGACTCTGGGAGAGGGAGTTTTACGTCTCAAACGGCCGCGTCCGTACCCGGCCGTTTTTCAGAGGCCCTTTTCTGTCTGGCGGGGAGAATGGGCGATTTCTGGCTGACAGGGCGGGTTATAGGCGAGTCTGGAGTTTTGACAGAGCGGAATCGTTAGCATTTTCCTTCGGGCCGTCAATGCGATCGTTACTGGTCGTTGACAGATTGCGATTCAGGGTTTGTTCTGGGCGATTTTCACAATCTCGTCTTATGCGGTTTCGTTAATGGACGAGTGTGCGGTGGATGGGCGGTTTTACTTCGTGAACTTGCAAAGTGAGAGGCCGGTTGCGAGTGGGATGATAGTTAGGGTTTGTTTCCGCAGTCTTTGCACTAGACAGCGCAGGCCGGGTTCTGCGTCTGGCAGACCCGTCTAGGGAGGACCTGACAAGAATGTTTCGGTACCTGCCCCTTGCCAGGCTCGCAGCTGCCAGCTAACCTCACCCTTCGACGCGTCTATCCATATCAAGAGCGCTTTTCCAGCCGGTCGTTTCGTATTGTGATTGTTCAGGGCTTCTACTAGCCTCGGGTCGACTAGTGCTTCTGCAGAGCCCCCTTCGCCAGTGTTAGGGTCTACGAGTTCGAAGTTGACACGTGCTAGGGTCTGTTCGGGTATAGCTGTGTAGCGGAGCACGTAGAAGCCGCGATTGTTAAGGCTGAGAAGCACAGGATTCACATTAGGGTCGAACGACAATAGAGACGCGCGAAATAGGGACGACCCGGAGTAATAGTCCTTCTCTAGTCCGACCGCTGACTGAAGGTGCAGGTCCGGTTACAGTCCGAGCCTCACTGGCATTCCTTTGGTCTCTGAACGTGGCGGAAGAACGGTTAGAAAACTGCGCCTCCAATGCATTTATGTTCGAACCTGTTAAGTATTAACCGTATTAATAATACAAACCTCGGCTTCGTCGCTTTATCTCCTCAGAAGGACCGGTCAAGCTCAAGTCAGGAACTACCTGTGGCGATGCCCATTCCAGGGCGTCGAGCCAGGATTTTGGTTCGTCTATCGAAGGGACTGATTCTCACAGTGTTGTCATTGATGAGCCTGATAATGGGCCTCCCCGTTAGCGTCCCAGGAACCGATGTTGAACTCCATGGGGAGCGGGAGTCACGAATCCTGCGGGCTTCCTTGCGACACAAACGCTAGGCTTTGTTGGGGCAGACCCTATGCCAAATCTCTCCTTACCCAAGGCGGTAGTCTCCACTGTCGACAAGGTTATCGGTGCTGGAGGCGTGATTGAGGATTCTCCCGATAATATCACACTGTATAATTCCGCACTCCAATTCAGACTCTTGCGTGGGCCACTTCCTCACGATGAGCTACTTGGTAATTCACCTCTCTATTACGACCTATACTCAGAACCCGACCCGTATTGGAAACTTCTTTTCAAGATATTTGATGTGTCGTTGTTGTAGGTGAGCGCGACGGAAAGTCCCAAACAGTCCGATCAAAGAGACTTAATCGTTGGCAGCTTATTCACTTACTTTCCTGGGTTCCGGGATACGCTACCGGGAATCCTACGAGCCCTGGCCGGCCGAGGAGTAGTGTTCACGCCTGACCGAGTCTAGCTTGGTGAGGCTCACAGGGGCCTCAATGTACCTTTCCATATGGATCGGCTAGATGATTTCGTCCGAAAATGGAGGGACGAACAAACCCGGAGAGCAATTTGGGCGTTTGAGAGAAAATACCCGGACGGACTTGCTGTCATCATTGGAGATAACATGTCGGGTTGTAGAACCGTCCACGTTTTTGTTCACCGCGACTATCTAGCCGTGGACGACCGGAACAAAGAATTCTTTCAACTTCTCAAAGAGTTGTACCGCCTACTACGACCTATGTACGGAAACATACTGGTCCGTGAGATGTTCAGGCAGGTCGGTCCACACCCGAGACAGCGACCTTCAGGCATGAACCTACAGTGGGGGCTTCCTGATGTCTTTTGGGCTAACTTCCTCGGCCCGGAATACGTCGAGATGTTCGGCTCCGAAAAGGTATTTTCGCTGCCTTGTTGCGAAGCCGAACGGCTACATGATGAAGGCGCCGTGTTTTTGGTGTCCTCCTCGCCATTTGACTGCCTAACTGACCCTCAAGGTTTCGACCAACGTAGGCTCGACATCACGAGACATCTCGGGGCTGAAGCATTCGATACGGGTTACGATAACAGCCCGGTCAAGGTTCCAAAGTTTCGATACGAAGAAGAATGGAAGGTTGAAGAGCAGAGACGCCTTGCAACCCCTCACGAGAAGGACATTCTTGCACGTGTCCCTCGCAAGGAGTGGCAGGATTGGATTGAAAGCAATCAAACTATCGCGCTCGCGCTCGTGTCCGAGATGAAGGGCAAAGGCTTGAACCTGGATTTTTCACCGAAGAGTCTAGGCGAACTTGATCTGTACTTTGAGAAGTGAGGTGAGAAGGGGAACGAGGAGTCGATCGACTTTGTGAAGAAGCTGGGAGCTTATCTGACGCAAGTGGTCACCAAGAAAACTGGAGGAGTATGGTCTTTTCCGGAAGATGAAGACGTTCCATCAATCAGAATAGGAGGAGTCTTCTTGACTCCTCTCGCCAGAGTTCTGAAGGTTCTAAATGAGGGTGAAAAACTCGGACAGTGGTATAGAGTCGTCACCGATACGATTCCACGGCTTCAGGCTAGGCGGCCTGACTAGAGAAGAGCCAGTTTGAATCCAACATCTCACATCTCACGATGGTGGGAATTACTCCACGCAAGATTACCACATCAAACATCGCTTCGACCGATACGCGTAACTACGTTTCTCGATAAAGTCTCGAGAAAGTGTGGTCAAGCGCATTACGTTCGTGCCCAACTGGGCCGCGTCGGCCGTCCGCTCTTCTACCAATGCCTACCTAACATGGGTCTCAGATGTCTCAGCCACACCCAATTTTTCGGAGTCGTCTACAATTAGAATGCTCTCGGTGAACTGTGTCATCGGGTCTTTGCGACGATGTCGCTGAGAATGTCCGCAACATCCTCGCAATAGTCAGTGGCCTCTTCCAGCTTCTCATAGATCTCCTTCAGTTTCAAGATCTCGACTGGATCTCTCGATTCGAAAAGTTCAGCAACTCCCGTGTTCATCATGTCATCTGCCACGTTCTCCAAACGGTTGACTTCAACCGTTCTAGCTTCAACCGCGTCAATCCTCATAGGGTCACCGATCAGCTGGAAGGCCGATTGCAATTCTCCAACGGAGCTGTGGATGACATCCGAGAGCTCGAGCATGGGTTTGGTGGACTGGTGGATCTTGTAAAGGTCCATCCTGAGAGCGGACGCGTACATCATGTCTAATATGCTATCAAGACCGCTTGCGAGCCCGACCAAGTCCTCTCTGTCAAAGGGTGTTATGAACGTCCGGTTGACAGTCTCGAAGATCCCGTGAACGATCTCGTCTCCATGATGCTCGATCTGTTTGAGCTTCGCTCTAAGACTCGAGGGGTCCTTGTAATCGCGGAGCGTGTCTCGCAAAGTCCTGGAGCCCTCTAGAACATTGGTGCACTCTCTCTCCAACTGTTTCAGGATTCCGTCTTCCTCCACTGTTCTCGCCATTGCCAATCTCTTTTCTTCCCTTTCTCACCTGTTCGCCATGACAAGGATGTAAAGCATGTCGGCGGCGTCCTTTGCCCTATCGGATGCGATCTCCACTGCCGAGAGGATGTCTGTGAGAACGAGGAGTGCCAATGGGCTTGAGGAGGATAAGATCAGCTTCTTGCGGAGGCTGAAGTAAGCATCGTCGATTTCCTGTTCGAGATTTTTGACTTCCTCTCTCCGTTTCAGCACTTCCTCATCGCTTCTACCAAATGCTTCGACGGCCAACCTCAACGCTTTGGTCTGGTGCACTAGATACCTTGACAATTCTTTGAACATGCTCCAGAATTCTCTCGGCACCGTCTTCTTGGATTGGGCCAGTAATTCTAGGTTCAGTGCTGCTTGCTTGGTGTTCTCTGAGATGTCGTCTATCCGACGAACGAGTCGCATCAATGCCTCGCGTTGTTTCGGGTCGAGTTCTCCTTTCGAAAGGTCCTCGAAGAGGGTGACTTCCGTACTGTCCGCAGCTCTTTCATCAAGGTAGAGGGCTTTGATGGCGGCAAGTGTCTCATCATGCCTGTTCTCTAGAAGTCCTGAGAGCGCCTTGTCCAGGTCGACTGCGGTATCCAGAACTTTGGTGACGTGATCGAGGAGGTGCTTGGCTGCCATTGACTCTCTCCTTTTCATGAACCAGGTTGAAAACCCTGTCTCACTCAAGCTTCAATGCCTCCCCTAAACCCTCCACTGGTCTAGGATACAACAGGATAAAGTCTGGGTTGAAGCAGACGAAGGAGTCGGTGCCCTCTTCGACCGCCGGGTCGCCAGTTGGCAGGTCGACCAACAGCTCGTCTCCAGTTTCGGCGCGGAGTCTGCATCTTGTGTAGAACCCCATGAAGCGGCTCTCCTCGACTCTTGCTTGTATGCTATTGTCTCCGTCTTCTGGTTGTAGGGAGAGATGTTCTGGACGTATCGCCACTACTACTGGTTGTCCGATTCTAACCGTTGTTTTTGTTACTGTCAGGTAGTGCTCTCCTCGCAGCTCGATTCTAGCCTTGCCGTCTTCGATACTGTCCACTGTCCCTTCTAGGAAGTTGCTTTCACCAACGAAGTTTGCAGTGAATAGGTTTCTGGGTGCGTCGTAGAGGTGTGTGGGTTCGCCAACCTCGACTATCTCTCCTTTGCGCATTACGATGACTCGGTCGGCCACGGACATTGCCTCTTCTTGGTCGTGTGTCACATGTATCGCCGTGAGTCCCAGATCTTTCACCAATCGGCGAAGGGCGTATCGGAGTTCGACCCTCACCCTAGCGTCCAAGGCACTCAACGGTTCGTCTAGTAATAGCAATCTTGCCTGGC
>Ga0209236_1001209_pt1 | contig 15571 bp, 17 predicted proteins | sample GraSoi013_1_40cm_FD_185819 | JGI IMG/M metagenome (GOLD analysis project Ga0209236, IMG submission 185819) | Grasslands soil microbial communities from the Angelo Coastal Reserve, California, USA - Sample 09_27_2013_1_40cm (SPAdes) (version 2) | ecosystem: Environmental > Terrestrial > Soil >... | reverse complement strand
TCGGGAGCGCGGTTTTCGAGGTTTCCGAGCCGCGAATCCCTTGTTGGCGGCTCGGAGTCCGGATGAACGACGAAACGTTTCCACGCCGCTTCAGCAAGGCGTTGCGACCCGGCACCTATCTCAGAATCGTCGTCGAGGGCGATGTGGGCGCCGGAGACGAGATCCGAGTAATGGAGAAGCCTGATCACCACCTCACCATCCGAGATATCTTTCGCATCTATACGCGCGATCGTGATGAGGTGCCGCGGCTGCTTGCGATTCCGCAGTTGTCCGAGAGTTGGAGAGGATGGGCAGAGCATTTGGCTAGACGGCAGCCCAAATCCGGTCCGTGACGCCGCGGCTGCCGAATCGGGGGCAGCGCATAGTAAAGGAGACGGCCATGCTTCGCGCAGCGACCCCGGAGCGGTTGAGCGCGTTCTCAGACGGCGTTTTTGCCGTCCTGATCACCGTCTTGGTCTTGGATCTGCGGCCGCCAGAGCTACCCGCCTTCAAGGCGCTCCTGCTGCGCTGGCCTACATGGCTGAGCTACGCAGTCAGCTACCTCTTCATCGCAATTGTCTGGGCTAATCACCATCATCTCATTCACGTGCTCGAGAGGGGCAACGGCGGAAGCCGCACCGCCCGTTGCACTGGAGGATGTGGGAATCCATGCGAGACCCGATCGAGAGTGCCGCGGAGACTGAACGACTCGCCCGCGCCAATCGGGCGATGGAGCGCTACGCGGACGGCGATGACCGCGCCTTCTCCGTCCTGTGCGACGAGCTGGAGCCGCGGCTCCGCCGATTCGTGCTGAGTCTTACAGGATCGACGGCGGCAACCGACGATGTGATCCAGCGTACGCTGCTCGAAATACATCGTTCGCGCGCTCGCTTCCCGCGCGGTGCGCAAGTGCTGCCCTGGGCTTGCGCCATCGCGCACGATCTCATCCGGCGGACGTTGCCAGACACGAAATGAGCGATTCGCAACTCGCGCACGCGGGACATGACGCGCGTCCCACGCCGGGACCGGCTCGCTCGCAGCCGAATTCAGCCTATCGTTTGCCAAAACTCGGTCCGGAGACTGGACGATGGGCGAGCGGCGCGCGAGCCATGCAGAGCAATGCCCCTTGTCCTCGTTCTGTTGGGCGCCCTGCGCGCGGCGCTCAGAACCCGCGCCGACGGACATGTCAGCCGCGGGGGATTCGTCTGCCGGGTGTCCGTTGCGTCCGTTCCGTGCTCCTCGTCGAGTCACCGCGGTTCCCGATGTACGCAACGCCGGCGCCACCTTGTTTATCTTTCGCGAAGAGAGGATGATTGTTTGCAGAAGGGCCTCCGGAAGGCAGACCGCCCATGGCGACGAAAAAGCCGAGGACCCGTAGGAAGTCCGGCGGGGTTTCGAAAAGGCATCACACTGCTCAAGGTCGAGCGAAGGCACCCGATGCGCCCCTCGCCGGCATGAAAGGAGCCGAGCGGCGGCAGATCGGCCATGTCCAGCTCGAGGTCGGACGCGCCGGCGCAGCTCGCGTGAAGCGCATGATCTATCCGGCCGGATTTCGCTGGTCGGTCGACATGAAGCCGATCGTCGGCACGGACCGTTGCATGCACGCGCACGTCGGCTTTCTCGAGCGGGGCGAGATCCACATCGAATACGGCGACGGGTGCTCCGCCGAATACAAGGCGCCTGAGATCGTGGCCATCGAACCAGGCCACGATGGTTGGGTGGTGGGCAAAGAGCCGGTGGTGCTGATCGAATTCGACTTCGAGAGCGACACGGTGAGCCGTCTCGGCATGCCCGACGCTCATCGTCATCCGCCCGGACCTTCCCAGTGAGCGACTGAAGCACCCGCCTGTTGACGCGGTTGGTGCGCCTGCCCGCGATACGTCGGCCAGCATCCAGTTCGTGCACCGCGTGCTTTCGGAGTGAACCGACGCCGCCTCCGAGGCTCACCGGCACGAGGTTCAGGTGTTGCCCGATCCGCGATCGGATCAAATCGAGTTGGCCGTCGCTCTGGCAACGAAAGCACGGTAAACGCCACCGCATGCGCGCTCATGTCCGACAAGCGCAGCGCATCAGTGCGGGCTGCCGAGCCGGCGTCTGTGAGGATCTTCTTCCCTCCGCTTCATGAGCGACGATGCGTCTGGCGCGCTGCCGGCGGAGCGGCGCGCGCATTGCGCTGAGAAGCACCGGCAGGACCCGCTGGCGCGCACGCCGCAGAGGGCGCGGTATCTTCGCGAGGCGATCGTTCATGATCGCGAGCCCTGGAATCCGCGCAAGGCATCCCGCGCAGCGCGAGCTTGGATCTCTTTGCGCCACGCGGGAGTCATGCCCGCGGCGACATCTCCGTGGCAAAACAGCTCCCCGCGAGCGAAGCGCCAAGCATGGAGTGTGGCGTCGGCATCCCGGGGCCTCGCCTCTCAGAGCGACTTCAGGTACTCGACCAGGTCAGCCTTCTCGGGCGCGGTCAACCCGAGGTTTACGCCGTCGTTGCCAACGCCCTTGTCATTGTAGTGGTTGACCACGTCCAGCAGCGTGGGAAACCGCCCATCGTGGAAGAAGCCTCCCTTGGCGCGCGTGAAGAGGCCACGCAGCGGCGTCGTCCGGTAACGCTCGTCGGGTGAGCGCTTCGCCTGGAAGTCGTCGATCCCCATCTCGGCCGGCGTATGCATGTTCCAGCCGGGCTCGGTGAAGAGCGGGGGCACATGGCAGACGGCGCACTTTGCCTTGCTCTCGAACAGCGCTCTGCCGCGCCTGGCCGCATCCTGGTTGAAGCTGCTCTCCGGCGGCCGCGGTGCTTCGAGACCGAGTTGGTAGAAGTTGAGCGCGGCCAGCTTGCCGGTGATCCGGTCGTCGTCGTTGCGCACGTGGCCGGACCCGGCGCGCCGGGCGACCGGGAACTTCGCCGCATCATCGAGGCGCGGATCGAAGAAGGTACCCTTGCCGTGCATCTCCAGGTTGGCCACGAAGGCGTTCCAGTAGGTCACCGAACCCCAGCCTGTGTAAGTGTGCATGTTCACCCCGGCGAGACCGAAGGCCGCGGGCAGCAGCGTCGCGGCGGACTTGCCGTCGGACCGGAACGCCTTGCCGTCGAGGAACACCTCGGCGTCGAACTTGCCGGGCCCCCAGCTCTGCAGCACGGTGCGCACCGTGGCCTGATCCACACCGAGCAGATTCGCCACCACCGAGAGGTCGGGGGAGAGGTTGACGATCGCGCCGACGTTCAGGTCCCGGTTGGGCCAGCCGTCGAGGCGTTGCCCGATGCCCGGCGCGAAGGAGTTGTCCACCGTCGAATGGCAGAGCGCGCACTGGATGCCGACTGACCGCAGTGAGCTGTCGCCCTCATTGAAGAGTCCGCTCACGCCCACCACCGCGTTGAGCTTGAGCAGGGCGAGGGTCGTAGCCGGATCGTTCAGGTCGACCGTGCCCTGCCGGATCGCCTTGCGCACGTCTTCCGGCAGCGCTTCCACGTCCACCTTGAGGCCCACCGCGAGGGCTGTCGCCGGGCTCACGCCCGGACCGACGCCGCCGAGCGCGGCGCCCTTGATCGCCTTGTGCAGCCTGAGAGTGTCGCCCCAGAAGGCCTCGTCGCCGAAGGTGTCGAAGCGGAAGATCCGACGCCCATCGCGGAAGAGGCGCAGCGCGGTGCGCTCGTCGCGCTCGCCGCCATCTTCGCCTCGCCCTTCGGCTTGTGCGCCCTCGCGAGCGACCCGCGACGCCTGATCAACGCCCTCCCTGACCTGGGCGGCCTCGCTCTGCGTGCATGCGGCGCACGCGACCACCGCCAGGCCCGCCAGGAATGCTATCGGCCAACGAATCTTACCGGACTGCATGGAATGCTCCGCCTGCGCCTGTTGTCGGCGCCACACATGGGGTCGAACGTGGGGACCTGATTTCGAAAAAAGACGAATGCTCAGGTGGCTCGCGTCACTCCTCGAAGGTCGTGGGTCGCGCTCAGCCTCGCGAGCGCCAGCGCGCCGAGGAAGAGGCCGAAGTCGCGCAGCGCCACGTCGTAGTAGCCACCCACGAGGAGCAGATTGACGATGATGCCGGCCAGCCACGCAGCCACGACGTACGCCCCGATCCGCGGCCTGAGCGCCACGACGAGCCCGGCGATGATCTCGACGACGCCGACGGCGTCCATCGTCCTGGCTGCGCTCAGCGGCGAGAGGTTCAGCAAGGAAGGAGCGAGGTACTTGTCCCAATGGGTGAGGAGGTCGAAGAACTTGTCCAACCCGGCAATGACGGGCGCCGCCACGAAGGCCCAGTGCAGCAGTCGGTACGCCTGATAGGCGGGGGCTCTGGTTCCCTCGTTGTTGCGGTCGCTCGTTACGTTCAGTTCGGCAGTTGTTGCGGTGATCACAATGAGGTTCCTCTCGGCGAGCAAGAGCGCGCCTCCACGGCGCGGCGATTCTCGCATTCATGAAATGGAGTTCTTCGCGGCGGGATGGTTCCCCGCCGACAACTTCCTCTCCCGCTCAGAATCGATCCTCCTTCGGGAACCCGGGAGACCTGCGGGCATCTGATGAGCATGGGAGCAGCTGACCGAATCCCCGCGGAATCCGCCCTCCCCCCCCCGGTGACGCTGACGGACGAGGAGATCGTCGCGCGCGTTTGCGCCGGCGAACAGGGGTTGTTCGAGGTCCTCATGCGCCGCCACAATCAGCGTGTCTATCGCGCGGCGCGCGCCATCCTCCACGACGACGACGAAACCGAGGACGTGATGCAGGATGCGTACGTGCGTGCGTACGAGCACCTGCACGATTTCGAGGGGCGGGCGCGGTTCTCGACGTGGCTGACCCGCATCGCCGTCAACGAGGCGCTTGCCCGCGTTCGCCGCGGCAAGCGGTTTGACACGCTCGACTCGTTCACCGAGGAACCGTTCATGTCCACGACGCGGGCTTCGAGCCCAGAGCAGCAGACGAGCGATCTCGAGATGCGAGGGCTGCTCGAGAAAGCGGTGGCGGCGCTTCCCGAAGATTTCCGAATGGTCTTCGTCTTGCGCGCGGTCGAGGGAATGAGCGGCGCCGAGGTCGCGGAGTGTCTGGGCATCGCAGAGGAGACGGTGAAGACGCGCCTGTTTCGCGCACGCCGGCGCCTGCAGGAGATGCTCGTCGAGAGCATCGAACCCGCGCTGCCCTCGATCTACGAGTTCCACCTCTCGCGTTGTGACCGCGTCGTCGCCGCCGTTCTTCACCGGATCGGGGGACGCCGGCGGCCATAAGCCTGACGCGGATTCCCGGGGTTTTCGGCGCAGTCGCAACCGACGTGACGTAGTTTGTCGAGGATGATGTGGATGCGACGTGCGCTGCGGTACTCGGCCGCGAGCTTCCACACCAAAGCCTGGAAGAGCAAGCTGGCCTTGGAGGTCGGGGTATCTTGTCCACGGGAAGGGCTCCTCCATGACCGTTGGTGGCCTCGCACGCACTAAAGCTGAGCTTCAATGGCCGCCTTATCTATGATTGACCATACTTGCTCAATCTTTTCTCCCCGAAATTGATAGAACACATTTTCGGTAAAGGAAACCCTCTTCCCGTTTATATGGAGGCCCAGGAACTTTCCCTTTGGCGTACAATTGAACCCTAGCCGGCTCGCTATATGAGGTGGATCGGAAATCAGCAGCTGAATGTCGAAATAAAGGTCGGGAATTTCACTGAAGTCTCTCTCCAGCATCTCGCGATAACCCAATATCCCGATCCGCTGACCGTTGTAGTAGACTTCATCATGAACGAATTGTTCCAGCTTCGGCCAGTCCTGCTTATTCAGGCAGGCAATGTAGTCTCGGTAGACGTCGCAGAGGTTGGCTTTCATCATGGCAATTTTCCCTGTGCTTCTACATGGTCCCTGCTGCAAAGCAGGACGAGGTGAAGTTCCGCAGTCAAGAATAGCATCTCTGAAATCGAATCGGCTCCCTCCCGCCATTCGTCGCCGTCTCGAGCCAAGCTTTGCGCATGGGGGTGGCACAGCATAAGCCCTTCGGGCAGTATTGGGGCATCCAAGCAATGGGCAGAATACTAGCCGAGATGCGACCGACCGACGTGCCTCGGCCGGTTCACGACGCGATTGAGGCTTTCGCTGAGCGTTTTCAGCGTAGTGAACCCGGAACGGATAGAGCGTACGAACTCGGCCGCATCCTCAAGCAGCTTCGCAGCGAGCAGATATGAAAGGTCAAGCTGATCGAAGACTATACCCGACCAGCGCTGTCTAAGTTAAGTTACTGAGCGCCTAGGAGGTGCTCCCTCAAGGGCGAGCAAGTCCTGAAGGCTCCCGAAAAGAAGCATGCCCGAGCTAACGCGTCTTTCGGTCACCTTCGTCGGGGTAACTGTTCTATGAGGGCGGCCCGCCGCCGCAGCATTCCAGGCGGACGCGGCGGGCCGAGGGCCCTGGTCGAGTGCTGAGCCCGGAACAGTTCTAAGCGCCAGCAAACAACGGCGCTTGCATCCTTTGTCCGAGGTCCAGGGCGCCGCGCCTGAGGCGATCGTGGAGCGGCTCCAGCAACGCAAGGTGATCGCCAGCGTGACGCGCGGAGCTACAAGAAACATCTCGGCCGACATCGCCAAGGCGTGCAGCCCCTCCGGCGTCACCCGGGTCTCGCACCGCTTCGGCTTCTCCGGCTGCAGCGAGCGCAAGCAGTACCTGCTTCGAGCGCGCACTCGACGCCACCGTCACGTTGACATCTGCCCTGGGTGCGACTCCAGAGCGAAACCCGGGCATAACCGCGCGTCCGCGCGTGTTGACTCACTTGCTCGCCTTTGCTGGCGCCCCGCTCTCTCACCCCCGCCGCCAAGGCTCAAAGCGCTCCATGTTCAATGGGTTGTACAAGCTTTTCTCACGCGACCTCGCAGTCGACCTCGGCACCGCAAACACGCTGATCTATGTCCGCGGTATGGGCATCGTCTCCAACGAGCCCAGCGTGGTGGCCGTGCAGCAGGACTCTCGCGGCGGCAAGAAGGTGCTCGCGGTCGGAAAGGAGGCGAAGGAGATGCTCGGGCGTACGCCCGGGAGCATCGTCGCCATCCGGCCGCTGAAGGACGGCGTCATCGCCGACTTCGAGATCACCGCGGCCATGCTGCGCTACTTCATCCGGGCCGCGCACAACCGCTCGACACTGGTCAAGCCGCGCATCATCATCGGAATTCCCTCGGGCATCACCGAGGTCGAGCGGCGCGCGGTCCGCGAGGCCGCCAGGAGCGCGGGCGCTCGCGAAGTCTACTTGATCGAGCAGCCCATTGCCGCAGCCATCGGCGCCGGCCTGCCCATCACCGAGCCCTCCGGCAACATGATCGTGGACATCGGCGGCGGCACGTCCGACGTCGCGGTGATCAGCCTCGCCGGCATCGTCTGCGCAAAGAGCGTGCGCGTCGGGGGCGACAAAATGGACGAGGCGATCATCCAGCACATCAAGCGCAAGTACAACCTGCTCATCGGCGAGCGCACGGCCGAATTGCTCAAGATGACCATCGGCAACGCCTACCCGAGCGACGAAGTGCTGACGATGGACATCAAGGGACGCGATCTGGTCGCCGGCGTGCCGCGCACGCTGACCGTCAGCTCCGAGGAGGTCCGCGACGCGCTCGCCGAGCCTGTCAACGCCATCGTCGAGGCGGTGAAGGGTACGCTCGAGCGCACGCCCCCCGAACTCGCCGGCGACATTGCCGACCGCGGCATCGTGCTCGCGGGCGGCGGCGCGCTCTTGAAGGGCTTCGACGCGCTGCTCCGCGAGGAGACGGGCCTGCCGGTGTTCCTCGCCGAGGACCCGCTCTGCTCGGTCGTGATCGGCGCGGGCAAGGCACTCGAGGAGCTGAACATCCTCCGCCATGTCTGCTCGCCCGCGTGATGCCCGCTTTGCAACTTCGCCATGGCGCGGGCCGACGGTTCGCTGTCCGCGCTCTCGGCGGGCGGCCGCTCAATGGCGGTGGGCGACGTAGATTCTCGTCGCCCAGCACCAGCGGCTGCCGCGCTTCTCGACCCGAGCGTTGCCGGCCATCGCCATCTGCTCCAGGAGCGGTAGATGCTCGAGAAGCTGCTCATTCACCGGGTACCACTGCTCTTCGACCAGTTCGACGGCGGCGAAGCGCGAGCGCGCACGCTCAGTGACCAGTTGCTCCCGTGAGAGGGTGAGCACAGGGAAGATCAGCAGTCCGCCCGGGGCGAGGAAGTCCGGGGCTTGGTCGAGGATCTCAAGTACCCACCTTGCGCCGTCAGAACCGGCAGCGCTAGGCACCCCGGGCGGGTACCAGCCAGAGAGCCGATCGAGGGGCTCGGCCACGCCCGCGACATCGTCGACAATCAGGTTGAAGCGCTGCCCGCGCCACGGATCGAACAGACTACCGGAGCGGCACTGCACCGCGATCCCGTTCCGCTCGGCGTTGCGCCGCGCGAGGGCCACCGCGGCGGGGCTCAGATCGGACGCACAAACAACCGCGTCCGCCGGCAACAGCTTCGCGAGCACGACCGCCACGATCCCCGTGCCGCAGCCGAGGTCGAGCACCGAGCGTGGGTGCTGCTCGCCGAGCGCCTTACGCGCTGCGCGCAGCAGGAGCACCGTGGTCGACGTCGGGCGGAAGACGTCGGGCGCGGTGGCGACCACGACGGGCTGGGTATCGCCGAGTCTCTTGTCCTGGTAGGAGAAGCTGCCCTCGTCCTTCTCGGACGGGGCTGGAGGGGATCTGTTCGGTTTCGGTTTCATCCGCGTCAACTTTTGCAGCCCGGGGATTCGTGGAGCGCCGATGAGGGACAACGCACTCCGGCAGCGCCCTTGTCAATGCCTGCATGAGTGGGGCCGTCTTCCCACGACAGGGCCATCGGATTCAACGACTGTTCACCTGGTCCCACGCCGAGCAGAACCATCATGCGCGGAGCAGGCGGGAGCGGGACGGTCAGGTGATTCGGTTGTCGCCTCGCGAAGGCGCCGCCCAACCTCGGCGATCGCCTTCAGCTTTCCGGTCGCGACCTCGGCGGGATCGAGTTGTCGGCGAAGGTGGCGAAGCCGCAGGCCTATTCGCTCTCGTGCACTCGGACGGTCGCCGAGGCCGTGACCGTATTGATGCCAGTCAAAGACGACGACCCGCCATTTCGTACCACAATATCGGTCACTGTTTTCGGTATTCCATTCTCTCCAGCCGTTACGGTCACGTGAAAAACGCACTGGCCGGTTGTGGTCGAAATTCCGGTATTCGTAGCCTCGGTCATCACTGACACCAGAGCTACCCCTGCTTGGCCGACCAGAACTTGCACGTTGGAAGGAGCAGCAGGGTTGGCACCACCACAACTTGGGGTGGCGTCAGTAATGGCGACGTGCGCGCGGGCTATGGTGTGTGGTGTGGTATCGATGAACGGAAAGGCGGCGCCCGGTGCTAAGCCCGCGAGCATCGAACTCGCCGCGATCAACTGAACGTCGTCACCCTTGGCTGCAGCGTGGTGTGTCGGCAGAGTAAGGACGAGCGCCAAGATGAGCAAAACCCCGACGCCTACGAGATATTGCCTATGGCTCTCCACAGGGCACCTCCTATGGTTGATTCTTTGAGGACAAAAGGCCTGAGCACTCGCTCGATCGGGCAGATCGTAGCACGATGCTGTTATGACCATCCTCTGCGCAGCATCTAGGCAAGAGGATATGCGAACAACCGGTCTTTCGGTCCCTTCCTTCAGTCAGACAAAGGTCTGACGCGCCACGCTCGCCCGCTAGCGATGAACGCGATGAACCTCACCGGCTGCCGCAAGCGGGCAGGCAAGCACATTCTTTACGGGCTCATTGCCGACAGCGAACTGGCGGCGCATCTGGCAGGCGCAGCCCATCAACGCTCCCCTCGTTACTGAGCTTCGTACGGGACTGTACGCATGTTAGGCCCCATCTTCACCTCCGACGATCGCTGCCGGTGGCTCGATCCGAGCCGCAAAAACCCGGGGCGCTTGGTGCAACCGACCTTTCGCCTCCTGTGGTGATATCCATCGGGCCCGCGTCGGCGGAGCCCGATCAGTGTCAGCGCCAGTGTCAGTGTCGTCGACAGTTGGCCGGTGCTGCCTTGCCTCGGCTTCCGCTTGGAACCCTCCTTCCCTGCGCCTCGAGTTCATCAAGGGCTCATCGGTGTCAATGTGAGTGTGCGGTGCCTTTCGGGGCGAGCCGCCCCGAAGGGATGCCGACTCCCCTTCACGTCCGGCTGAACAACTTCGGCGGGCCAATCGAACGCTGCTCTTGCCCCCGAACGGGGAGAAACTCGATCTCGAATTGTCGATCCGTGATGAGCTGGGCCCGGTACCAGACGACGGCCCCAGACCTTCTTCCCTACGCGGCGGGGCGTGGCACACCCCGACCGCGCTCTGCCAGGCTGGTCGCGAGGAGGCAGAAGGAGGCGAGGCGACAGCACTTCGCTTATCCGTCATTTTCGCCTCGGGCGGAGGTGGGCGAATGGATTCACGTTTCTTGATGACGTTGCAGGTCGCAGTGGTCGGCGCACAGAAGATCGGCGCAGTGCCTCACGGTACCCGTGTCACGGCACCGATAGCGAGCGGCCACTTCGAGGGCCCTCGGCTTCGCGGCAAGGTGCTGCCCGGTGGCGGGGATTGGACGCTCCTCCGAGGAGACGGCGGCATCGAGCTCGACCTACGCGTCACACTCGAGACCGACGACGGCGCCCTCATCCACATGACGTCGTTCGGGCTTCGTCACGGCCGACGGAAGTGATCGCGGCGCTCGCGCGCGGCGAGAGCGTCGACCCCTCGACCTACTACTTCCGGACCACGCCCCGCTTCGAGACCGGGCACCCGAAGTACGCGTTCTTGAATCGCCTCATCGCCGTATCGCGCGGCGATCGGCGCGCCGAAGGCCCCATCTACACGATCGACGAGATCCTATGAGGCGCCCGTGGACGCTCGACGAAGGGACGTTCTCAAGCTTGCCGCGTTCGCGACCCTCGCTGGATGCGCACCCGTGCCGCTCGCGGCTCCATCTCCATCATCCGCCGAGAGGAGAACTGCCATGCGATCGCGTCCCCTGATGTCACTTCGCCTGAGCACGGCACCCACGCAAAACATCGGCACCGGACCGCACGGCACTCGCATCACAATTCCGATCACCGGAGGCTCGTTCGAAGGTGACAGGCTTCGCGGCAAGCTGCTCTCATGCGGCGACGACTGGACGGTCAAACGCTCGGACGGCGTCACCGAGCTCGACCTCCGCATCACGCTCGAGACCGACGACGGCGCGCTCATCCACATGACGTTCGAGGGCATCCGTGACGACGGAGCGCCAGAAGCTCCCTACTATCGCACGGTGCCGCGTTTCGAGGCTGCCGAAGCGAAATACTCCTTCTTGAACCGGCTGCTCGCCGTCGGAAGAGGGGAGATTCGCGCCGACGGGCCGGTTCACGTGATCGAAGAGATCCTCTAATGGACGCTCGCGATGACAGGTACCCGATCCCGATAGCATTTCCTTCAGCCAACCAAACAGATAACGAATAGGAGTGTCGTCATGGATATGAAATTGGAAGTGTTGGTGGTGCCAGTATCCGACGTCGATCGGGCTAAGCGATTTTACGAGAAATCCAATGGTACGCCGAGCACATGACGCGCACCCTGAGCGAAGCAGGATACCGGCTCAGCGGCCCTTCAGCCCGATAGATCCGATTCTCGCCCGACCGCCCAGCCTCCGAGGCGCGAGCACGGAACTGAGGGTTGCTCACGACCGCTGCGGATCAGGACGAGTCTCGCCACCTCCCTGATGTGGGCTGTGGCTGCCTCCTGGAGTCCTCCATGTCCGTGAACGTCACCTTCCCTCAGCTCCTCCACCTACAGGACTTCGCGCTTCTCGGTTTGCGCCTGGTGGTGGCGATCGTTTTCGGCGCCAGTGGCTACTTGCATCTCAAGGACCCGATTGGGCGCGCGAAGAGCATCGAGCTGAGCCCCGCCCTCACGGCCGGGCTAGGTGCCGCGGAAGCCCTGGCGAGCCTCGCCCTGGTCACTGGAATTCTCATCCAGCCGGCGGCGCTGGGGCTCATCCTGGTCAGTCTGGGAGCAATCCAAAAGAAGGCGCTGACGTGGAAGACAGGGTTCTGGGGCGAGAAGGCCGGCGGCTGGCATTACGACCTCATGCTCATGGCCATGAACCTGGTCATTCTCTTCACGGCCGGCGGCAGTCTCGTCTTACGGTTCTGAGTCTCGCGAGCGCTGGAACCGAGAACGAAAACATGCGGCCGCTTCTTCGTGGCGAGATACATCCACCTGGTTGTTGATGTTCTCCTCCTCCGGTGGCTCGCAGTGCGAGCGATGGGCGACCGTTGGCGCGCTGCAGGAAGCTCCCAGCGGGCGGTCGTGCTCCACCTTTCAGCAGATCCCATGCCGTCGGCTCGCGGGCTGATGCAGACACGGTTTCCCTGGAGCGGGCCCGACAAGCTGCTCAGGCTGCGCGCGCGCGGTCGACGGCTTCCGCATCTTGCGCAAGGGCGGCGTGTACGATCGGCGGATCGTTCAGGGCAGGTTGCGGACGCTGCTGACGGTCAGAGCTGCAGCGTACGGTGGCGCGCGTTGGGGATGGCACGTGCCAGGGTCAGAATCGCGTAGGGCCTCGATGTAGCACTCGTCCCGGCGCGCACCGGTGCCGTGGGGGGGGGTTCTGGTTCCTTTCTTCCGGTTTTGACATGAACGTGTCCTGCTGCGGTGGACGAATCCGTCCACCGTCGAGCCACAGCCGAGAGTTGTTGGTCGCCAAGCCCCTCGGCGCCGCGATGGCACTTTCGCTCGACCGTTCTCGACGTCCAGCGGAACGGTGGCTCTATCAACCGACGCAGGCCGCCCACTTCCTCTCTGCCAGCTGCATCAACTCGAAAATGCGGCCGTCGTCCGCGGCCCCGGTGCGGCCAAGAAGTCCTTCCCTCCACCGCGCCGGCAGCGCATCAAGCCCATGGAGAGCGCCGACTGCTGCGCCGACGATGGCGGCGATTGTGTCGTTGTCGCTGGTGTCGTTGACCGCGCGGACGATGGCCTCCTCCGGGTCATTGCCATGTCGCTCCAAGATGAAGATGATGGACGGCACGGTCTCAAGCAGGAACGCGCCGGAGTACCAGTCATTGCAGGCGTCCAGGACGGAGCGGCCCTGCCGCAACGCCTTGGGCACCTCGGCGGAGACGAAGTCCGTCAGCGTCGTCCTCGCGCCTGCTCGATGCGGCGCGCGGGGCTCGTAGCGCGGCTTCTTCCCTTCGATGGGGCGGGCGACGCTCACGAACCTGTTCAGCCAGAAGCCAGGAGGGACCGGCGGCATGACGTGGAGCGCGTCCCAGAGCAATCGGGTATAGGCGACGCAACTCGCGTTCGACGCGAAATCATCGTGGGTCACCGCGCCCGCCAACAACGCGTCGGACCACTGCGCGCTGGACGGCCCCTGGAGATGCGGCAGCAGCACCGGCGCGATTCGCATCAGCGCACCGTTGCCGGCGCTCTCCTGTTTGGCGGCGAGCCAGTCCGCGCCACCGCGCACGGCGTCGACGAAGGCCCTTACGGTCTGGCCCATGCCGAAGATGGACCCCGACGAAAACCTCTTCGCCAGGCGCTCGGGGACGAGCGCGCCGTCCTCAATGAGTTGCTCCAGCGTCCAAAACGCCAACTGCGTGTCGTCCGAGGGCAGACCGACGAGGCGACCTTCGGCGTGCCAGTTCGGCAGGTAGTCCCGTATCTCGCCGTGCGTCGCTCGTCGCTGCTGCGGCACCTGCGACTCGCTGGTGTTCCCCAAGGAGTCGCCGACGGCGAGACCAACCAGCATCCCAGCGACACGCTTCCACCCGACAGGCCCACCGTCCGGCGCCGGAAGGGTCGATGGGTCAGTCGCCGACCGCAGCAGGCCACGTGCGATCAAGTCCCTGACCTGGAGGACGTTGTCAGTCAGTCGATTCAAGGTGGGCAAACCACGACACCGTCACCGTCTCACCACATCGGGCTTCATGGCAAGGTCCGAGGCCGGTCAGCGCGGACCCGACCCGGGTACCAACCGCGAGAAACTGGGCGACTTGTGAGATTGCAAAGCCGTTGCGGCAGCGCCGTGGCCGCGCGGGACTCCCGCGGCTGCGCCGTTGGTCTCGTTTACCCGCGTCACGCGATCCACCTAGTCCCTTGCCACTTCGTTCGCGGCCGGCGCCGCGCGGGCTAGTAGGCGACGGCCTTGGGCGTGCAGGGCTTCTCGTAGCAGACCCAAACGGTTTCACCGTTTCGGTCGTCTAGCTCGCAGTTCTTGGCGTCGTACCCGGCTTCACTCGGCATCAGATGACCGTGCAGGAACGCTAGTACCTTCTGTTGGCAGACCTTGCGCAAGTGCTTGGGCAGGTCCGAGAAGGGACGTGCGGTCCTTGTCATCACCAAGTCCGTGACTTCGGCGTGCTCGACGTGCAAAGAGCTGGGTTTGGTCGTGAGTAGCCGCAGCTTTTTCGTGTCAGACGGCAGAATGATCTGCGTCGCCCGCTCCAGGCCGCAGCATTCGAATAGCGCCGCCTGCCAGTTCTTCCCATCGACAGAGATTTGGGCGATGACCGTCGGCCCCTCCGTTGTCGGCGGCAACGGCAGCGGTGTCTCCGGGTCGAGCACGTCAGCGACCCAGCGATTGTACGACGCCATCTCATGCCGGAAGGCGAGCAGCATTCCGAGAGTCACGGTCACGACCGACGCGAAGGCAGCAATCCACTTCATGTTCTATCCTTTTGTAACTTAGCCGCGAGATCGGCTGGATCAAATAGATAAAGCGTTGGCGTGTTGGACCGTGAATCCGGCGACGCCGGAACACCGCCACGTTCGTCGCAAGCGTCTGAATCGTGGAGATTCGTAGCGCCGCGTGAATCCTCGTGAACGCCCTGCGATTCCGGAAGCCATGGAATTTCCTTTCGCAGAGGAGCCAGCCGGCTGCGGCGTCGAAGCGCCTACCGCTCGCGGGTCGCCGCGGCAAATGTACGAAGGGTGGATCACCCCCAACCCTTTTCGCATTGCTGCCGGCGATCGCCGTAGTTAGTCCGGGCACTGGCTGGGGAACCATGGCAAACGACTTTCCGGAGCGCCGCGTGCAGATGTTTCCTCGGCTGTCGGCCGAGCAGATCGAGCGGCTGAGCAAGTGCGGTGAGCGCAGGCGCGTCGCGCGCGGGACCATCCTGTTCGACCAGGGCGACACCTCTCGCAATTTCCACGTCGTCATCTCCGGCGAGATGGAGATCGTCCACCCGGTCGACGGCCGGGAGGAGCGGATCACGGTCCACGCTCCGGGCCAGTTCACCGGAGAGTCGAGCCTGCTGACTGGGCGCCCGGCCCTGGTTCGCGGCCGGATGCGCGAGGACGGCGAGCTCCTGGAGGTGACGCCGGACGCGCTGCGGAGGGTGGTGCAGTCCGATTCCGAGCTGAGCGAGATCCTCCTGCGCGCGTTCATCCTCCGCAGGGTGGCGTTGATCGCCAACGACCGAGGCGACGCTGTCCTGATCGGATCGTCCCATTCCGCGGCGACCCTGAAATCAGCGACGCCCCCTCCGGTGGGCCCACCGTCGTGTCCCCAGGGCGCGCGCGCATCGGAGATCAGCCTGCGACTGGACCGCTCTCGTCGAGAGATTGCGTGCGATGAGGTCGACGCCGCGCT
>Ga0209236_1001207_pt1 | contig 15576 bp, 16 predicted proteins | sample GraSoi013_1_40cm_FD_185819 | JGI IMG/M metagenome (GOLD analysis project Ga0209236, IMG submission 185819) | Grasslands soil microbial communities from the Angelo Coastal Reserve, California, USA - Sample 09_27_2013_1_40cm (SPAdes) (version 2) | ecosystem: Environmental > Terrestrial > Soil >... | reverse complement strand
ATACTATTCCTGCTTCTCCTAACCCCCGGCATTCCAGAGTATCTTTCCGCGTCAAGCCAGATCACCCTGCTAGTCGTTTTCCCTCCTCTCTTCTTCCTGTTCCTCGCTGCTAACGTCGGATTATACGGTTCAGGAGTCATATTGATACGCGAAGCGATGATTCGATGGAAGAAAGGCTGGGCCTCAGTCTTCCTCCTCGGAGTCGCATATGGGATTGTCGAGGAAGGATTGGACCTTTGGACTCTCTTCTATTCGAAAGCAGGCCCCGTCGGTAACCTCGGCTTCTACGGTCACTGGCTAGGAGTAAACTGGGTCTGGACCGTTGGACTGTTGATATTCCACTCTGTCTACAGCATCGGGCTACCGATCTTCCTCTTCGGACTCGTCTTTCCAGAACTAAAAACAAAGAGCCTCGTGTCCGGTACGCGACTAGCGGCGACAGCCCTCTGTCTTATTGCCGACTCGATTTTCCTCTTTGTCTTCGTCTCGGCTATTTACTCAGGCTATAATCCGGGCGGGACCCTGCTTCTCTTCTCTGGGCTCGTCGCCGCAACTTTTGTGGTCTTAGCGAGAAAACTTCCCGACAATTTCCTTAGAACCAACCCGGGCCAACCAAAGTGGAGCCCACGCAAGTTCGCCTTCGCGGGCGCGCTATTGTTTCCAGCAACTCTCCTCGCCGGAGGAATCGCAGCGGGAGCAAATCTTCCCCCAGAAATCCCCTTCGTGTTAGACATCATACTTGCTGCGTTCATCTTGACGAGAGCTTACAAGTCGATGGGAACAGTGAACAATCAAGAAGAGAAGGTAGCGCTTAGCATAGGACTGGTCTTTCCAATCGCCGTTTTCGGTCTGATAGCAAGCATCGGCCTTGCCAACCCGCTGATAATCGTCGCCGACCTATTCTTCATCCTCTTCTCGCGTCGACTCTGGAGAAAATGGCACCAATGGACTCTCTTGCATCGTTCAGCACTACAGACTACTCTCCCAGGCTTTGGAGAGTCACCTGCTCCCCTATTCCCCTGACTGAGACACTGCTAAAACTTCCACGGAATCTTTAGAGACGTTCGTACAGCAGGGAGGCCTATCTCAAATCAGCCTGGTGGGCGACTTCAGCCTAACGAGAACCAATTATAGGGTAATGCAATGAGCGGCAGTCAGGCTGTGAGAATGTTGAGTGGCAAGAACGTCAAGGCGAAACCGAAAGGGACCAGCATCGACGGCAAGGATGCGACGGAGATCATAGCAGGAGTACAGGCGATGTACGAAAAGATTCCAGCATTCATACGACCTATGCTCCCCGCACTGCCTGACATTCTGCGCAGAATACCAGCTAGCGCTGGCAAATACACTCTCAACGAAATAATCGAACTATTGGACTCGGCATACGAGACGGGCAAGTTGAAGAGGTAGGCGACACATCGAACCTTGAGCCATCCCTCCAAAGACATCATCTCCTCCAAGGGACGAGAACTTGCTGGAAAGAAAATCGCCCTCCTAGTAACTAGTAGTGTAGCTTCGTTCAAGGCCCCCGAGATTGCCCGCGAGCTTATGCGCCACGGAGCAGAAGTCTACGCAGTCACTTCTCCTTCCACTGAGAAGATGATTGGCGCCGATCTTCTCGAATGGGCGACAGGAAACCCTGTAGTCACACATCTAACAGGCAAGCTAGAACACATTGCGCTCGGAGGAAAAACCGAGGGCCACGCAGACCTAGTTCTAGTTGCACCCGCTACCGCCAACACGATAGGAAAATTGGCGTCCGGAATCGACGACACGCCCGTTACCACAGTTGCCGCTACAGCCATAGGCTCACGGATACCGGTAATGGTTGCGCCTGCGATGCACGAACCCTTGTACGATCACCCGATCGTCCAAGAGAACATCTCACGGCTCAAGAAGATCGGAGTAGAATTCATCGAGCCAGAGGTCACGGAAGGAAAGGCAAAGATCGCGTCAACCGAGAAGATAGTCCGCTCAATTATCGCCCGATTCTCGACCAGTCAGAGTCGGGACCTAGAAGGTCGGCGAGTTCTAGTGACCGCAGGTCCAACAATCGAACACATCGATCCTGTCCGAGTAGTTACTAATCGTAGTTCTGGAAAGATGGGAGTGGCCATCGCAGAGGAGGTCGCCTCTCGCGGGGCGGACACTACGTTGATTCTGGGTCCCGGGACTGTAAATCCGCCTTCAGGCATTAAGACGATCAGAGTTGAGAGTACCGGTCAGCTTCTGGAGGCTGTTCTCGGAGAACTAAAGAGTAGCACGCCCGATCTAGTTTTCGCCGCAGGCGCTCCAACCGATTACCGACCCGTAACGGTCGCTCCTAAGAAGATCAAGACCCGCGAGAAACCGCAGATCAACCTGGAACTTCGCGCAACTCCCAAGATATTGGAGGAGATCCGGAGAGCCAGCCCGAACACATTCCTCGTAGCATTCAAGACTGAACACAAGGTGTCCAATGAAGAGCTGATCGATGAAGCCTTCAAAATAATACATGAGAAGAATGCTGATCTTGTTGCTGCAAACGATGTCGGCCTCGAAGGCGTAGGGTTCCAGGCGGATACGAACGAGCTCTATGTTGTGGATGGTCGAAAGAAGGTAGTGCATATTCCTCTGGCTGAGAAGCGGGAGGTTGCGCGGCAGCTAGTTGACCTGGCTGTCAAGAGAATGAGAGACTAGCTTGGGACTGTCTCTTTAGTGGCGAAGAAGATTATCCGAGCCGCAGCAGTGCAAGTCAAACCAATCGAAGCATCGGTAGAGGATACAATCTTTCATGTGGTAAAGCTCGCGAAGAAAGCGGCAGAGAAAGAGGTGGACATCATTTGTCTGCCGGAACATTGGTTGCCGGAGAAAGTGATTCCCGCGCCCATGAGCCCTCTGCCGGGCCTGCAGTCGTTGGCTGAGGAGTATGGAGTGGCTGTTGTTGGAGGCGCGTTCTATGAGAGGGTCAAGGGACAGGTGCGGCTTAGCAGTCCTGTTATTGGAGAAGATGGGGAGATTATTGGGCGACAGTTCAAGGTCCACTTGTTCCGTTTCGAGAGGAAGTACGCTAAGCCCGGGAGTTCCTACTCTGTCTTCCATTTGAAGGGCTACAAGATCGGCATACTGGTCTGCTACGACGTTGATTTTCCTGAACCCTCACGCATCTACGCACTGAACGGGGTCGAATTGATACTCTGCCCTTCGAGAATAGTGAAGCCTGGAGTCACTCCATGGCAACAATACGTTACTGTTCGCTGCTTAGAGAACCGCATGCCGATAGTCGCGCCTAACGTATACGCGCCACCCTGGTTTGACGGCCACAGCATGATCATTAGCCTGCGAGAGGATCGTAGAACAAAGATCTCTCATCCAAAGACCGCGTCAGTTTCCAGAATGGGAGAGGGAATTGCGATCCAGGAGATCGACCTCTCATTCCATAACCGTCTCCGTAGAGAACGGTTCGCCGACCGAAGACCAGAGACCTACAACTAGAAGGCAGTAGCGATCCCGGCGCGAGAGATCGAAGCGGTCGTCTTCGACCTAGACAACACCCTGCTAAGGTCGCCAATCGGGGCCAGACTGGCACTCCTTACTGTCGCAAAGCTTGTTTCCAAGCAGCTGAAGAAAAACGGCTACTCTGTCGGCTATGTCCCATTATTCGAACATCTGCGACGCATCGACCGTGAGATGTTGGGGCGAAAATTCCGGTACAACAGAGACGTATGGTGGAAGACACTGTTCAAGGAACTGGAGCTGAAGCGGATGGATCCAGAATGGATCCACGATCTAACGCTTGAGTACTGGAGAGTCTATGCGGCGAATAGTCCTCCCTTTCGAGATGCAGAGCGGACCGTCCGTAAATTGAAACGCGCCGGTTACAAGCTCGGTATCGTCTCGGACAGCGATGGGACACCGGGGATGAAGAGGAAGAGGATACGACGGGTCCCTTTCCACAACCTATTCGATGCTATTGTGGTCGCGGGTGAGGACACACCGAGGGTCAAGCCCGGCCATGAGTCATTTAGTCTAATAGCAAGAAAACTCAGAGTTCAGCCGAAATCTAGCATCTACATCGGCGACAACCCCAGAACCGACATCGAGGGAGCAAGAGCTGTCGGAATGATCTCCATCATCGTTCATCGCAGAGGAAACCAGGGAGGCAACCCCGATTATCAGGTTCCTAATCTACGCGCACTACCGGGACTGGTCAGATTTATTCAACTAGCTCGTTGATGGAAATTCATGAGCAGTAAACTTCAGGCGCCAGGCGCACAGTAGACCTTCACACGGTATTCCGAAGCCGTATCGTTGAGGACTGTGAAAGCGCAGCCGTCGAGTGTGCAGCCCGGCATTGAGGGAGTGCAGCCGAAGTAGTTGTAGACCGCGGTCCTATTGTCGAAGTTCAGCCAGAGGACTTGTTCCGTGCTTACTCCTCCATCACTGTACGAGGCTTGAACCTGGGTATGGTTTCCGTTTTTCGTCAGTACGTATTCTGTCCAGTGCGCAGTCGGACTAATCGGGCCACCATTCGGTCGGGGAAGACTTTCGTACCATGCGAAAACAGCAACAGCGACTAGGGCGATCACGAATATTGCTATGTGCTTGTTTCTCACGGTTTCTTCCGACTCCCAGACCTGAGTCTAATTCAGATTCTCAGAGCACCCGTATTCACTCATGCTGCGTTAGCTATCCGGAGTAATTGGGGCTTTGTCACCGTTCAAGTATACTAGGCATGTCAGCGTCAACTTTAGAGAGCTCTTTCTTCGAAAGTAAACTTATGTTACCCTGAGGGTTGCAATCAGAACGTTCTAAGCGTTCGATAACCTATTTGAGTACGGGTCTCGTTTTGAGGAAGATCTTCATTATCGACATTGATGGGTGCATCTGCGAGCATGTGGACAATGAGCATCCTGAGCTGATGTCAAACGCTCAGCCATATCCTGACTCGATCACAAAGATCAATCAATGGTACGACCAGGGGCATTTCATCTGCTTCTTCACCGCCAGAACAGAAGAGCACAGAGAAGCTACTCTAACATGGCTTCAGAAAAATGGCGTGAGATATCATCAGCTGATCCTCGGTAAGCCTAGGCGTAGAGAAGGAGACGAGTACCACTACATCGACGACACTCCGATCCGAGCCACCAGATACAAAGGAGTCTTCGGCGACATGGTGAAGAAGACAAAAGACGTGATGGTCTTCGAGGATGAGTAGCCGACTTCACCTCGCTGACGGCTAGTTCAACGAAGAACCCCGAGACATCTATCAGATCCAGCAATGCTGAAAGGTCCTATCGGTAAATCAGCTTTGAACCGTGTGTTTCTGGCCGCCGTATTTGGGGTAGAGATACTTGGACGCGGTTATTCCGTCGCGGGTTTCTACTTCTGCTTTGTTTAGACCTTGAGCTTTGATGTCATGTAGACCACGATTGAGGAGCATCGATCCTATACCGCGTCTTCTCTCCGCTGATCTCACTACGACTCCCGTGAAGAGCCTACCAATACCCGACCGTTTCTCGATAAGTATGCCGTTCATTCCAACCACCGTCTTCTCGATCTCTGCAACCAAGAATCTTGCTCCCAGCCTCTTCTGAAAGTCCAGGAACCATTTTGTTGCCGTAATGGGCGTCCATTTCGTCAGATAGTCAGCCCACGGAGAACCTGGCTCATCCTTTAGCCCTTCATACCAGACTTGAGCTATGGACCCAATTTCCTCAGCATTAGCGTATCTAAGTAAAGTTTCTGGAGGGCGCGGAGGCTCCGAGTATGCGAAGTTACTCAAATTCCATCTGAAAATACAATAGAATGGTCCGAAAGGAGACAACCAGCCTCAACCCTCCTCAAGCATCCAACCTGCGGAATGGTCGGCTCGATCAGTCATATCTCTTTGTAGGTACGAGCTTCCCGGATTGGTAAGATCTATCCAACGAGTTCGTTGATGACGCGGCCGTGTTCAAGAAACTGGACCAGCCTATAGTTGGACCTGACTTTCCGTCTAATGATCTCGGTTAGTTGTGGGAGTTTTTCGTAGCCGACGAATTTGAAGTCGACTATTTCGAAGAAAGAGGAAGAGTGTAGGCATAGGTGTCTCCTAGCCTAACCCGACGAAGCTTGCCAGCTTGAAGCATTAGTGTCAAAGCACCCGTGACGCTTCCCTCGCTAAGATGAACCGCGTTATGACTTAGACCAGCATGAATTTCCTTCCAACTCCGCGGTTTGGACTTTCCCCACTCTGTTGCAAGAATTTTCAAAATCCCATCCTGCGAGCCCGAGGGTCTCTCTATTGCAGGGTATTCTTCGAGGAAGTCCGCTTCGTTTTGCGCTCGATTTGAAGACGCTTGAGATGGTTTCATCTCGTGAAAAGCCGAATAGACCTTTGAAACGATACCTTGCAACTCATTCAGGGTTTTGTCAATTCCAGCCTGGTCACCTCGCAATTCTACTTCAGCGCCGTCTGGCAACCTTACTCGAATCGATAAGGTGGGGTCCATGCCTCGCAGCAACCCACTTCATCTTGATTTAATACTTCTTGCGTACGCGTCAGGCTGGTGATTCACAGTCACGTAGACACTGATTCGCCATTTAGATACATTTTTAGTCTCATACACGCCAAGAAACGTGAAGGCGTAGACGTAGGTACAAACTAAGCCGGTATTGGATACGCGTCATGCATAAAGATTCAGAATATACGCTGATGCCGCTGGCTTGGCGCTTAGGAAAGCCATATCAACCAACCTAGGCTAACCGTTTGCGCATGACGATCCCTAGGAAACGGCCTTCTGAGAGGGCACTTATTGAGAAAACAAGGAAAATTCTCATTGCCCACAGAGGAAAGAAGAATGCGATTCCATCGAGAGATTTGGCCCAAGAACTTGGAATTGTGGAAGGGGACACTTTCATCAAGACCAGAGGGATCATCGACAAAGTCATCCGCAAACATGGGTTGCCTGTAGCTGCGAGTACAAATGCGGGCTATTTTTTCATCACAACTCCAGGGGAGCTCTTTGAGTATTTGGGAAGCCTAGAAGGACGACGATTAGAGATAGAGGACAAGAAACGAGTCGTATACCGAAACTACGTAGAATCTTTCGGAAAAGTTGACTTACTCAAGGACGACGAATAGTGCCTCTGAAAATGCTAGTCTAGACACCTCTGGTGTCGGTCAATGCGGTTCTCGGGAACCAGAGGGGGCTGTGCAAAACCGCCCGAAAACGTGCGACATTGTTCGTTGATTAACAGCTTCGGGAATCACCAGTATCTTTATGGCTTGAAAATGTCAATGCATGCACGCCTCGACGGTCAGGTCTGTTGCAGTTCTGGACCCTGGTCCGCCCGAAGGGGTCGAGACTGCGCACAGAATCTTGGTGAAGGACAGCAGGCGCCTCAGTGCGGAGGACATTCCCGACAAGTCCGTCCATCTGATCGTCACTTCACCACCATATCCCATGGTTAGGATGTGGGACGAATATTTTGCGTCTATGGGATGTACTTCGTTCGAGGACGCCCATGACGCTCTAGCTGATGCTTGGCATCAATGCTATCGAACGTTGGTTGATGGGGGGATAGCATGCGTTAACATTGGTGACGCAACAAGGAGTATTCCCGTTGTCGAAGACAATTCTTCTGACTCGTCAGCGAAACGGATCTTCAAGCTCTTTCCGAATCATGTGGCAATAACTCAGAAGTTTCAATCCATAGGTTTCCAAGCACTACCCTACATTCTTTGGAAAAAGCCAACTACGCGCCCAAAGTACAAGGGAAAAACCGTATTCCTTGGCTCTGGCTTCCTTCCGACCAATGCATACGTGACTCTTGACGTTGAGTTCATTCTAATCTTCAGGAAAGGAGGCCCTAGGCGATTCGATCCCAAGGATAAGCAACGCTATGATAGCCAATACACGAAGGACCAGAGAGACACTTGGTTCTCTCAAATTTGGTCAGGCATAAATGGAACAAGACAAACGATTGGAGATTCTGAGAGAAGGATCGCGGCTTTCCCAGAGGAAATACCCAGTCGGCTGATTCAAATGTTTTCCGTCAAAGGAGATACCATTTTCGACCCCTTTCTGGGCTCTGGGACAACAATGAAAGTTGCTGCCGAACTAGAACGACGTAGCATTGGGGTTGAAACCGACAAGTCGCTTTACCCGATAATTCTACAGAAAATTGGAGCGAACGATCCTGAGAGTCCTATCCGAAAACAGGGTATCCGCTTACCAAACATTATTCAGTAGAAACCGTCCTGAATTCTGGTAAGGTCGTTTGGGATATTTTCGAATGTCGTGTTATTATCGAGCGGAAGGTTCTACGAAGAAGTCGTCCCAGATGGATACCCTAGCATATGGCGGCGGGTCACGGTGGGGTGGACTGAATTCGTCTGTGACTTCGCTCATTCGATGACTGTCGCCGACGATTACCCGATAATTAGGACTCATCCGACTGGGCGAATTGCGTATTGTGTATGATGGCTCGGTCCTCGCCTGCGCGATTTATTCGGATAGGCTAGTAGCTAGGGGCGGTTGCGATTTCCCTGGTGCGGTGATTATCGTAGTTTCTTGTCGAGGAACTCTAGCGTCCTCTTCCAAGCCAGATCTGAGGCGTCCCGGTTGTACTCTACTGGCCGATTCTCTTCGACGAACCAGTGTTTCGTTCCAGGATAGAAGTGAAACAAGACTTCTCTTCCGGTGCCGCGAATCTTCTCCTCTGTAGCACGTACATCCGCCAGCGGCTCCCACTCATCATCAGGTGCGAAATGTCCCAGAAAGGATGCTTCAGCTTTGGAGAAGTCTATCGGGTAAGTCCCGTAGAAGACAACGACTGCCCCAATAGTTTCAGGCTTTAAGGTGCTCAAGAGCAAGGACCACCCGGCTCCCATGGAGAAGCCTACGACACCGATCTTGCGTCCCGATATTGAGGGATCGGATCGTAGGTAGTCGGCGGCGCCCAAGACGATCTGCTTTATTCTGTCATTGGCGATTTTTGACTGGAGTTCCTTCGCCCCGTCTACGGATGTTGCGAGAGCACCATCGTGGAGATCTGCCGCTAACGCGAGAAAACCTTGAGAGGCTAGCCTGTTGGCGAAGCTTCTGAAGAAATCGTTGAGTCCCCACCAGGCATGCAAAACCAGGACTCCCCCGCGTGGCTTTTCGGGCGACGCCAGGTATCCATTTCCCGGTCCGCCTTCTGTTTTGAATTCGACCATGCGACTCTTCAACGCCATCATCGAAAGTACGCTCCAAGGGCCTCTCGGTTAGAGTTTTAAGTTAAGGTCGCCAGTCTCGGTCAAGACTCTGTAGGCATTCAGAGTGATCCACTTGCTGGGTTTTCCGATCTCTTCAACCGCTACGGGTGCCTTTCGGCCTTTCCCGCTGGGATAGAAGAAGTCGCCTTCTCGGTACCAGTCGCCCTCGAGGTTCCAGGCTCCATCCGGTCTGCGTTTCGACAACAGTAATTGGATGGCACTTTTGATCCGCTCATCGTCTCCATAGCCAAGCTTCGTCAATACACGCAGCGCGTGGAGGATGTCGTAGAAGTAATACATTGGAAAGTGGAGTTTGGTGAAGAATGGATAGGTTTCTTGCCAGTGATGATTGTCCGACTTGTATATGTGATGCATCAAGAGAAATTCTGCTCCTTCACCGATGGAGCTTTTCATTTTCCGGGTCCACTTCTGTCTTGGAATCTCAGAGTAGGCCCATAACGGCTCGATGGTGGACATGAAGCTGCTATGTTTCACTTTCTTCTCAGGATGGTCGCAGTTCCAACCTCCATCTTCCAGCTGATCCTTCGGCAGCCAGTCGATGGCTCTTCGAACCCGCGGGTCATTAGAGTAGCCGAACTTGATCAGAGTCCGAATCATATTTCCTGTGAGACACGGCTCGTCCCATCTCTTGCTCTCCTCGACCTTGCTCGGGCAGGCGAACGCGCCGGTCTCTGTTTGGTGAAGCTCGAGAAATCTCTCGCATTCCGAACTGATCCTATGATCGGGCGGAGCGTCCATCTCTCCGAGAAGTGCTAGAGGCCAGACAGCGGACGTCCATTTTGGACGATAACAGGACTCCTTGGGAGACCAGATACCCTTGCTCGTCTGTGTCCCGATGATCTTCTTGACAGGCCGGTAGCTCGGAATCTTATCACGTGTCGCCGAGACATCTTTTCCATCCTTTGGCCTGTGGAACAGATCGATGAGAGCCTGATACCTAACAGACGGGTCCTTGGGATCAAGCAGCCAGCTAAGAGTGGGATCTTTCACTTTGTGTCACTCGTCGTCAGTGTTTTCCTATGCTTCTATGTTTTTCTCTCTTGAGCGTTCTCTATGTTTTCTCTTGAGACTTAAGCCGGACAGAAATTCGGCCGCTAATGAAAGAACTTGAAACTGAGTGAGCATAGCTTAACAATACGAAATCCGCGAGTAAGTGCTGATAGATATGAGCTCGAAGTCCAGCGGGTCCTATTTCTCTCCTGAATTCTTCAAGTTTCTGAAGGGCCTGGCAAGAAACAATGACAGAGTATGGTTTCAGAAGAACAAGCAACGTTATGAGAGGTATGTCCTCGCACCCAGCCTCCGGTTCATTAAAGACGCTGGGGCCGAGCTTAGAGCGGTTAGCCCATACCTTGTGGCAGACCCTCGGCCTTTTGGCGGGTCACTCTTCCGAATCTACCGAGACATTCGCTTCTCCAAGGACAAGAGTCCCTACAAGACCAATGTGGCTATGGAGTTCTGGCACCGTCGAGGAGGAAAGAAGTCTTACACCGGGCTATACCTTCACCTGGCACAGGGAGACAGTTTTGCCGGTGCAGGCGTATGGCATCCTGACCCTCCGACCCTAAATAGGGTCCGTAGGGCGATCGTGTCCCGGCCCGAGGCTTGGAGACGAGTGAAGGCGAGTGGGTTGAAGATGGAGGGTGAATCTTTGAAGAGACCCCCAGCCGGGTTTGACCGTAACCATCCTTTCGTCGGGGATTTGAAACTGAAGGACATTACCGCATCGGTCCGATTCAGTAATGCACAAGTTACGGGTCCAAGATTCATGAAGGATTTCGTCCAAGCAAGTAAGAAACTTGACCCGCTCAACAAGTTCCTAGCAGGGGCACTGAGCCTACCTTGGTGATAGATGCGACCAGCGCCAGATTCCGCCAATGGTTTTCTCGGAGATTTCAGGTTGGGAGTGATGACTTCGAAACATCATTTGAGGATAGTCACGAGGGCCGACTGAGTGTTATCTAACTATGTTCGAACGAGGTCCACGCGTACCGTCGTTCGTGATCCAGAAGCCATTTTTTCCGCCATATTCCTCCGCCGTACCCGACGAGCGATCCATCCGAACCAATCACTCTATGACATGGCACAACGAGCGATATTTTGTTAGCACCGTTTGCCTGTCCAACCTCGCGGGATTTCTCAGGCTGACCGAGCGCTTCAGCAATGTCACCATAGCTGCGTGCAGACTCGCCGGCGAAATAATCGTCGAGCTGAGCGATGAGCATTTCTAGAACAGTGTTGCCTCCTGACCCGATCAGTCCAAATTTTCGCTCAAGACGACTAAGTTCGCCTGTTAAGGCCACACGATTCTCAAATTCGAGTAGGAATAATGCTGCGTCATCCGCGACGGCGACCATCGACCCGAGAGGAGTGCTAATCTTGGTACGAACAAGCTTCCCGTCAATCACAGATCCCAGCCGATTTGCGACTACTGCTGGTCGAGTTGAAAGCATGACTCGATCACGGAAGAGTAATCAAAAATAAAGGGTTTGACTCCAAATCTTGCGGTCAAAATAGGCGTAACTCTGTGGGCGGAACTAGGTTTGAGAAATAAGGGATAACCCCATATTCAGCTCGATCGTTAAAGTCCTAACCCAATCTTAAGCGGCCTTCAATCTCTCGCACGGCATCTTCCATTCTCGGGAAACGAAACTCGAAGCCCGCTTCAAGCAACCGGCGTGGCGCAACGCGGCGGCTCTTGAGTATCAGTTCGGCCTCGGTCCTATGGAAAAAGGCCGCGATCTCGAGCATCCTGCGGGTCGCGGGCAATCCAAAGGGTACGCCAAGCTCCCGACGTATGATTCTCATCATCTCCCGTTGCGGAATCTGGTTCGGCGAGGCTAGGTTGACCGGCCCGCTGAAATCGTCACGGTCAATCAACCATTCGACAGCGCGGCCAAAATCGGCTTCGTGAATCCAAGAAATATACTGACGCCCGCCGGCAATGGCGCCTCCCAGCCCCCATCGCGTGAGGCCTCGCAGAACCCGGTAAACACCACCTTTGCTCGCGGCGAAGACCATAGCGGTGCGCAGAGCGACCTTCCGTGTCGCAGGAGTAGACGCCTCGAAGAACGCTTCTTCCCAAGCACGGGCGACCTCAATCGAGAACGCATCCTTCGCCTCCGGAGTCGCACCAATTTCGCCGGTGGCCTCATCCATCTGCCAGTCGAATGTGTGTTTGTAGATGGTGGCTGTGCTGGCATTAAGCCAGACCGGAGGAGGTTTGCTGCAACGAGCGATTGCCTCGCCCAGCACGCGCGTCGAATCGACTCGCGACTCCAGAATCTCCCGCCTGTTGCGATCGTTGTACCGGCAATTCACCGATCGCCCAGCGAGATTGACTAGTGCACTTGCCCCGTCGAGCTCTCTCGCCCATTCGCCCAACGTACACCCATCCCATCCGACTTGACGGATAGACTGCGCAACTGGTCCCAGCGACCGGGTCAGGACAATGACATCGTTGTTTCCAGAGACGAGTCTGTCAGTGAGCAAGCGGCCAATGAAGCCACTGCCCCCCGCAACAACGATGCGATTCCTCATATTCCGATCCAGCTCGAAAGCAGTATCCCGTGAGTCACTAACGGAGCTTTCTTGTAGACTGTAACGCTAGGAATAGACTCTATCCGACATATTTTCCTTTACCCGGCTGAGAGCCCGGAGGCTCCTTCTCACCGCCCTTCTTGAGAGCATCATCGATCTCCTTCGCCTGCTCCTCTAACTCTTTCATCTCAATCTGTAACCCGAGCTTACGTATCAGGACCCGAAGAATGATCATGGCTGCTCTCGGATCCACCATAAAACCGGACGTCTCGCCGGAGAGAAACAGCCCCTTGAGGTTTCGAACCTTGGCGAGGCCTGGGATTAGTCCGTTCATCCAAGTTACTGCGCCGCTGTCTATGATCTGAACATCTAGAGCTTTGAGTTCCTTGACGAGATCGGACTCACTGGCTGCTCCGTAGACCTTGGGGTTGTCAGAGATTCTTCCAGTAATGAAAGCACCCACAGTGATGAGTGTGCCAACGCCTAGTCGTTCCGCGAGGTCGACCACGGCCTCTGAGAGTCGGAAGGCTCCTTCGGGAAGTATGGGCTGAGCGTCTCCAGTGTAGAGAACTAGATCGTTGCCAGCTTCATCGCTGTTGACCCAGTAGTAGAATTCATGCTTCATCAACTCCGGGGTCCCGTCAGGTTTCAGCAGGACGCGAGGTGGAAGATAATCGGAATGAAGGTAACCTAGTGGAGCGGCTTTGAGGGTCTTGACAAGATGATCGAGAACAATCTTCGCAACGCGCCCACTGTCTGGGAGTCCGGCGATGAGGATTGGACTGTGGAGTTTGGGAGCTTCGTTGAGGTGAAGTTCTATTGGCTCTCGCATGGCAGACGCGGTCGAACGGGACGCTCTATCCTCGAAATAGGAGAAGGGAGTACGGATTGATAGGTATTCCTTCGCGCGTTTTTACTCTCTTGAGAGGAAAATCTTCTGTACTTTTTTTCGGAATGTTTATATGAACTGCTGACAGGGAACAACTCCCTTCCAATTAGGTGACTCCTTGGCAAAATTCATGCTCTCCCTCCGCGACGAGAACTTCAAACTCCTAACAAACGAAGCCGAGGACCGCGGCATAACGGTCCAAGAATTGATCAGGGCCGTCATCATCCCGGACTGGGTCAAGATCAACCCCCCAGCCAAACAAAACAGTAACGGAAACGCAGAGAAGATCCGGCCATACCAGCAAGTCAGCAGCCGAGAGCACATTCTCCAGGCAGTAGGCAGACTGCGAGACTGACAGCCAGACCGATCTAGACAACCCCCTCAACCCTCCCATTTTTCAAGAACGCACCAGGGCACCGTGCGCTAATGGTGAATCTCACTGAGCTCTTTTTGGGAAACTAAAGCGACACTGTTGCTCCAACAATCGAACAGAGGGTTGATCCAGGGTATGGCCGTGAGGAGGGGACCAGTTTATCCCTGGACGACGATACTTCCCGACATGGATGGCATGTGGAACCTGCAGTAGAACGGAAATATTCCAGCCTGGCTGGCGCCTATGGTAATGGTTGCGTTATGGACCGGACTGGTATCAGTTGGGCGTCCCGCTACGACCACATCGTTTCCATAGGGCGAACCAATCGTAAAGGTATGATTTGCGTCAGTCGGGTTGTAGAAGCGAACTACTAGGGTGTCACCCTTGTTTACGTTGATTACGCTCGAAGAGAAGGCGTAATCACCTCTGAGTCCCGAGGCGAGGCTAGAGTTGAATGATTGGTCCACTCCGAAGAGATAGAAATCCCGTGTCTGAGCAGTCGGACCGGCGCGAGAAAGATAGCCTGCACTAAGCCCGGTGACGCCTCCAACAAGTGCCGACAATAATACTGCAGCAATTACTGTGTTTCGAGGACTCCAAGTAACCATGGTCTCCAGGTCGAAGGCTAGGACTTAAAAGCTTTTACACGTATAGGAGCTTAGAAGTGCTTTGCATTGGTGAAAAAAACCCCTTGAGCGGCCCAATCTCCCACCTAGAGATCAATTCGGTTGCTATCATGATAGTACCTTTTATATACTTCCTATGAAATAGTTGACTTCTAATGTACCAGGGTAGGACAGCCCCCTTCGCGATTACCTTAGCGGTTCTGATGCTCACAATAGTTCCCGTGTTTACCCAATTTTCTCCTATTCATACTGTAGCCGCAACAAAGCCTCAACCACCATCATCAACCTCCGCGACATGGGCTAAGGCGTACAACATCCCATACAGCTACTCGGTGGCCGAAAGCATTGCTCAGACGTCCAGTGGTGGTTACGTCGTGGGAGCCTCATGTACCGCAGCTGCAGTAACCTCTCCCAACTGCAACACACTCTCAGAGCCAACTGCAATGGTCATGAGGGTCGACTCAAGCGGAAATATTCAATCGCAGATCCAATACAACTACGTGAAATATCCATACTCTACACCATTGAATCTCATCCGATCGACCGCGGACGGAGGCGCCATCTTCGCAGGCAACGCGCAGTTCGGCTGTCCCGCAACCGGACAGACCAGCTGTGGCACGATCGTCAAAGTGGACTCGAACGGGAACGTTCAATGGGCAAATGACCTCCAATTCGCTACCAGCTCCACCTACGGCCCCCTCACATGGCCTCTCGACCTCCAACAAACGACCGACGGTGGATACGTCGTAGCAGGCTATACCTTCGCCCCCGCGTCGAGCTACAACCCGTTCGTCGTGAAACTCAGCTCAACCGGGCAGATACAATGGCAACATATCTTCGTAGATCCGAGCAGTCAGTACTCGGCAGCCTACGCGGTCCGACAGATGGCGGACGGAGGCTATGT
>Ga0209236_1001193_pt1 | contig 15657 bp, 18 predicted proteins | sample GraSoi013_1_40cm_FD_185819 | JGI IMG/M metagenome (GOLD analysis project Ga0209236, IMG submission 185819) | Grasslands soil microbial communities from the Angelo Coastal Reserve, California, USA - Sample 09_27_2013_1_40cm (SPAdes) (version 2) | ecosystem: Environmental > Terrestrial > Soil >... | reverse complement strand
ATGATTTTGAAATTTCCTCACCAACTTTAATCGGCGCATTACATTCAGAACATGTAGTCTTGAACTTTGCCTTCATGACCTTGCAAGATAATGCACACAGATAAAAACTATGAAAATGTTTGATGCAAGAATTTTTGCAAATGAAATCGAATGCAAGCCCTTTTATTATATAAGTATTCCATCCAAGCGTGGTAAACGCTACACTAAAAATAACTTGGTCTGAAAAGGTCGAATATGTAACCAATAATGCTGATTCCATTCCATCTGCTGGCGGAGTATACGAAATTCTAGGACGAAAGAAGACAGATGGTGGATATACTAGAAGATATGTTGGCAATAGTGATAATTTGAGGGAAGCGTATGCTAAACATTTTTCAAGTGAGGAATCAAATGAGAAACTCAGACAATTCTTGAAGGAAAAGAAATCTTTCTTCAGATACATAAAAATCAATAGTGATCAAATACGAATGGACTTGGAGAAAGGTTTGTACTCCAAATACAGACACAGCTTTATCGGTAATGGAAAAACGCCGTCTGGTTCTGGCAAGTACCTGAACATTAGCGTGGAAGAAAATAACGGCTGATTTTGGATTCTCGTGATTCCATCAGTTAGTTGCATATCTACAGACAGGGTAACTAAAATAATAGGAGTAATTCTAGCGATATAATTGAAAACCTGGTTCAGATTCAGAAAATCCTATTTTCTGGTGACTTTTCTATCACTTTCATTTGTTCCAGCCTTTGCTACCCAAAACAACATATCTGATTCTAACTTGCAGGTAGAACTAACTTATCCTGACATGGTAAAACAGGGAAGCGAATTTGTTTTATCTTCAATAGTGAAAGCTATGGTAGACCAAGTATCAAATATTACCCTTACAATATCTTCACCAGAAATAGAATTTTCTCAGAACAGCTTCCATATAGACAGGCTAGTAAAGGATTCAGCACTTGGAAATAACTTTAATGCAAAAGTAAAGCAAGAAACTCCCGATGGTACTTTTCTTGCTAATGTAGAAGTAAATTATTATGTCAAGGGATACTTTGAGACTCAGTCGATGAAAAAGACTCTTACCCAAGCAATTCAGCTAAATGCTGAATCAAAGCCGATTCTAACAGTCGATATACAAGCACCAGGTGATGTCTTTGCAGGTGAACCGTTCTCCATTAAAGGAATAATAAAGAACCAGGGAGCCAATGCTCAGAATATACAACTCACACTTACCTCATCAGAAATTGAGTTAGCGGGGAAGAAATCATTTTCAGTTAGTAATTTAGATTCAGGAAGCATGGCTGACTTTGAATTTGTAGTACAGACTCCAAAAGAACTTGGAACACCAACACATGCAACTATCCACATCAATGGAACATACTCTGACGAAGTAAAAATATATCATGTTGATAATTCTCTCAATGTTTTTGCAAGACAAAGAGGAGTACTTGAGATAGGTGATGCAAATGGAATATGGCTTGGGAGCTTTTTCATTGCCCCAGTTGTAGGGGTTGGAACCATCGTGTCAAGTGTGATTGGTTTTCTAATATTTGCTTGGCATTACAAAAACAAAAAGAAAACTAGAAAATCAAAAAGATAGATCCTGATATCAGGAATTAGTCTTGTCTAGGCAGATTTTCATGTATTCTTCTGGATCTTCCTCTTTTAGTCTTTGATAGTAGATTTCTTCGTATGGCATCTCAGCAATTGTTTCAAAATTCCTATTTAAACAGAAGATTCACGAGTTTTGCTAAATTGGGTCAAGAATTTCATAATTAGTTTTGACAAAATTATCACGCAAAGATCTAACACGATTATGCTTGTAGATTCTTTTTTCCGATTAGATTACTCCTATGATAACAAATACAATTATCTTTTATCCTTATCGTGGAACCCAATTTTGTGAAAAATAATTCCATTACTTCCGATTTGTTGATAACTACTACTTTGGGGATTTCAGTACATGTTGGAAGAGTAACCCATAATGTGCTAGTTGGGTCGCTATCAGAGTTGGCTTGCTTCCAGCACTTATTTGGAATGTATTCTGTGAATGGAATACAGTCTAGCTTTGCCAGGGTGACCAATATCTAACTCTAAACGAATAGTTAGATGTATCCATGTGTGTACGAAAATAGTACACCTTGAAACAAAAACATTTGCCTGATTTGATTTGCTATCGTTTTGAAGGTCCTCTCAACCCATATATTCTAGAGCGGACGCATCTTTTTTAGTAAAGAAAATCGTCTTGTTTTTGTATTCATCGGATGAGTAAAATAAAAAGCCGATCCTTCTTTCAATTTGCTTTCAACCCATATCCTACCCCCAAGAGATTCAACAATGCCCTTACATAGAAATAAACCCAAGCCAAGACCAGAGTGTTTTCTTCTATAGGAAGAGTCTTCTTGGAATAATTTTTCGAAGATTTTGTCCTGAATTTTTTTGGGTATTCCCTTTCCATTATCTATCACAGAGAATACTGCTTTCCCTTTGTTTTCGGTTATACCTATTTTGATAACACCCTTACTCTTTGGCACAAAGTCAACTGCGTTCATAATAAGATTGGTTAGGACTTGCTCTAGCCTGTCTACATCTGTTCTAAGGACTATTCTCTTCTTGCATAGATTTACAAGCCTAATCTTCTTATCGTCTGTAACTGGTCTGAGTCTTCTGATAATTCTTTGGATGAACTTGTTTAATTCTATATTTTCAAATGAAAATAACATTGCTCCATACATCAATTTTTTTGTATCAAGAATATTTTCGATTTCATTCTTTAATGTCATTGCATTAGCAGATACAATATTTACTGCATGTACTTGCTCTTGATTTAATTTTCCTATTATTGCAAAATCTTTTAGAACTTGACACCATCCTGTTATCAAAGTCAAGGGAGTTTTCAATTCATGAGAGAATAGTGCAATGAGCTCCTCTCTACTCTTATCTAGATTATTCTTACGCATAGTCACACTGATTATGTGATAGTGTTTATTAAACAATAGACGGCTCTTGAGAATTTATCTGTAATCTGCAAAACCACTTTATATTTTCAAAACGTTGGAAATTGATTTTGTTCTTGAATCTTTGATGTGGTTTCAATTACTCTTGGGATAGTAAAGTAAAAAGTGGCGCCCTTACCCTCATCACTGTCAAGCCAGATTTCTCCGCCCATCGCGGCAACAATACCTTTGCATATTGACAAACCAAGGCCAGAGCCACCGTGTTTTCTAGTCGCAGAAGTATCCAGTTGATAGAATTGCGTGAAAAGACGATCTTGTTTTTTCTTTGGAATACCAATACCGTTGTCCTTGACCGTAAATAGAATTTTGCTATCTTTACTTTCTGCTCTCATCTCAATTCTTCCCTTTTCATTAGGTACAAAGTCAACTGCGTTAAGAATAATATTGTTTAATATCTGTTCCAGTCTAGATCTATCGCCCTTTAGCGTCAAGTTTTCTTTGGTTGAATTGACAAATCCAATATGCTTTGGCTCCATAGCGCTTTGCAGATTCTTTTCCATAAATGTCATCATTTCAGTCACATCAACATCGTTGTGGTCAAATTTCATTTTCTTCATATCTAGTTTCTGAGCGTCCAGCATGTCACCGACCAGATCCTTGAGTTTGACTGCGTTTGTCAGGATTGCATCTAATGCCTGTAATTGTTTAGGATTGAGATGGCCCATTATATTTGGGTTCTTGAGCGCTTGACACCACCCCATTATTGGCGTGAGAGGGGTCTTTAGTTCATGCGAGATCATCGAGGTAAACTCTTCTTTTGAAACGTCTATTTTTTTTAGTTCCTCATACTGCTCTCTTATTCTGGCCTCCTTCGCTTCTAATAGTTTTCTTGCTTCATAAATTTCCGTCATGTCTGTTATTGCTACTGTTCGTCCAATCACATTACCTTGCTCATCAAAAATACTGGCTCCACTTAACAGAGAAGGAAAAATACTTCCATCTTTTCTTTTCATCCAAATTTCCTTGAGTGAAACTTCGTGAGTTTGCTTCCACTGTTCAAGGTTACTTTTCAAATCCTCAACGCTTCTTTGTGCAGTATGTTCATAGAACGACATTCCTATTGCTTCTTCTTTTGTGTAGCCAAGAGCCTTTGCGTATGCCTCGTTACAGTCTGTGAGGACACCTTCTACTGTAATAGTACGCAATAAGACAGGAGTTTTTTCATACAGAATTCTATACCTTTGCTCAGTTACGGCAAGAAGGCCGTGTGCTTGTTTGAGCTCCACATACTGGTCTCTTATTCGAGCTTCATCGTCCTCAAGTTTTTTCTTTGTTTCATAAATTTCTGTCATGTCTGTTATGGCTACTGTTCGTCCAATCAAGTTTCCTTGCTCATCATGTAAGCTTGTTCCAGTCAGCAGAGCGGGAAAAATACTTCCATCTTTTCTTTTCATCCAAATATCCATATGTGAGACCTGTTGGGTTTGCTTCCATTGTTCAAGGTTACTTTTCAAATCCTCAACGCTTCTTTGTGCAGTATGTTCATAGAATGACACACCTATTGCTTCTTCTTTTGTGTAGCCAAGAGTCTTTGCGTATGCCTCGTTACAGTCTGTGAGGACACCTTCTACTGTAATAGTACGCAATAAGACAGGAGTTTTTTCATACAGAGTTCTGTACCTTTTCTCGGTTATAGTAAGAAGGTCGTTTGTTTTTTGTAGTTGTTTTACCTGATTTTGTAACTGTTTTTGGCCTTCTTCGACCTTTCTTCTTGCCTCGTAAATTTCTGTCATGTCTGTTAACGCCAGCGTTCTTCCGGTCAAATTCCCATGTTCATCATACAAGCTTGTTCCACCAAGTAAAGTAGGGAAGATACTGCCATCTTTTCGTTTGAGCCAAATTTCAGAAGATGGAGTCTCGTGGGTTTTTAGCCAAATTTCAAAATTATCCCTCATACCCTTGGCACTTCTTTCTGCAGCATGATCATAGATCGACATTCCTATTGCTTCTTCTCTTGTGTAGCCAAGAGCCTTTGCGTATGCCTCATTGCAGTCTGTGAGGATACCTTCTGCTGTAATAGTACGCAATAAAGCAGGAGTTTTTTCATAAAGGTTCCTGTATTTTCCTTCGGTAGTGCGAAGAAGCTCGTTTGATTTTTGGAGTTGCATCAGTTGTTCTTTCACCTCATTTTGGTGATCCTCGATCTTCATCTTTGCCACGTGTATTTCTGTGATATCCTTTATGACGGTATTACTTCCAATCATCTTTCCATCTTCATCATAAAGGTTGTTTGCACTCACAAGACCAAGAAATTTGGATCCGTCTCTCTTCTGGAACCAAACTGGCTTGTTTTTGACCTTACCTGTTTTTACCCATGTTTCAAACGAATCCTTAAAAGCTCGAGTTCCTTCTTTTGCAAGAAAATCAAAGACAGATTTTCCAATTAATTCATTTTTTGAGTAACCAAAAGTTTCTGCATATTCTTTGTTACAATCAAGAATAATTCCCTCCGTATCTATTGTACGCAAAAGGCCAGGCAGCTCATCATAAAATATGCGGTATCTCTTCTTTAGCGAAGAAATTTCAATTGTTTTTTCTAGTGGAGAACTTTCAAGTGTTTTTTTTGGATTATCGACCTTTTTTGGGGATTTAGACGATCTTTGTAGCTTACCCACGTTCTTTTTGGTGGATTTGGCCAATGTTTTTCCATTCATCTGCCTCTGTGAACCTGTTCTACTTTTTCTACGAATATGTCAATATCAAGGGGCTTTCTAAGGTATGAACGCACTCCTGTTTTTAGTAATTCGCTGATTTCTTCATCGGTAATTGACGATGCAGTCAATAAAATGATCTTTTGTTTTTCAATTAATCCATCCTTTTTTAGTGAATCCAAAACATCAAATCCGCTAAATTCAGGCATTGCCAAGTCTAAAAGTACTATATCGTATGGGTTTTTCTGAAGTAATTTGATTCCTTCTCTTCCGTCGGTTACAGAGGTAAATTCATGCCCAGATGCGGTAAGAACAGTTCCAAGAAGCATGTTGATGTCAGGATTATCATCTATTCCTAGAACTTTCATTTTTATGAATCTCCGCCATTATCACAGTATTTTGTCATGTCAGTATATAAGAATGGAGTAAAACAAAAAACAGACATATCCTTCTTTAATACCGACTTATTCTTTCTCGGAGATATTGCAACGAGAGAGGGGTATTGAAAGAGTACTAGTGGAAAAAATTGAAAGTCTTCTGAACCGAGAAAACACTTCATTGAGAGACGGCACAGATGCAAATTCGTTGCAAATGTCTCTTTTTGAAGTACAAACGTTGGTAAAGCAGTTGTATCCCAACGATGAAAATCTTAAGGAGATTCTTGACAGGCAAGATTTGTTTATTAGAAAAGGAGGAATTGGCGATACAACAGGTATAACCAAGACCGAAATGATAATGGATTTTGCAAAAGAAATAGCGGAATCCATAGGCTTGGAGTTTCTTTACAATGAAGACCATATCAGAAACAAGGGTCTAGAATTCTCTAACCTAGAAAACCACAAGGAGACACCTAGCATGACGTCCAGTTCTAATTCTTCTGATTCATTACAGCCTAGGGAGATAGCAGAAAAAATGGAGAAGGTAGGCGTGCAAAAAGTAAATCTGAATTCTTTTTCAGCGTTTATACTTGCCATAACGGCTGGTGCATTCATCGCACTTGGTGGAATCTACTTTACATTTGCTACGAGTCAGATCATCGTGACTCGTCCTTTCACCCAAATTATTGGAGGCATGGTATTCAGTATGGGACTTATACTTGTTGTCATTGCAGGTGCCGAACTATTCACAGGTAATCACTTGGCTATAATGAGCCTTGTAAGCAGGAAAATAACAGCATCCAAGCTGCTAAGAAATTGGATCCTAGTATACGCGGGGAATTTTCTAGGGTCGGTCGCAACTGCAGCGATTCTCTATATGAGTAAGGCTTGGACCAACAATGGCTACCAGTTCGGAATAAGAGCAATGATGATAGCAAGTCATAAGGTAAGTCTTGGTTTTGTTGAGGCATTCTTCTTGGGAATTCTTTGTAACAGCCTTGTCTGTTTGGCGCTATGGCTTGCGGCAAGTGGTAAAAAGGTTAGTGACAAGGTCTTGGCAATAATTTTCCCAATCTCAGCCTTTGTAGCTATCGGATTTGAACACAGTGTAGCAAACATGTACTTCCTAACGTTCTCACTTATGATAAAAGATGACCCCATGTTACTCTCAGCAATGAAAACAGCCGGAATAACAGTTGATATGTCTAATATTGACTATATTGGTGTATTGAATAATCTGGTGCCAGTTACCTTGGGAAATATTGTCGGAGGTTGTCTCTTTGTTGGTCTTGTTTACTGGCTTGCCTATCTAAGGAATAATAGAAAAGAGAATTAGGGGGAAATTTTGGTTCATATTAGACAAAAGCTTCAAGTCGGTCGTAAAACTTTGGATAATAAAAACAGGCAAGATCTTCCAACTCTGAGATATAATAAGAATATGAATGTCTTATTTCCATCTTTGGTAGACGGTACTTATATGAATGGCGCCATAATTTATGGTGAATGTATGAACTTCGGATCGTCCTCACAGGATCGTGGTAGATAGTTATGTTGAAAAAAAAATTCATTCCAGAAAAAGACAAAAAACAACTATCTTTCAGAGAAAGAATATTCCCGAGTTTACGAGGACATGTAACTACCAAAGTTTCCAGTGATACGAAGTATGGTGAATTAATTACGCCGCAAGCAAAGGAAAACGATCCAACTACTGCAACTAGGCTTCAAGGGATTGTTGAGAAGGCGGCGGAACTAAAGTCCAAGCAAGCGGACAGACTTCAACCTCGTAAAGAAGAACGAATCCTAAATAATATACAACATACCTCATCATACAATATGAAACATGTATCATTACTAGAAATGTGGAATGTTATTGAAAGTATTGGTATCAAGCGAGAAATTCTTGAAAAAGTCTTTACAACCGACGAAGCCGTTTCGGAATTGTATTATGTCATTGCAAAAAGAATACATTATGAAAGAGAGCAAGAGATGATTAAACGATTAAAAGCACATATTGAGAAACGAAAGGAAGCAAATTTGAACATGGATCCACTGGATTCTCATCCTGTTGCAATTGCAGTGGGCGGTTTTAACAGTGGAGGAAGACAAGACTTTGTAACAGGCAGTGTAGCTAGAGATGTTGATGCTTCGAGTGGTGTAGGTTTATCCACAATTTTAAGCGATCGAACAGATTCATTTGGTCCTGCTACCAACTTTGCAGCAACCATTCCTTATCTTGCCCTAGTAGAAAATATCAGATAAGAATAAAGCATTGTTTTTTTATTGGATTTTTACTCAAACGAATTTATGAAAAGAGGATAAAAAGATCCTTTTCGCTCAGGCATAGGATTTCCTGATATTCAGATTATATCAAATATTATGATTTGTCGTGACTCTTCATTTTTTCAATATATTCTCTTAGGAGTCTTTTCATCTCTTGTTCTCTGTGAGTATGTCCATTGCATCCCAAACAAATGGCATGCAAATCGTGAATATTCGCGTAACGACGAGCATCATAGGGGAGTACACTCTCGAAGAAAGCATTTCTCATATCAATTTTTTTTCCGCATTTACATTGGTATTGTTGCTGTCTTAAGATCCATCTCTTGTCTGAATCATCAAGCTTTCTCCATCCGAATTTTTCGGATTGTAAGAGTGTTGCCATACCAGTTCATCCGCTCGATTTCTTACTTAACATTTAGGTTGTCTTGTTTATGACCATACACCCGTTAAACAACATTTGGAACGATTACACCAGCTAAAGTTTGAAACCTGAGTGGCTCAGTTACTTTCATTATTGCATGATTCTAATCCCATAGTATCCAACCCTGCTCCTGCTACTGTTAGTTTAATGATTTACATCCACCTCCTGAATTAGGCGGATGTTAAATATTACAATTGTGATGCATTGTGCAGGATAGTGAGAAAGCCGCTGATTCTTTCCGGAATGAAGAAAGAACTCGGCTGATTTGCGATGCAAATACGATACATAGAGCTTTGGTAAGCATAGCCATAGAAAGGGCCCTCCTCGGGATGGGAAGACCAGTATATGAAAAAGTTGTCGACAGACTATATAATGAATATCATTGCTATCTGACAGACTGTTATGTTCATCCTGAATACTTGTCCCAGATTCTCAAGGATATTTTTGGTTTTGCGAGTTGGATCATCATAAAGTCAATAAATGAAGATTTGAAAGAATTTCGGAATAAAAAAGACTCTATTGCAAGATTCCTTGAGATAGTAGAGAAGGGGGTGACTAGATCCTTTCCTAGGAATCATTCCACTAAAAAATTAAGACTTTATCTTTCACCCTTTTTACGCTCTGGCTAATAATTCTTCGCTCTTAAGCTGAAATTCGTCATTGCTAATTGATACCAAAGATCTATGCACGGAGAAGATCTTCCTTAAAATATCATATATCACATTATCTCAGCATTACAAGACCTAAACTTTGATTTCAGACTAGGCGAGAATTTGAGAAGATAATAAGTGGATTTTACCCTGTAGTACGCAAGTTGTAAGTAATTGGAAATTCTTACATATTGTTATAAATAGTAATTCATTATAAAACACGCTATGAAGTATCGTAGTAGAACAGATATCGTTGCTATGGTCTTAGAATCTGCCAGAGCTGGTGCAACAAAGACAAGAATAATGTACAAGGCATATCTCTCTCATGCTCAAGTTACTGAGTATCTCAAATTTTTGCAAGAACGTGGCCTGTTGATATTCGAGGATGGGAAACAGATCTACATGATGACTGAAAGGGGTTTTAAGTTCTTGAACGCATCTAATGAATTGAATGACCTGATGATTCCAAAATCAAAATATTATCAATCCGACCTAGATATAGAATAAGGCGGTAACTGCCTCTGAGTACAGAAATATATACGCAAGCTATGCCAATTTTTTAGTATCTTAGGTTCACTGCTTGTACCATAGATTCAAATCGCTGAAATTCTTGAAATAATCTTATTTCCTTTTTCGGTAATCCTGAAGATACGATTTCTATCGTTCCTAGTGGATTCTAGCCAGCCCGCATCTATGAGCTTCTTGCATTTATCAAGCAGTGTGTAGTGGGATAAGTTTGCTCTTCTAGATATGACGGAGGCCAATGCCCCTCGCGCACCACCGTCCATGGTTACACTCAAAATATCGGCAATTATGCCCATTTCTGATCGATATTGTTGTTTCATGATGCAACATTATAGAATCATACCAAATATTGATATGCGTACAATCTTACAAAACTATCTTTCACGTATTATCTTCAAACATCATAACTTTTTCGTTGCCTTTCAAACCATTTTCGATTCTATCTCTATTGCCTTTGGAGAAAGAGTCAACATTCCAGTTCACCGCGCCACCAGATTCAGTATTCTCTATTGGTTGCCTTTTTCTAGCCCCTCTCTTGTTATTCCGTTTTTCACTGCCAAAGAATATCTGAACACTTCCCATAAAAAAAATACGCATGCGTTCTTCTTAACAATATGGTAACATTCTTCTATAATGCAATTAAATAACAATCTACGCTACAAACGTTTCGAATTACAAATGCCCCGATTAAGGTTAATTTAATAAACATCCGACCAAAGATGCTCTCAAAGGATTTGGAATTTCCTACATTATTCGAATTAATGTTATTCACTCACACCATGCCTTGCTGACGAGGCTTAGTAGATCCAGAATGTTTTGAAACCCTAGATTTTTAATTATTTAATTCCGTATTAATGTGGTCTATTAAATCTTTAATTGCAATAGGCTTTCTGATAAAGCATTTCACATCAAGTGTTGGAAATACTTTCTTAAATTCTTCATAATAAACTTCAAAGGCAGTAAAGAAACATATCTTTGCATTGTCATTTTTCTTTTTTATTTCTCTGTATAATTCAAAACCGTTCAATTTTGGCATCCTAATATCTATCAATAACAGATCATAAGCTCCAGGAGTGAACTCGGATAAGGCTGTTTGTGGGTCGGTATACGCATCAACGTGGAACCCGTACTTTTCAAGACCTCTTTTTATTGATGATGTGATGTCCGGTTCGTCATCTACGACAAGAATTTTTTTCAATGCAGGTAGATACCTTGATTACATTTTAAGCATTTAGTTCAATTATCAGGTTATCTCGGGATATTTTTCATTTTAGATAATCCCTAGTTTCTTCATGGGAATAATCAAGCAATTAAAGCAGAGAGTTGATCGAATATTACTGACTATGATGGATTGTTCTATTATAAATAGTAGGGTATGGCCTACTACATTAACTAGATAACAGGTTGGAGGTTAATCGCGGGGCAACCATCATGCTTTTCAAAAACAATTGCATATAGGTGAGACCATGGTACTTTTGATTTTAAAAAGAGATTTCCCTTAAGTTCGAAGACTTTTAGATGTATGTCTCCTGTTGCAAATAGGTTTCCTTTTGATTCATCATGAGTATTTCTGCTGACTAGAATTGAAACATCTGAGACTGATTTAATGAGATCTATCAGATGTCTTGCGGCCTTTCTATATTCCTCATTTGTGTTAAATTGGGTTAAATCAAGTCCCTTGATAGTAAATAGATGTTTTTTGCCATGCTTCTTTCGCATTTTTATAACATATTTTTGAATCGATTCCAATTGTTTTGCAGTCTCATGGTGACTTCGAATATAGTGTGATTTAGTACCTTTTTCTTTTGTAATTCCCGCAGGTAAAAGCTCGATTAATTTCCGTTTAGTTGAATGAATACAGCATTCCAGATACTTTGTAGTATAGTCAGACTCGATTCCATCTAATGGTTGAAACAGGACTGGATTGCCTGTATCAGTAAAGTTTGAAATAATCGGCCCCAACAGAACCAATGCCACTTTAGCGTTAACATGAGCATCAAGCTCCAGGTTTACAAGGCTTCTTAATGGAAGGCCTTCCCCAAGAAGGCCGTCAAGTTCTTTGTAACCAGTTGCCAAAGAGGAAGCACTCAGTATATTTTCGCTTGATTGAATTCCTTTCTTTGACGGGCTATCCAAGGCAATTCTAAAGTCGGATGGGTGAAATGGTTCAAAACTGTGAAATTTGCGATTGTTAAGAGTAAAGATGTATAATGGCCTGTTTATTCTTACCCCACGTAGTTTTGAGAGAAAAATTTCTCTTACGTTTCCTTCTTCATAGGATGCGAGTCGTAATTCTACTACTCCATCAACAAGGTAATCAAATGTAGTATCTGTTATGTCTTCAGCGATAAAGATAATTTTTGCTGAGGATCTTTCTCTCCATGTTTGGAGAACTCGCGCGTTATTCATTAGCGCTTCCTTATCCATGAAAATGCCTATTGCATCCCAGCTGTCAATGACGATTGTGGGCGATTTTACATCCATCAATGCGTTTGTAATTCTTTCAAATAATGCTGCAGGTTCGTCTAGCCTCGCGTCTACGAAGATTGGAGTATCGGTATCAACTTCCTCTATTTCTGATAGTTGTGATGTTTTTGGCTGACCAAAAAATTCCTCAAGCCAAGGATAATATTTGAAAAGTTGTTCCGGTGAAATCCTAGTGGAAATATATAGGCAGTTCTTGCTAATACCTAGTTCATGCAATATTGTTAATGCCAGAGTAGTTTTTCCTGTTCCAGCACTCCCCTTGAGGAGTAATGAATAGGTGTCTTGTCTAATAAACTCCATCAGCTCTTTTGGAATGTTCATTTTAGTCATTGCATTATCCATAGATTCTTGTATTTATTATCATATATGATTTAATCATTTTATCTAAAATTATTTCAAAAATTGAGGCTAAACTGTTAAAAAGAACTAGTTGATTTACAAAATTAGTTTTTCATAAATTCACATGTGTTGTCTTTAGACTTTTTTCTAGACTCCCAACATGAATGATTATACCACTTATCTCCAAATATCGTGTTCCCCTCTGATAATAGCATTTTATCTTTACACAACGCACAAATCTGAACAAGAAAATTGTAATTGGTTGCCAGGACGGATTAGTTCATCGTTATCAGAGTGAATGTTTATCACCTACTTCTTTGGCAAACTTGATGAACACATTTCCTTTCCTTTTCTTAAAGAAGCCCAAGATGCTTCCACTTTGGTGAACTAACCTTTTTGACGACTTTGCTTCTATAATGCTTGATTTTTTCATGCTTTCGTCTTATCTTCAAGCTTAATCCAAGTATGCAGAGAAAATACTATAACAATTCTCCAATTAGACAAAAATTCACATATACTTATTGAATATAATGTAAAATCTATAAAAGGAACAATGTTCTAGAACAATTCTTCAATATATTTTTATATCATTAAATTCCACATTGATTAACGTGAAATATCGTAGTAGAACAGAGATAGTTGCGATGATATTACAAGCAGCGTCTGCTGGTGCTACTAAAACTAAGATAATGTACAAGGCATACCTATCATATACACAAGTAAAGGAATACTTGACATTCCTACAAGATAATGAATTAGTAAAATATGAACAAGGCGAACAACTTTACAAAATTACCCAAAAGGGAATAAAGTTCCTACATTCGTATGACGAGATTAGTGGATTGGTCGCGCCAACAGCAAACGGAAAGGTTAGTTTCTAAATATTTTCTTAACCCAACAGAAATTCAATAGAAGGATATATTTGTAAGAACATTGTTCATAATTTTGGAATCATAATACTTTTCTGAAAAGTTTTTACCGAAAATAATTATTGATGTAACTTGCGAAGAGCTTAAAGACCAGTACTTGATCATGCTCGATCATGTTAGCAACAAATAATCAATTTTGTATTCTAGATGAATTCATGTGTAATGTTTGCAAAGGAAAGCTCCTTTTAGATGCTGAGAAGGACGAAAAAATTTGTAGCTCGTGTGGGATAGTCGTAAGAGAAAGCAATAGTTTGTCAAGTGACGTAGAATCTATCACAGAAAAAGCTGGCATGACAAATGCTTTGGAATCAACATCCCTTATGATGTATGATATAGGCCTGCCTACTGTAATAGGCAACAGGAACGTAGATGCTACAGGAAGGCATATTCATGATCCAGAAATTGACAGACTTAGACGGCTCAACAGATTCACAATTTCTAGCAATCCAAAAATGAAGAATTTGAACAAATCCGTAGGGGAAATTCGAAGAATCACGGAAATAATGGGATTGAATTCTTTAGTAGCAGAGAGAGCGTGCTACATTTATCGCAAGATCCTCAACAAAGGAGCGATAAGAGGAAGATCAATATCTGGCATAGTAAGCGCCTCCATTTGCGTTGCTTGTGAAGACATGAGCATACCCATCTCAATAGATAAAATTGCGGAGATTGCTCAAAGTGCCACTAAAAAAAGCATTAATCATTATTACAAATTCATACTAAGAGAATTGAAGATGAGCGGCAAGGTGCTAAATCCAACCTATTGCATATCCCAAATTGCTAGGAGGGCAGCCTTGAGTGCTAAAGCCGAGAGAAAAGCTCTTAGAATACTTGAGGCAGTACAATGTAACCCGGAACTCTCAGGCAAAAAGCCCATTTCACTTGCTGCAGCTGCGCTTTACTTGGCCGTATGCGAAGTAAAGGAAAACACAACCCAATTACGCATAGCAATCGCAGCTGGGATTACTACTATAACCATTCGAAAAAGAAGTGTTGAGATATCGCAGATATTAAACAACTTGAAATCTTAAACAAGTGTCAGAAATTAATATCAAAAAAGAGACTGCTCAAATTTAGCCCATATGGTCCTATACGTTACAATTAATGTGGTTGCTGCCTTCTCTATATAGTTCTATAAAAAGAAAAGAGAACAATCTACCATACTATCTTATATGCTAGAATCTTCTAGGAGATGAAGATTAGAGTATGTCACAACAGCAAATGTATCGACCAATGCTAAACATATACGACCTAGTAGATAGGGTATTGGATAAAGGCCTGGTCATAGATGCAAATCTTTCTGTATCTCTAGTAGGTATCGAAATACTCGTTATCCGCGCAAGAATTGTAATATCGGGCATAGATACATTTCTAAGATATGCGTCTGCATTAGGACTAGCGGCACCTCCTGGACTTCCGCCAAAGTAAGAATACGAGGATAGCAATGGCTGTATGTTTAGTATGTGGAAAATTTGATGACTTGAGCTTGGAAAAAGCCATGAGTAAAGGTTGGGTTTTTACTCGTTGTCCAGAATGTCAACGTGGAAACCAGCTAGATATCTTAATGATGTATCTTTCCAGAACCATGGGGGAGAAATATCTTGATGGATTCTGTGAAAGACATTGGTTTAAAGACACTGGCATATGTGGGTACTGCAAAATGAGGCGAGAAGGGCTAAACGAAAATGTCGCTTAAGACATTAACGCCAAAGCAATTAACCATCATAGACCTGATAGACAGAATCCTCGATAAGGGAGTTGTAATAAATGGAGATATCACAATATCAATAGTAGGTGTTGATTTACTTTCTCTGAAAATAAATCTTGTAATCGCTTCTCTTGAAACTGCTAAGCGATATGGAATCAAGCTTCCATGGGAGAAATGGGAAAGAGAGGTCAAACATGCTGAATCTAAGGGATTAAGGAGATAGTTTCTTGAAAAACCCAGCTCTTTACGAAACGGAACTTGTAAGCAACCAGAAGGTAAAC